>Ga0182027_10002906_pt1 | contig 27498 bp, 15 predicted proteins | sample 712E1DmetaG_FD_121300 | JGI IMG/M metagenome (GOLD analysis project Ga0182027, IMG submission 121300) | Permafrost microbial communities from Stordalen Mire, Sweden - 712E1D metaG (Illumina Assembly) | ecosystem: Environmental > Terrestrial > Soil > Wetlands > Permafrost | place: Sweden...
AAGAGAACTCAGCGAGATAAAAAGGTAAGTATTTTTTGCTTATAGCCCTGTAATTACCTTTAATCCCGTTTTTTAGTAGACTCCAAAATCCTTCGATTGTATTTATCGTTTTCAATCCTGAACCATAACTTTCAGAATGTTTAATTTTTACTCTATCGACTACTTTATCAAACGAACCATAGCTTTTAAATTCATCGGTAAAGACTATTGATTCATCTGTTTTGACAGTCTTTTTAAGCATAGTAAGCAGATTCTTACCGGTAAGTTTTTCAATGATCTTAACGTATACTTGTCCTTTTTTCTCAACGGCTCCGACTACTGGTACTTTATTTGTGCCTCGACCTCTTTTCGTTACTACGTCTGCTAAATTTGGTGCGTTTTCTGGTACTTTCTTATTCGTTTTTCTGGCTTTGCCTCCGAAATAACTTTCATCAAATTCGACCAAACCCTCTAACCTTATCTCATTGTCGATCATTGCGCACCGCGCTCTCATTCCACAATACCAAGCTGTCTTGTATGTAACGCCAGTATTTCTTGCAATTTCAGCGGCAGATACACCCATCTTTGCGTTATTCATGAAATTAATGATTTCAAACCACTGTGGTAATGGTAGTCTGGTTTCTTCAAAAATAGTATCGTAAAGTACTGTATTATCGGTATTACAATTATTGCAATGCCATTTAATAGTACCTTTTCGTTTATAAACCTTGTCAGATTTACAATGAACACACTTAGGCTTATTACCCCAGCGAAGTTTTTCAAGACGGGCAATACACTTATCCTGTGTGTTATATTCCTTATGAAGTTGTGTTATATTCATCTTCTACAAATTTTTTAAAATTTGGAATATTTGATTGCATGCTTGGAGTGAATAAATAAACAGTTAATATTATTATACAAATAATAATAAAAATGATGTATTCCCATAAATAGAATTTACTCAACGTTAACCAAACTATCATTAATTGAATCATAATGGATAATTTATTTACAATCTCATATTTAATATACTCAAAATCCACATCTTCAGGATTAGCTGTATAAACTGAACTATTGAAATATTTTTTCATCAGTTTAATAGAAAAATTAAAAACGCCATCTTTAATTTTAGGATTTTCATATAAGATTTGAATACGATTAGCAATATTAGTTTTATAGTATAAAAGGAGAATTTTTCTACATAAAAAGTTTATAGAAAACCATGTTATACATAAACAAATAATTGCCTTATAAAAAATATGGTTATCAGTATAAATCTTCAAATTTTCAGGACTAAAATTTGATGTGTCCCACCAAAAGTTAAAGTCAAAGAATAACCAAGAGAATACAAATGTTGATAAATAACAACATATAACAATCTTTATAAAAAGTTCAAATTTTTTAGTTGTTAAAGTCATAATAGCTAATATTAAACTACCTATTGCCAAAATTAAATTTATCATATTCCAGTTTTTAAAATTATATCCCTAATTTAGGAAAATAATATTAAATTGACTGTACTAATAGGGATAAGTGCGTAAGATTTTATTTTAATTAATCAATTTTTCAAATGATTGCGCAATACTCATTATTATGTCAGGTATTAAGAATAACATTCCAGTGAATATAAAAATACTAAATTCAGGGATTGTATTCATTATATTGGCACTGAATTATCAACTTTTCAATTCTAAAAATTCTATTTCTGAAAGAAAGACTAAATATCCTGAAATATCTGATTTAAAACATTTATATTAGAACGGCAAAGGCATGAGAAAAAAGGAGTAAAAAGTAAAGACTTGCAGGCAGTCGTCGTTAAATATTACTTCGGATAAAATGATTAATTATTTCGAATCAGCGTGTGTATGAAAAAGTATTTAAAAAAATTGCTGTTGATTGTATTGCTATTTTTAGTATTTGCATCGTGTAAATACGTCACTTATAGTGAGGACAAGCCATCGAAAAAATATATTGTAAAGTCAAATGTCACACATCCCGATTGGGCTGAGACGGCGGTAATTTACAAAGTGAACCTGGCTAAATACACTCCAGAAGGAACTATAAATGCGTTTATGGAACACCTTCCCCGATTGCACGGGATGGGTGTAGAGATACTATGGCTATCCTCAATATTTCCGGTGCAGAAAAAAGAGGAGAACGAAATAGGTCAGAATTTTTATTCGGTAAGGAATTACATGGAAATGGATTCGACAGCAGGTACAAAAGATGACCTCGAGAATCTTATTAAAGAGGCTCATTCTTTAGACATGTTCATTATTCTTGATTGGCAACCCATGTTTATTAGTTCAGATAACCCAATCGCCAAAGAGCATCCAACATGGCGTAAAGCAACTCCGGATGAAGAACAGGTAAATTTAAACGATTCCATCGTTCGGGTGCAATTGAATTATAATAACCCCGAAGTTATTAAATATATGAGCGATGCCATGAAATACTGGGTAGAGGAATTTGATATAGATGGATATCAATGCAATAATGCCGGAAGTGTTCCTTGTGATTTTTGGAATTCTGTACGTTCTGAACTTGATGAAATAAAACCTGTTTTTATGATCGCTGAGGATGAGGGACATCCTTGTCTGGTTGAAAATGCTTTTGACATGAATTATGGTTATAAATTATCGACTCTCTTAAAAGAAGTTATTAACGGGCAGTTGAAAGTGAAGGAGTTAAAATCATACTTTACCAATAGTGATAGCATATATGAGCCAGAAATTTACCGAATGAACTTTACAAATAGCCTGGTAAAAAATTCTTTCAAAAAAAACGGGACCGAACAAATGGACAGGTCTTCAGAAGCCTTGGCCTTATTGACCTTCACTGTACCTGGTATGCCATTAATTATTGAAGGTCAAAACGGAGCAGCAGATATGCAGCTTGATTCCCTCAGGGAAGGTACTTTAAACTGGGCAAATGATAAGAAGACCAAGCTTTATAAAAGCTTTATAAAAATGAAAAAAAATCATGTTGTTTTCTGGAATGGGGCCTCCGGAGGCAGTTTTGAAATTATTGATATCAAAGCGCCTAAACATGTTTTTACTTTTATGCGTCAAATTGAAGATGAGAATGCGATTGTAATATTGAATTTTTCTAACAAATCCGCTAAATTCAAATTCAAGGGGAAAATTCCGGAAGGCAATTATTTCAATTATTTTTCTTCACTCTCTTTTGATTTTAACGAACAGATTGATTTACCACCTTTTGGATATCTGGTACTATTGGATGAATTTTAAAATGATTAATTTTGAGACCCGTGTTAATTGGGGCTAAGACTTTATTTTACTTTGTCCCAAAACCTTTAAAAAAAGTATAGCAAAAAACACCATCTTCCCGGGCAGTTCGATAAAGATCAATGACGCCTTTATCGAAAGTACTTTCATTAATTATTCCTTCTCTTATAACATCACCTCTGACTCCCTCTATCATGGCGGTGAATGTCTTTTTTATAAATCCTTCAACCATCGACGGCCGGCTTTCATCAGCATAGACAATACGTGGTGATACATTGACCAACTTAAATCCTGCTTGTTTGATTACCGGATAAAGTTTTCTTCCAATGTTTGCATCTCCGCCTTTTCTTTTTTGAATTTCAATCTGACTCTGAATTGCCAATTTGGCCTCTATACTATCCGGATTGAAATATGCTGAACCATGATCGCCTTCAATGATCATTATTTTTCCGTCTTTTTTCAAAACACGCTTAAGCTCTCGCAAAGCATTATTGGGATTTGAGAGATGTTCCAGCACAAAGCAAACCAGTATATGATCAAAAGTTTTATTCCCAAAAGGAAGATTAAGTATATCAGATTGGATAAACTCAACATTATCTATTTGCAGGGATTTCATCAAAGTTTCTGCTTCCATTATGGAATCACCGGAAATATCGATAGCTGTAAATTGAGTGTCAGGATTCATTTTAGCGACAATACGAGTCTGGGCACCTACACCGCAGCCGGCTTCCAGTACTTTATCCCCAGCCTTGAAAATTGTGTCATAATGAAGCAGGTTGCCAAGTGTTGTGGCCTGGTCGTTTAGCCTCATCGTTTCTTTCTCGGTATATCCATGAACATATTTTTCAATAGAACTATTTATTTGTTGATTATGTAATTTGATGATAAAAGTGTTATTTGTTAAGTATTAAGTATTGTTTTTACGCCAAAAGTGTTAATCCATTCAGCCTAAATGTTTAAATCCATGTGCAGTTAAAAATAATTTTAATTTTTATAATTGTTATGCAGCAATTAATTTTTTAAATCGTCTTTAAACTGAAAACCATAAAAACAAAATAGAATGGAAAGCATAAAAAATCCAAATTCTGCAGTTCTGATCCTATTGTATACGATGATGTGTATAATATTCATGAGTGCAAATGTAAATGCTCAACAGGAAAAATTGGAAGTTTCTGACTTTACCCAGGTAAAATAGTCTCTTCCCTGTAGTATTGAAATTACGCAGGGAGATATTGCCAGTCTCACTCGTGAAGGGAGTAAGGAAGTGTTGGACATAATTATAACTAAAGTCGAAAACGGAACACTAAAAATCAACACGGAAGATCACATATCGCATCTCGAAGAGGTCAAGGAATACCTTACTGTGGTTAATATTGAAAAGTTTTCATTGGCCGATTCGAAAAATGCTTTATTTCAGACAGCGTTAAAAGGCAAAGATATTTTCTTTGAACTCAGTGGCAGTGGCAGTATAAAAATTTCACAACTTACTGTGGCGTTTGCAGATATGAAGATTTCCGGATCAAGCAGCACAAAGCCATTGTAGGTACTAAAATTGATATTTTTTATCAATTTATAGCCGGCAAAACTTCTAGCCGGCTATTTGTTTTATACAAAATTCGGGCGGATGATGGAATGTATGTTAGAAAAATCAAAATGAACTAAATTCACCTGATCCTAAATTATATTTTCAGAGAGAAATTTTAAATTTTAGTTTAATTTACTATCCAAACGATTTCAATATTAAGCTTTGGCGTTTTTTTGTAAATATTTCAAAATTCCCGAATAAATTGAGCGTAATGTAAATATTAAAGGGGAATTATTTTCGTCCGCAAACGTTTGCGACAACGTTTGCACTTTAAATATCCTCTTTCATGCAAATTATTGTTCTGAAATCATTAGAAAAATTGCTATTTCGTTCATAAATTTAAGATGAAATGATTTGGATTTTGAAAATCAGTCAAAATTAATCTATAAAAGATGAACCATAAACCACGACTTTCATTCTGGCAAATTTGGAACATAAGCTTTGGCTTTCTGGGAGTACAATTTGGATTTGCACTCCAAAATGGCAATGTCAGCAGGATTCTCTCCAATTTAGGAGCCGATGTAAATAAGTTGCCTTTATTTTGGCTTGCAGCTCCATTGATGGGGCTTATAGTGCAACCAATTGTTGGTGGAGCAAGTGATCGAACATGGACAAGACTTGGCAGGAGACTGCCATATATTTTGGGGGGATCTATTATTTCTGTGGCAGCGATGTTTTTATTACCGAACTCTTCTTTTATTGTTGCAATTATGCCTCCTGTCATTTTTGGAGCTATCATGCTGGCCTTGATGGATGGCTCGTTTAATGTTACTTTTCAACCCTTTCGATCTCTTGTAGCCGATATGCTACCGGAGGACCAGCGAAACCTTGGATATTCATTACAAAGTTTTCTTATTAATATCGGAGCAGTTATTGGATCTGCGCTTCCTTATGTGCTTACTAACTGGCTGGGGGTTCGCAATAGTGCTCCAACTGGTCAGGTGGCTCCTTCTGTAATCTGGTCTTTTTATTTGGGGGGAAGTGTATTAATAATCTCCGTTTTGATAACCATTCTTTTCACTAAAGAATATCCACCTGAGGAATTTAGGAAATACAATGATATTGCAGAGAAAGATAAAAATGAGCGCATGGGGTTTTTAAAAACTTTGAAAACCATGCCTAAAACCATGATCCAATTGGCAAGAGTGCAATTTTTTGCATGGTTTTCACTTTATTTAATGTGGGTCTATACTACTTCAGCAGTTGCCCAGCATTATTGGGGAACCCAACCCAGTGATGGTAGTTCGGAGTCATATAATAATGCTGCTATTTGGGTAGGAATATTATTTGCAGGGTATAGTTTTTTTGCGGCTATGTATTCAATGGTAATGCCCCGGTTTGCCAAATTAACCAGTCGTAAATTTGTCTATGCATTTTCACTTTTATGCGGGGGTATCGGATTCATGTCGATGTATTTTTTTCACAATCCGCATTTTATTCTGATTTCAATGATAGGGGTTGGAATAGCCTGGGCTGCTATTCTGGCGATGCCTTTTGCAATTTTATCCAGCTCTTTGCCTCCAAAACAAATGGGAATATATATGGGGATATTTAATTTCACTGTGGCTGGACCCCAGATAATATGTGGATTTTTTGCAGGGGCGATATTGAAATACTTGTTCCATGAGCATGCAATCATGATTCTGGTACTTGCCGGAATTTCAATGATTTGTGGAGCTATTGCTGTTTACTGGGTAAAAGATTCTCAAAAAATGAAAACGATATAGTTGATAAAAATAATCAATAATGAATCTTGCGGCATGCATATTTGATTTGGAGGGAATCATTATTAACACTTCAAAATACCACTTTCTTGCTTGGAAAAGGCTAGCTATGGAGTTGGGCTTTGATCTTAGTTTTGAGCAGAATCAAAAAATGGCGGGTTTGGGAAGTATGAATTCGGTTGAATTGCTACTTGAAATGGGTGGAATAAAAATGGAAGATGGAGAGAAATACGCAGCTGTTAACAAGAAAAACTTTTGGTATCAGAGTTTCATACAGAAGCTCACGGCGGACGAAATTCTTCCGGGGGTATATGAATTTCTGATAGAACTTAAAACAAATCATATTTTGCTTGGTCTTGGATCGGCAAATAGATCAACAAAAATGATTTTACAGCGCCTTGAGTTATATAATCTTTTTAACACCATAATCGATTGGACTGTTGCCTTAAAAATCAAGCCAGATCCTGAAATATTTCTGAAAGTTTTAGAAGACTTGAATGTTAAATCTTCAGATTGCCTGGTGTTTGAGAGTTCCGCTCCCGGAATTGAAGCGTCTCATAAGTCGGGTATATTGTGTATAGGTGTCGGAAATCCGAATGAACTTAAATCGGCTGATTTCGTCATACCAGGTTTTGATGCTATTGAGTGGAGTGATATTTTAAAAATGCTAATTCATTGATTAACTATAAAATTGCAATAAATTATGAATAAGTACCTGAAGATTGATCCATGGTGCATCATCGAAGAAAGATTTGACCCTAAGAACCAAAGGGCATCCGAGAGTATATTTAGTATCGGGAATGGAAGATTCGGGCAAAGGGCAAATTTCGAGGAGCGTTACTCAGGTGATACATTACCAGGGAATTATATTGCGGGCGTTTATTATCCTGACAAGACTAAAGTCGGCTGGTGGAAAAATGGATACCCCGAATATTTTGCAAAGGTTTTAAATGCACCAAATTGGATTGGGATCAATTTTCAGTTGGAAGGAGAAGAATTGGACCTTGCAAAATGCAAAATACTAAGCTTTAAAAGGATATTGAATATGAAGGAAGGGTACCTTCATCGTCAGTTTATAGCGGAAACGGCTTCAGGAAAGCAAGTCAAAGCGGATATTATTCGGCTTATAAGTATTGTAAATCCTGAAATTGGAGCGATCCGCTATAGCATAACACCCATAAATTTTTCGGGAAAAATCAATGCAACTTCTTATATTGATGGTAAGGTAAAAAACGAAGATGCCAATTACGGAGAGTATTTTTGGGATGAAGTTTCAAAAGACGTTTTGGGTGAAACGGGATTCCTTGTCTCACGTACCCGGATAACCGGATTTGAAGTATGTATGGGAATGAAAATGCAGGCTACGCTGGCTGGCGCTGTTTGTTCACTGAATTGCAAAACACAGGAGAGTGAAAAATATATATCTACTACTGCTGAATTTAGTGTTTCAAAAGACCAGGAGCTGATAATTTATAAATATGCATCGGTTCTTTCTTCACTGAACCATCCGGCTGATCAAATCCGGGAAAATGCCGAAAAAGTTTTATCAGTAGCTGTGGTGGAAGGATTTGAAAAGATTCTTCAGAATCAGAAAAAAATATGGAATGAAAAGTGGGAACACAGCGATATTGTTATTGAAGGAGACCCTGAAGCCCAACAAGGCGTTCGTTTTAACATCTTCCAGCTAAATCAGACTTATACCGGCGATGATGAAAGACTCAATATTGGCCCGAAAGGATTTACAGGAGAAAAATATGGAGGAAGTACTTATTGGGACACAGAAGCTTATTGTCTTCCATTCTTTTTAAGTACTGCTCCGCCGGAAGTTTCAAGAAATCTGCTGAAATACCGATATAAACATCTTCAGAAAGCCATTGAAAATGGGGTGAAACTCGGATTTTCAGGCGGTGCCGCACTTTTTCCAATGGTCACAATGAATGGAGAAGAATGCCACAATGAATGGGAAATCACTTTTGAAGAGATTCACCGCAATGGGGCAATAGCATTCGCTGTATATAATTATATCAGACATACAGGCGATATGCAATATTTAATTGATTATGGCCTGGAATTATTGATGGGGATTTCGCGCTTTTGGAAACAAAGGGTAAATTTTTCCACGAGCAAGGGGAAATATGTAATGCTCGGAGTTACGGGTCCCAATGAGTATGAGAATAATGTAAACAACAATTGGTACACCAATACGATTGCAATATGGACTCTCCAATATACGATTGAAACAATAGGCTTTGTAAAAAAAGAAGATTCTGTGAAATACCAGGAATTGGTTAAGCGGACTTCTTTTGATGAGACAACCGAAATAAAAGCATGGAAAGACATTATAGATAATATGTATTATCCTTTGCTTGAAGGCACAAAAGTTTTTCTTCAGCAGGATGGTTATATGGATAAAGAACAAATATTGGTTAAGGACCTTGATCCTAAACAATGTCCGATTAACCAGAATTGGTCCTGGGATCGGATTTTACGCTCATGTTTTATAAAACAAGCCGATGTATTGCAGGGTATTTATTTATTTGAAGAGCGATTTGATACCGAGACCATAAAAGAAAATTTTAATTTCTATGAACCTCGCACAGTTCATGAATCCTCTTTATCTCCCTGTGTGCATTCTATTCTTGCAGCGCGCATCGGGAATATAGAATTGGCGCACAAGCTTTATTTAAGAACCTCCCGGCTTGATCTGGATGATTACAACAATGAAGTTGATGCAGGCTGCCATATCACGAGTATGGCTGGTTCCTGGATGTCGGTAGTTGAAGGATTTGGCGGCAAAAGGGTAAGGAATAATAAACTTGCTTTAAATCCATTGATTCCCAATACCTGGAAATCCTATTCTTTCAAATTGCTTTTCAGAAGTGCCCTTCTGAGCATTAAAGTGGATCATACGAATATTGAAATACTGAACGAATCAAATACTCCGATAGCAATTTTCATTTGCGGTAAGGAGTATGATATTGCAGGAAGCACTAAAAAGATTATTTCCAGATTAAATACAGTCCAGAATGAAACTTAACAATAACTATAACAATTATATTAACCAAAAACCACTAAAAATGAAAAGAAACATTTTAATCAAAATTGCAGTCTTTCTGCTTTTTTGTTGTGTACAATTAACTACGTATGCCCAGGGTAAGACGATTACAGGGATTGTTACCGATGCCAGCAATCTCGGAATGCCCGGTGTGAGCGTAGGAATTAAGGGTACTACAAAAGGGACCGTAACCGATATAGATGGTAAATTTAGCCTTCCGATATCGGATGAAAATGCTGTCCTTATTTTCTCTTTTATTGGATTTACATCCAAGGAAGTTCCTTTAGCCGGACAAACTGTTCTCACAGTTACTATGAGCGAAGATGTTATGCGGCTTGATGAGGTAGTTGTGACCGGGTATGGAGTTAGTAAAAAGAGTGACTTAACAGGATCATTAACCTCATTGAAAGAAGGGGATTTCAAATCTGGAATTTCCGCTTCTCCTGAGCAGATGCTGCAAGGTAAAGTTTCAGGTGTGCAAACAATATCCAATAACGGAGAGCCAGGAGCCGGGTCACAGATTCGTGTACGCGGAGTAAGTACTATCATGGGAGGCAAGCAACCTCTTTATGTGGTGGATGGAATACCCCTCGATGAGACAACTTCCTCTCCAACAGGTCCTTCTGGTTCTGCTCTGAATGGTGCTCCGGCAACTAGTCCATTGACCTTTCTGAACCCTGGTGATATTGAATCTATTGACATTCTTAAAGATGCTTCAGCCGCAGCTATATATGGCTCCAGGGGTGCAAACGGCGTAATTTTGATTACCACCAAAAAGGGAAAAGAAGGTAAAAGCGAGGTAAATTATTCGGCAACTTTCGGTATATCTAAACTACCAAAAAAGCTGGATGTATTATCTGCTGCAGAATGGACTATTTATAGAAGAGACACCCTCAACCTACCCCTAAATAATTATCATGGAGCTACCGATTGGCAGGACGAAGTATTTCGCACTGCAACTACACAAAACCATAATCTTGCATTTTCAGGAGGCAATGGAAAAACATTATACAATGCATCTTTCAATTATATGGACCAACAAGGGATCATTAAGACTTCTGACATGAAAAAATACTCAGGCAGAGTAAGCCTGACTCAAAAAGCCCTTAAAGATCGTTTGGTTTTTCAATCGGACTTAACAGCGTCTGAAATTATTGAAAGGAGAGCCCCAATTGGTACTACAGGGTTTGAAGGTGATGCATTGCTTAATGCCTTGCAGGCAAATCCCACAATGCCAGTTTACTGGAGTGATGGAAGTTATGCAGACTCAACCGGACGTAACCCTGTTGCAATGCTGGAGTTAACCAGCGATATTACGCATACTACCAGAATATTAGGTGGCATTTCAGCACAACTTGAAATCATCAAGGGGCTGAATTATAAAATTAGCCTGGGATTAGATTATACAAATGCCAACAGGTTTATTAACCAGAGCCAGAAATTGAACTATCAACAATCACCTGCTGGGTCAGGACAAATCAATAATAGAGAATTATATAACTACCTGATTGAACACACTTTAAGTTATAATCGAGTATTTGGGATTCATTCCGTAGGACTATTAGCCGGTTATTCATACCAGAACTGGGATGTACATGGAAGTGATTTTAGTTCAAGTGGATTTATTACAGACGGGGTTCCTTATACAAATGTAATGCAAACTGCACCTTTAGCATATGATGGAAAGAATTCATATGCGGATAACTATAAGATGCAATCGTTCTTTGGTCGATTGAATTACAACTTATTGGAAAAGTACATCCTTACTTCAACTATCCGTAGAGATGGCTCGTCAAAATTTGGAGTGAAGAATAAATACGGGAATTTTCCTTCGGTTGCTGCTGCATGGAGACTTTCAGAGGAAAATTTTGTTAAGAACCTGGGAGTATTCAACAACCTGAAATTGCGTGCCGGATGGGGACTAACCGGGAATTCAGAAATTCCTACCAAACAATCACAATATATTTATGCTATTGACAATCGATACAAAGCTATTGTTGGTGGACAAGCCATTCCTGGATTTGCGATTACGCAAACACCTGATTCTGCTCTTAAATGGGAAAGTACGCAGTCTATCAATATTGGACTCGATTTCGGATTCTTAAAGGGCCGACTTTCAGGGTCAGCAGAATATTACAAAAAAACCTCTAAAGATATTTTGTTACTAATACAATCTCAACCAGGAGCTCCAACGCCTACAATATACCAGAACATTAAGGATTGCAAGATCATTAACAAGGGCTGGGAATTTAACTTGTCAGGTGTAATTGTCGATAGCAAAGATATCAAATGGGATATCACGGGAAACCTGAGTTTTCTAGATAATGTAGTAAAAAACCTGCCTCAGACATACTATACAGGAACAGCCGCAGGTCAAGGACTCACGGGAGTATTGGTACAAGAAATTACCAATGGGCAGCCAATGAATGTATTCATTGGCAGTAAAGTAGATTCTATTACGCCCACCGGAAAAGTATCTTATGTGAAAAAGAAGGGTACTTCGACGGACTCAACATTTATTTTAGGAAATCCTCAGCCAAAAGAAATATGGAGTATTACCAGTAACTTGAGTTACAAAAATTTTGACCTGAGTATTTTCGTTGAAGGCGTTCATGGCAATAAAATCTTTAATAATACGGCGATGATACTGGACAAAACAAACCTCAATCAGGCACAAAATGCGCTTACAGATTTTGTCCATGACAATCTGGCATATAGTAACTCTCCAACGGTGTCTTCTCGATACATTGAAGATGGATCATACGTACGACTTAGCAATGTCACTCTTGGTTACAATTTAAAATTGCAAAAAACAGATCTGATCAGCAGGGTGAGAATTTATATAACAGGATCAAATCTTTTGTTATTTACAAAATACTCCGGCTTCGATCCGGATGTTAGCAGCAGCCGTGATGCTAATTCAATAAACTCAATGGGGATTGATATTACCAATTACCCAAAAGCAAGAACCTATATATTAGGGCTGAATGTAACATTCTAAATTTAACATTTGAAATTTTAAAACTATGAAAATAAAAATTAGACTTAGTTTGCTGGGAATGATGATTACACTTATATTATTCGTTCTCTCATGCACTATTAAAGAAGAAATACCGGATAAATACACGCAAAGTGTATTAACATCCGACCCTAACTTATTGATTAACTTTCTTTCTCCTCCTTTAGCCCAATTACGAACTTTGTGGTGGCGCCAGGATTTTTGGGGAATGCAGGAAGCAACTTCCGATGAATTGTTCTTTCCAACACGTGCAACCGACTGGCAGGATGGTTTTGTATGGCAACAGGATTATTTACTTACCTGGTCACCCACTCACAGGGATGTTATTGGCACATGGAATTCTTCAAATACTGGAATATCAGCTTCAAATACTGCATTGGCTAATTTAAAAGTTGAATCTGCAGATGATCCCGGTTATATAAAAGCTTACAGAGGTCAGGCTAAATTTCTGCGTACTTTTTACGAGTATTGTTTATATGACTTGTTTCGGAAATTCCCCTATAGGGATGCTTTTAGTACTAATTTTCTAATTCCTGCAAAAATTTTTGAAGGAGAAGCCGGTTTTTACCATATGGTAACTATTGCTAAAGAGCAGTTGCCTTTTATTACAACGCGCGAAGATGCTTATTACGGTCAACCGAACAAGGACGCCGATCTTATGCTGCTTGCGAAACTCTATTTAAATAAGGAGATATACACGGGAATTGCAGGTTACGATTCATGCTTAATCTATTTGGACGAATTAATCAATTCAAACCATTACGGATTGGCCGATAATTATTTTAAAATGTTTGACGTAAACAATGATGTAAGGTATAAAACAGCAGATGATGAAGCAATTTTTGTTGCTGTGAATGATGATGGTGATAATTACGGGAATGATGATAATGTTATATGGGCACGACCGACATTGCATTATAACCAGGAATTAAGCGGACACCAATATTATCCAAAACAAGGCACCTTCTGGAATGGTTGTGCATGTCCAACCGGATCCATTGTGGATACTTGGTTTGCTGGCACAGACATTCAAAAAGATGTACGCTGGTGCGATAGTTCATATATTAAGACTATGTCTATACCGGCAGGTCATCTCATGGGACAGCAGTATGACCTTAATAAAACCCCAACGCAAGATCGGGGCGGGAAATTACTTAATTTTACTGTGAAATGTGATTTAATACCTTCAGATTCAATTGAAATGCGTGGGGTTCGCGTCATGAAATACATGGTTAAGGCTATTCCAATTAATATTCATAGAACCCCGAATGACTTTATTATTTGGAGGTATGCCGATGTATTGCTTATGAAAGCTGAATGTCTTGCCAGAGCGAATAACGATGTGGCAGGAGCGTTGACAATCGTAAATGAAATACGCACAAAACGCAATGCTCCACTAATAACTGCTTCGTCGAAAAGCGAAATACTGGATAAGATTTTAATTGAACGAGGCTTGGAGCTTTATTGGGAAGGTCACAGACGTCAGGATATGATACGTTTTGGCACATTCTTACTCCCAAAAACAAGCAAGCCTACTACTTCTGATGCAACAAAGATTCTATTGCCTATTCCGGCTGCTGCAATATCAGGTTCAAGCGGGACACTTAGCCAGAACCCTGGGTATTAATAACAATCGTTTATAAGCCCGGTTTGTTAGACCGGGCTTTTTTTATTAATGATTCCTCTCAACTGTAAATGAAAAACCATTCTTTTTACTACTCGATTTATTAAAGATTCATATTTTTATACTCTTTTTCAGAATGGAGACTCAACTAAAAAATTAATAATGAATTATCTGGTTAAAAATTATACTTCAAAGATAGCAGGCAAAGCTATTTTGATTGCAACAGTCAGTGCTTGTCTAGCAATTGCAATTGTTTCCTGTAATATTGCTTCAAAACCTGAAAATCAAACAGGTAAAAAACATGTCGTTGAATCCAGGGTAATTCATCCTGCCTGGGCTGAAAATGCGGTTATATATGAAGTGAACGTAAGACAGTATACTGTCGAAGGAACATTCAAAGCTTTTAGTTCTCATTTACCGCGACTAAAGGTATTGGGGGTTGATATTCTCTGGCTTATGCCTGTGAATCCTATTGGGGAAATTAACCGAAAAGGATCTCTGGGAAGTTATTATGCTGTAAAAGATTACAGGAAAGTAAATCCGGAGTTCGGTACTATTGCCGATCTGACAGACCTTGTTAAACAAGCTCATGCCCTGAATATGCATGTAATAATCGATTGGGTAGGAAATCACTCTGCCTGGGATAATCCTCTCTATGTGGAACATCCGGATTGGTATAAAAAAGATACGCTGGGTAAAACAATATCTCCTTCAAACTGGACCGATGTTATCAAGTTGGATTATGATAAACCTGAATTATTCAGTTATATGATCAATTCATTAGAATTTTGGGTTAATGAAACCGGTATCGATGGATTTCGATGTGACGTGGCTGGTGCGGTTCCATGTAATTTCTGGGATTCAGCACGTATTGCCCTGGATAAAATCAAGCCTGTTTTTATGCTTGCTGAAGATGAATCCACAAATTGCCTTGTAGAAAAGGCTTTTGATATGAATTATGCATGGGGACTTCTTCATATTATGAACGACATTGGGAAAGGAAAGCAGAATGCTGATTCCCTGAAAAAGTATTTTGAAAAACAAGATAGTCTATACAATCCCAATGAGTATAGGATGAATTTTCTCACAAATCACGATGAAAATACCTGGAGCGGTACTGAATTTGAACGTTTGGGAAATGCAGTGGATGCCTTGGCCGTCCTGACATTTACTGCGCCAGGAATGCCACTGATATACAACGGGCAAGAAGCAGGAATGCACAAACGATTATTGTTCTTTGATAAAGATACGATTCCATGGTCAGAAAATAAATGGGCTCCTTTTTACAAAAAACTTGTCGAATTAAGAAAAGAGAATAGTATATTCTGGAGTGGTAATGCCGGTGGAAGCTTCAAAACGATCGATATTCAGAATAATAAAAATATATTTGCATTTACCCGCGAAAATGAAAAAGAAAAAGCAATTGTATTGTTGAATTTATCTGATAAACCGGTTGATTTTAAACTAGACAATAAAGAATTGAAAGGCAGTTTTACTAACTATTTTACTTCAAAAAATTGTGCCCCCGGAAGTGATTTTAAATTGCCGGCATATGACTACTTAGTATTGCTTGAGAAAAAATAGAATGTGTCAATAGAATATTCTTCTGAAAGGGCCTTCGGGCCCTTTTTTATACAATCTGGCTTCAATTATTTCACTAGGCTAGATTGCTTCGTCGTCATGCTTTCTCCTCGCAATGACGCTTGGATACAAAATCCGTCATTGCGAACGAAGTGAAGCAATCTTGCATAAAATAATCCGCAATACAATACGAAGCGGAAAGAAAATCCGGTCAATTTTTCACTCACACTTTATACTTCCTTTAAAAGTAGGCAATGAAGGTCACTTAATTTTTATTCCAAGAGCAATTTCCCTTCCGAAACCGTATTATTTAAAATAATTTTATAGATATACATACCATTTTGCCAACCCATATTCTGGTCTTTAAGATTCAGTGAATACGATTGATTTGACTGTACCTCCAGTGTATTTGTATACAGTTTTTTACCCGTCAGGTCATAAAGTTCAAAGTATAAAGTTCCCCCGTCATTTGGAACAATATTAATCATGCCGCTTGTAGGATTTGGGAATACAGAGATTTCGCCGCCACTGGCATGATTCTCACGTATTCCGACAGGATTAATATTTGGATACAAAGGAGTTATATCCGGTGTTGCAAGCAGGCTGTCAGTGATGATATGATATTCTCCGGGAAGCAATAAAACAGGGGCATTTACATCTGTTACCTCAATGCTTGTGCCGCTAAAATAATCGTACCATGTACCTGTATGCTGGAATGAAGGGTTAATGGAACCTTCTGTCACATTAAAGTTGCCAATAATTGCGATGTTCAATCCTGTTGAAGTCAGGTGAATCTTCTTTAAAAATGAGGATGCCGATAAATCAAAGTTTGTCGTTTCAAAAACGGGTAAGCTGGTCCGTAAATTTGCCAAAGCAGAGAAAATATCGTACAGGTGTTTTCTGTCGGGGTTTGAATAATAGTCCCAATGGACAGGCTTTGGATCAACGCGGTCGCCTCCGAAATTAATACTTATATCATAACCCAATTCTCCGAATTCATAAATCATTTTCGGGCCCGGAATGGTAAGAAAAAATGATGCGGCAGTCTCCATACGGTTTAAGGCAGTGGTAAGGTTTTTTACATTATAGGTCCCTGCTGATGCGCCATAGGTAATGTTTTTAAACATCAGGCGTTCTTCATCATGACTTTCCATGTAGCCAACCAGGTAAGGATTATTCCATCCCAAAGATTTATAAGAAATCCCGGAGAGATCGGATGATGTAATATAACCCATGGTTGCCTGGTTGTAATTATAATTCATATTACCCCAAATGCACATGCCATGATCGGTAAGGACTTTTTCTTCATTATTTACGGTGAAATGTTCTAAAATCACAATGGTATTGCTTTTAAATGCTTTAATGCTATCATCCATCCGTTCAAGAATGGCTATTCTTGAAGCATCATAAGCGTTGCCATCACCTACAGTGTTTGTAAAGCCTTTTGTAAAATCGAAACGGTATCCGTCAATGTTATATTCTTTAAGCCAGTAGCGGTTTACCCTGTCAACGAATGCTTTTGTGGCAGGACTTTCGTGGTTGAAATCAAATCCCCAGCATAACCCTGCTGTATTTGGACAGTTCTGGTTATACCATGGGTTGTCAGCAGTAGTTTTACCTGTAATAGGATTAAAATACAACTGCACCATCGGAGAAGAACCATAACTATGATTCAGAACTATATCCATGATAACAGCAATTCCCATTTTATGACATTTGTCGACAAACTTTTTATAGTCGTTTTTAGTACCATAGGCCTTGTCGACAGCAAAATAAAAGTCGGGGTTGTAACCCCAGCTGCTATTACCCTCAAACTCATTAACCGGCATAAGCTCGATTGCATTAATACCAAGTTTTTTCAAATAATTGAGTGAATCCATAGTGACTTTAAAAGTTGCTGCAGCCGTGAAATCGCGCACCAGTAATTCGTAAATTACAAGATCGGTTATCTTGGGAGGTGTAAAAGTTGTATCTTCCCATGTATAGGGTGTCTGGTTTGTCTGAAATACGGATACAATCTTTGTTGTTTTACCTACAGGATATGGTTTAAGATCTGGGTATACAGTTGGCGAAATGGATTGGTCGTAATCCGGATCGAGGACTTTGTCGGTATAAGGATCTGCAATGCGGATACTCCCATTAACAAGGTATTGAAATGCATATTCTTTGCCTTTTTCCAAACCATTGAGAGTAATCCAGTATCGCGAAGAATCGGGGGTTCGATTCATCAGGAATTCATCTGACAAGGTCCAGTTGTTAAAATCACCGATAACAAATACATTGTCCTTATGGGGAGCAAAAAGAACAAGAGTTACGGTAGAAGTATCGATATAATTGATCCCATCTGTAACACCTGCCGGAAGAGGAGCAATATTCAATGCCGGTCTTCCGAAATAATAAATTGAATCGGATGAGTTAAATACTCCGTTTCCTGCAACCACTTTAATCCAGTGTTTCCCGGTATTTTTAACAATCAATGAATAAATGAGCGAATTTGAATGAGATACGTTAACAAAGGTATCATCAATGTATAGTGTTATGCTGTCCGGATTTGGCGTACCGAGCACAATTGCCTTAACAGCAATTGGAACTGTATCGTTCACTTTGAGAACGGTATCATTTTCAGGATGGACGAACTCCAAATTTAGCCCCGGCTGGTATATATTATAAAATTGATCAGAAGTTTGTTTGGAGGCATCTGCACTCCGAAAGACCAAAGCCAGTTGTGTCACTGTTTCTGTGCCAGGAACGCCATAATAAGTTTTAATATCCGGCGTAATGTGCAATACATATGTAGTGTTGTTGATTTTTGCAAGTTTGGTGGCGGGTGTGTTTGTTCCCCACACCGGAGTTTTTACATGTTGCCAATTGCCGATATTTGAATTAACTCCTGTATGGGCGTATATATCCCCGGTATATCCTACCAGATTGCAACCGCATTGATCGACATGGAAGGTAATATATGCAGAATCGTTGACTGTAGGATAAACTGGATCGGAAGTGATTATCTGGGCATTAATGGATGAGGCAACCAATATTAAGGCCACTATCGACACAAAGCAGTATCTATAAAATTTAATCATCGCTATGAATTAAAGTTGTAATAAGAAATCCCGATTAATAATCATCAGTAATATATAAAATTATGCTATACTTACAGTTATTCAAAGAATTGGGGAGAAAATAAATGAAAATATCGCCACAAACGTTTGCGCTGAATATCAAGTCGCCTATTTGTGAAATAAATCGTATTTTAGTTTTCTGGTATGGTTTTATTAATTCTATCCATTAATTGCAATGAAAAGCTCACAGGTAACGATAAAGGACATAGCTAAAGCACTTGAAATTTCACCGTCCACAGTTTCCAGGGCATTGAAGAACCATCCCGATATTAGTGCCAAGACCAAAAAAGCAGTCAGGGAGCTTGCAGACCAGTTACATTATGAACCGAATGCAATTGCTTTGAGTTTGCGGAACCGGTCGAGTAAGACCATTGGTGTTATATTACCCGAGATAGTGCACTATTTTTTCAGTTCAGTGATCAGCGGCATTGAAGAGGTGGCTTACAAGTCGGGATTCACGGTCATTATCTGTCAGTCCAATGAAGATTATGAAAAAGAAAAGCACATAGTTCATACACTCATTTCAAACCATGTGGATGGGGTTTTGGCTTCGGTTTCAAAAACTACCACCAACTATGATCATTTTGATGAACTTGTAAAAAGCAATATTCCCCTCGTATTTTATGACAGGGTTCTGAATCTTCAGAAGACAGACCGGGTAATTGTAGACGACTTTACCGGATCATATAAAGCAGTCGAACATTTGATTCAACAAGGATGTAAGAGGATTGCTCATTTGGCAACGAGCCAGGAGCTTCCAATCGGCCGCAACAGAAAAAATGGATATCTCCAGGCCCTCAAAGACAATAATCTTCCAATAGACGAAGAGATTATTATACGCTGTGATACAGACAAACATACGTTGAAATGCATTCCATATCTCTTATCCCTGACGAAACCTATAGATGGTATTTTTGCCGTAAATGATAATACGGCCATCAGGGCCATGTCAATTATTAAGCATTCGGGTTACCGTATTCCGGAAGATATTGCAGTGGTTGGCTTTAGCAATAGTTTTTTTTCGGGGCTAACTGATCCTCCGCTGACTTCAGTGGAGCAACAGGGATTTTTGATGGGGACGCGCTCTGCCACCCTTCTTCTCGAAAGAATTTCACAGGATGTGACAATTGACTCCAGGGTTGAGCAATTAAAGACGGAACTTATTATCAGGGAATCAAGTCTAAGATTGTAAATTTTGTTTGGTCATTTTTGGAAGAGAAAGGATCAATTTATTTCAAAACTCGGGACAAGGCACCATTTTTTTTGATCTCTTTTTATGTTCCGGACTGCTGAAAGTATAGGAAACAGAAATTTCATGAGCCCCGCCTGAATTCGTTATTAGATGTGAAGTAGTAAAATCATAACTGTATCCGATGTTAAATTCACGGGTCTTATATCCTACCAACAGGATCACTGCATCATTAATGCTGTTATGTTCCATTATGGGAATACCTCTGTACCAGATACCCAGAACAAGGGGATCATAATTCCAGTAAAATCCCAAATCAAGTTGATTGCTTCCGGCCTGGTTTTTATAGAGAAAAGCAAGTTGCAGGACCGTCGGTGTGGGACGCAACAAATGCTCTTTAACAATCAGTCGAAGGCCGCCAAATACCTGAACTTTGAGTGGGACCAGGGCTGCATTGTTATCACTGTATTTCTGATCATAAAGTGATTCGTTGGGATGTAAAAGATGATCTGCTGCAGCGCCCATCCAGAAGGATTCATTGTAAACTAACCCCGAAACGTCAAAATCGAGGTCGCCCACTTTATTGTAGGATACAACTTCTCCGGAAGTTGGAGAATTACCCACAGCCGACATTTGATCACCCCAAAGCAATTTATTGAAATCGATGCTGCGTTCGGTATATAAAAATTGAATACCGGGTCTAAGATGCAAGGTATTGCGGACTCTGAAATCATAACTGTATAATATGCCGATATTGGTTGTCGTTAGATTTCCCGAACCTGCTGCATCACTCAAAAACAGGATACCAACACCACTGTTAAGTTTACTGAAATCATGATCGAAAGAAGCAGTATATGTTTCATATCCTTTAGATATTGAAGGCCATTGGTTGCGATAGCTGGCAGCAATACGATTCTGCCCGGTACTTCCTGCAAAAGAAGGTGCCAGGTAAAGTGAATTTGAATAGAACCTCGAAAATTGAGGATCCTGCCCTGAACAAACAAATGCCAGCAACACACCCAACAATAAAAATGCCCATTTTTTCATTGCCTTCTGTCCAGTCTTTTAGTAGTAGCCAAAAAAATCCAACACGCCCTTAATACATGAGAGTCACATCGCCCGTTTTAGTGAACCCTCTTCCATCTGAATAGGTCCCTGTTACTTTCCAGATGTATACATCCTGTTTTGCAAGTTTGCCTTTGTACGTTCCGTCCCATCCAATATCCTGGCTGGAACTTTGAAAAATTAGTTCACCCCAACGATTGAAAATCATTAGGCTGTAAGTTTCCACATGGTCAATGACTCCCGGTTTAAACACCCGGTTTTCTTCCAGTGGCGATGACGGTCTGATTGCATTTGGAAATGCCACGATACCTGAGGTTTCTACGAATACAGCATTTTGCATATCATAAAGATCATAGCAATTATTCACAGTCCATACTTTCAGCGTGATATCGTAAGTACCTTCCTGTTTATAAATATGTTTTGGGTTCAGATCAGTCGATCTTGTACTGTCACCAAAGTCCCATTCAAATTGATCGGCATTATCCGACAAGTTGAAAAAATTCACAGGTTTATCGTTCACATAAACGTAGCGCGGAGCCAATTCGAAATAGGATTTTGGCATGATATAGACCCGGGTGGTATCACTGTAAGACGATTCTCCGCCCAGCCCTTTCACGGTAAGTTTAACTTTATAAATACCAGCCTGGTAATATGTATAAGTAGGACTCTCGGCAGTTGAGATACTTCCATCACCAAATTCCCATAGATAACTATCGGCATACTTTGAATTATTGATCAATGTGATGGTATGTGGCATGCATCCGGGGTCTAACCCGGCAAATTTCGCAATGGGTTTTGCCGGATACAGGTAAATGGGTTTACTGATACTGTCTGAACAATAAGCACTATTAGCCAACAAAGTAACGGTGTAATTTCCGGTAGTTTTATATTCAATAGAACCTGGTTCTGCACCCGCAATTGTTCTTCCGTCACCAAGAGTCCAGTTATAGTTCCATCTGCTCCCCGAAGTTGTATTCTGCAGGAAAAATGTCTTGTCGGGAATTGTATCAAACGGAGGAGTTACCGTGAAGTCTGCCTCGGGCCTGGCATAAACCGGAAAGTTAGTATATGCTGTATCAAAACAATGCAAAGAAGATTCGGTTACTACTTTAATCGAATAAATTGTATCCCTGTAATTATAGGCTTCATAAATATGATTAATACTAAAAGAACTGGTGATCGCAGTTGTCCCATCACCAAAGCTCCAAAAATATCTTGTATTGGCAGGAGTTGAGAACAACATTGTATTGACAGGGCTGCAGAAACCGTCTTCAATTGATTGTAAAGTAGCAACCGGATTTGGCCATACCATTGCATACTGTGTAATTTTGTCTTTACATCCCAATACACTGGTTACTTCAAGAGTTACCGGGTAATATTTTATTTCATTGGATTGATTTACAAATAAATGGGTAGGATTTATTGAATTTGAAATGGCTCCATCCCCAAATTCCCATAAATTAATTATGTTTCGTTGGGATTGATTATCGAAAGTTACCGGCAGCGGACTGCATCCGGGTCCGGTTGCAATTTCAAAATTAGGAACAGGAATATCCGAGTAAATCTTTGTACTGTCATATGCTCTGCAACCATTGACGTCTGTAAGTTGGTAATGGTAAATAACTGTGTCGGGCTGATAAGGAGTATATACCGGTTCTTTAATTGAATATGAAGAAAGGTTTTGAACAGGACCCGACCACAAGTGTGAAAAGGCATTATACCCTGTGGTTTGAACTTTTATTTGCAGGCTGTTTCCTACACAAACAACCGCATCTTTGGTTAATATTGTTGCAGTCGGCGATGTATAAACTGAAATTAACATTGAATCAATGGAACTATGCAAGTTCACATCTACTACCTTGATATAGAGCTTATAAGTTCCTGTACCTGGCGGTGTAAAGGTTGTAAACAGGGAAGAAGTACTTGATAAATAGCCGGCATCGCCGGTCCAGGAATAAATATAAGGCGGAGTACCTCCAAACAGATATGGTTTTATTTCAAACTTTACACTCGTACAAGCGTTCTGGTTATATAGACCAACATTGACAAGAATTGAGTCGTTAATCACAGTCACCGGGTGACTTACAGGATTGCCAATACATCCATTCGAAGTAACCTCATATACAGTCAGATTGTAGGAACCTGTATTTGGAAATTCAAGTCTCACAAAATCATTCATATTCTGATTGATGACTATTCCCGATGGAATAGTCCAATAGTAGACAGATCCTGGTTGTCCGTTGGCAGCAAATATAACATTCGCCTGGTTTTTAAGCACAAGTGTTGGTCCGGATATAGTGATTGGAGCGGGCATTGGATAGATTGAGATATTCACTTGTTTTCTTTGACCTTCACAATGCGTCTTAATATTATAGCCTGACACCCACAAGGATAAATTGGACGATAAAAGTGCTGTCTGAAATGTATCAGACTGCTGCAATAATGAACCTCCCACGGGAAGATTGTACCACCTGAAGGTAGTTGTATTTAAATCACCTGAAGGGTGAAGGGTAAACCGTGAAGGTCCACATGAAAATGGGTCATTAATAACAGGGATTCCAGGTATAGCATGGATGATAGCTTGCACTTTTACCCTGGGGCTGTTGCATCCTGTTGAATCGTTCCATTCCGATATCCAGTAACTCCGGGTGGTGTCGGAGACAGGTATGTAATAATTATCACCAATATGTGAAACTGTATTTCCCAAAAGGGAGGAATACCAGCGTATCAGATGAGTTGGAATCGATTTAATGGCATGAAGTGTAAAATCAGAGGCCCCGCATGACGAATCATTCTTTGTTAAGGGTTTAGGGACCAAAGGATATACAATTGCCCAGACAGAATCAGGTTGACTTAAACAACCATTTATTGTATCTGCAGTTTTGGCCCATAAACGGCCATTGGAATTTAAAAAATGTATCAACGGATTTCCTTTCCCGATAAGTAAAGTACCCGCCTTATCAAGAGACCAAAATATACTATTCCCGGGCAAAGAATATGTGCCGTTCAGGATAGCATTTCCCGGCCCGCATAAAGTATCTCCTGTTAAATCAGGTTTCAGGGGGACAGGGTGAATTGTGCCTGTTACAAGTTGTCTTGAGCTTGCGCATCCCGAGACAGTATCGACGGAGCTTACATAGAAATCAGTTGTTGTAATCAGAACCGGAGTATGATATATTTTGCCTGTAAAGAAAGGTGACGGATCCAGGATTGTATGATACCATTGTACAATTGTATTGGCGGTGGATCCTGTTGCAGTCAACATCAAAGAATCAGGACCGCAGGCTTCGTCACTTATAGTAATCGGGACTGCCGGAAGGGCAAGAAAAATAATTTTTACAGTATCTGCTGAAGGTGCACAGGCACCGCTTTCAAGCCTCCATTCATATTTATAAATTCCCTCAAAGCCTGCTGGGATTGTCAATGCCGGATTCTCAGAATATCGGTTTGGAAAAAAAGTTGTTATGCCAGGGCCAATAATCTGACTCCAGATGCCTCTTCCCTGACTAAAATGATTTCCATGCAATGAAATGGCTCTGCCACATATTGTTGAATCCGGTCCGGCAATTGCAGGAGGAGGAGGCACGCCAAAGTTTAAATTTATTGTATCCTCACTGATACAAGTTCCATTTTGCAATCTCCATATTAAAGTATAATTGCCTTCATTACCGGGGTTAATTGAAAATACAGCATCCGGTTTATAAATATTGGGAGAGAATACAGGAGCCGTCATTGTTGGATTCGATAGTACCTGCCATTGCCCTGTTCCAACAATTGGGGCATTTGCATGCAACGAATCTGAACTTTGTAAGCAAAGTGATTTATCGGAACCAGCATTTGCGATTCCTGTTGTCTGATCGATAACAATTAATACCGTATCTGTTGATTTAGGACAGAATCCGTAGATACTTGACAATGTCCAGGTCAATCGATTGTTCCCTGGCGATAAATTATTTACCCAGGTATGCGGGTCTGTGCTATCAACCAGAGTGCCACTTCCAGAAATAACTTTCCATTTGCCGAAACCACCATTCAAAGGTTTATTGGCATTTAACTGAGCAGAATTTATCGCACAATCACGAATATCATTTCCTGCAAATGCTTGTCCTGGTGATAAATCGATAGAATAATTTACCGTATCAGATGAAACAGGGCAAGCCCCATACTGGCTTGAAACCCTCCATACCAGCCGGTTCATTCCAATGGTTGGAGAAATTAACAAAGCATTTGGAGAGGATGTATCAGATAGATATCCGGAACCCTGGATAATATTCCAATGACCCCATCCATGTTGGTTTGGGGGGATGGCATTTAAAGTGAGAGTATCAGTGGAACAAAAACTATTATCTGTACCGGCATTTGCCTGATCGGGTTTTCGATCGCTTATTATTTGCACAACATCCGATGCATTGCATGGCCCATTCGACACTTTCCACCAAAACAGATTCGGCCCTGCAGAAAGATTTTTTACCCAGGTATTGGGTAATGAAATATTTACTATAGTGGCTGTTCCGGTGGTTGTCCATATACCTGCGCCCACTAATGGAATTGTTGCGTTTAGACGGACACTGTCTGAACAGACTATCTGATTTGGTCCGGCTTCCACAGCACCGGGGCTTTTATAAATTATTAATTTCACCTTGCTGGGGGCACTTTCGCAAATTCCTTGTTTGCTGGTAACAAAAAATGTATAATTTCCGGGTACCGAATTGTTCAGATTGAATGGAGGAACCTGAGGATTGTATGTAGTGCCAATATATAAAAGGGTCGAAAGACTTGAATCAGCATACCAACGAACTTCAGCTCCGCCTGCCGACGCTGTGAGCCGGATATTTTCTGATGTACAAAACTCAAATAGGTTTGATACCACTATAGGGGGAGGTTCAATTATTTCTATCCTGGCATGAGTAATAATGGGAGGATTATCGCCATTAATTAAATCGGCCGGAGGAATTCCATTGGTTGGCAGATTATCATATGGATTACAGACATTCCAATTTCTCATTGTTATTTCAAAGATATCCCCGGCAACGCCACCAGCAGGGGCACTTATTGGGAAAGAGATTTGATTTGGACCGTCGGCAGGTATTGGGATTCTGACAATTGGACCGTTTAGGCTACTAACAAGGTTACCAAGGGCATCCGTCATTTGATGAATTACACCTAGACTATCCCGCACTGTTACATTGGGTATCCTGCTACCTACCTGATTGTATGTATTGTATATAAATTGTACCCATCGAAAATAGCGGTTAGGGTTGTCGGGTTCAATGAGAATATTACAATTGAATGTAGAAGCATCTTCAAAGGTAACATCCACAATATTTTCACCTTCACAGAAATAGGCGACAGGAGGGTTGATTCTTAGAACTCCTCCATTTTCCTGGTCTGTTCCCCAGGTACTGAAAGTTTGTTCCTGATGGCCGCTGCTGGTGCAGCGTGTTCCGTTAAAAACAACATAAGATTCTGCCGTACGAGAACATTCGTCGGTAGGAGGATAAATATACGAAGCTTGTGCCCAAACAGAATCTAGCCCGGCGTTCCATATGCCGTATTTTGTTGTAGTTGCTCCGGTCCCATCGTTCCAGACAAAAAGAATTTTAACAAGAGAAGTATCTACAGGTATAAGGAATTTATACCATACGTTCATTGTAAAATCTACAGGAGCACAAATGGTTTTTGGATCCTGAGAGCTGCCGTTTTTAGTAATCAATGAGCATTGTGCCCATACAACGCTTTGATTTACCAAAAATGACAGTAGAAAAATAGTGATTAGTTTTGTGGACCTCATCTTTAATACCTTTTCCGGCGAATATTTCGCCAAATTGCCCAAGTTGGTATATTATTGCAATTAAGGCCAGTAATACTACGCTGCTGTCATTGCTAATTTCTACATTGCATTGGAGTTGTATCGTTCTGATTTTTTATACGAAGAATTAGATCTTTTGTTTCGTTTTATAATTTGACAAAAGATTATAAAACAGTGACGAAAGATTAAATAAAATTGACAGGATCAGAAAATTAAACGATTAGAGAATTGCGATTTTGAAAGTGGAATCAATCAAAAAAGACATCAGGGAATTAAAGAATGCTCAATGTTCATATTTATAAACTATGAGAGTTCGAAATAAAAAGATTAATAGTTGAGAGATATACAAAATTTTTAGTGAGTTTTAGTGATATTCTGCCTGTTTTCTAAGGAAAAAGCAAATATTGTTTATATTTATTATGCTGCAAATTTATATAAATCTACATAAGGAGTTTGTCTTTGCACAACAGCAAATACTCTGAAAACTATTTTATTACG
>Ga0182027_10002907_pt1 | contig 27497 bp, 17 predicted proteins | sample 712E1DmetaG_FD_121300 | JGI IMG/M metagenome (GOLD analysis project Ga0182027, IMG submission 121300) | Permafrost microbial communities from Stordalen Mire, Sweden - 712E1D metaG (Illumina Assembly) | ecosystem: Environmental > Terrestrial > Soil > Wetlands > Permafrost | place: Sweden...
ATTCCATGGAGAAAGCTGCTTCACTGGTAAATGCTTCTTTATATTTACCATTGGATCAACTACCACCGCTGAAGGGAAAGCGTTTTTACTTTCATGAGGTGATCGGATTCAGAGTGATTGATGCAGCACATGGAGATATTGGTGAGGTAAAGCAGATTTTTGATCTTCCGCAACAGGCATTGCTGCAGGTGATGTTTGGAAAGAAAGAAATTCTGATTCCATTGAATGACGAAATTATTACTTTGGTAGACCGTAAGAACAAAATATTAAAAATTGATGCACCGGAAGGATTGATTGAAATCTATTTATAATTAAATGACACATGGCTTTTAAGTTTAAAAAATTTTCAATAGAGGATGAAAAGTGTACTATGAAAGTAGGCACTGATTCTGTGCTCTTCGGTGCATGGGTCAATCCGGGAAACGCATTAAGTATTCTTGATATAGGAACAGGTTGCGGTATCATCGCCCTGATGCTTGCCCAGCGCTCGGAAGCGCTGATCGACGGGATAGATATTGATGAAGCTTCCGTGGAACAGGCAAAAGAAAATGTAAAAAAATCAAAATGGGGTAAACGCATGAGTATCGTGCATTGTTCGGTGCAGAAATATTTCAAGATGCGTGCAAACCATTATGACCTGATCGTTTGTAATCCTCCTTATTTTTCAGACAATCTTAAATCGCCAGAGAAAATCAGAAATATCGCCAAGCATTCAGAATACCTTAGTTTTGACGAGATCATAGTAGCCAGCAAAAAACTGCTAAAGACTTATGGCCGAATTTGCCTGATATTACCTACAGCCGAAAGCAATGTGTTTAAAGAAAAAGCGCTCATCAGTAATTTATATCTTACCAGGATCATGACGGTAAGGCATCATCCAAACAAGGAAGTAAAGAGAGTGCTGATGCAATTCGAAAGTCTCCGCAAGAACCGAACGGAAGAAAGCATTTCCATTTATGACAATTCAGGGGAGAAGTTTAGCAAGGAATACATGGAACTTACAAAAGATTATTATCTGAAGTTCTGATAAAATATTTCCCCGATTAATTTTTTTTATAATCTATTTTGCATTATTTTTGTGTAAGGAATTTTGCATTAAAATTCTTTTATTATGAAAACGCTAAAAACTATTTTCACCATCGCAGCATTTGTCCTATCAATGGCTGCTTTTATTAATGCTTCTGCACAAAAAGTGTATTCCTGCGACAGCAAATATGATGCAGATATCAAGGTGTTTGTAGTGGACAGTAAATATGACGCTGACCTGCTTGTTTACAAAGTAAGCAGCCAGTATGATGTGAATGATGACGGCCTCTGGTTTTTTGTGGACAGCCAGTACGATGCAAAAAAGAAAATTTGGTTTGCCGACAGCAAGTATGATGCAGATCTTCTGATTTTTTTTGTGGACAGCCAGTATGATGCCGGATGGAATAATACAAGTAAAAAAAATTTGATTTACTAATCGGGTTTCGCCAGCAGAAGGATTTTAACGTCTGCCTTCTGATTATTTAATGAAGAAAATCGTTTTTCTTTTATTTGGAATAATCTTAACGCTACAACTCTGCGCGCAGAATCTGGATTCCTTATTCTATAATAGGTCTCCTAAGCATAAACATCCAAGCAAATTTTTTTTATTTAAAACGGATACGACCAAACAACCGGAAAGCCCAATCTCCTTTTCCGTTTTAAACAATATATGGAACAACCCGGCTTATACAGGATTTGAAAAGAGACATACCGTAAATCTGAATTCTGAAATGTATATGCCCTTCATTGAAGATAGTTTGTATACACCGAAAAAGTTTTCTCTATCATATGATGTAAGCTTGGGAAAAAAGAAAAGAACAGGTATGGGAATCTATGCAGCTCAATCGTATTTTTCTGTTGAAAGCTGGATTGATCTTATGTTTTCATTTTCAAAGGAATTTGTAATTAGAAAAACGAATCACCTTCGCTTTGCTCTGACTTTGGGCTATTCGCAAAGGTCGGTAGATTATCGTATGATGAGCTTTGGTGATCAAATTGATCCACACTATGGATTTATTCGTTATACATTTGAAACAAAACTCTCCGAGTTAACAACACGATTTGTTGATTTCAACTCTGGATTTTTCTTTAGCAGAAAAAATTTCTTTTTTGGTGCTTCAATACAACATTTAACTCAGCCAAATATGGGATATTTTAGTGTTGGGAAAATAGGAATGAATCAAATGATAAATACTGGCTACAGAATTAAAGTCAATAAAGATATTTTCCTGACCCCTTCAATCGAGTTGTTCAAAATAATACCATATACTTTTTATTATTTTTCTCCTGCAATAATATTAAGCTACAAAGAAAAGTTTCTATTAGGGTTTGACTACAAATATTTTTCTTCTTTCAATACTACTGCAGGAATTAATCTTTGGAAAAAGATGATGATCACTGCTACCTGTGGCTTTCCGACAGATAGAATAATTTATTCATTGAGCCCTATATCTTATCTGCAGCTTGGAATCCGTTATCAAATCAATAAAGAAAAACAGGAGAATATTAAATGAACTTAGCAAAGCATTCTCACGAACCGAAGGTGAGTAGCCGTTCACATGAATTCCGCTTTTACGGAGTGAATAAAAAAATAATTTGGATATCACTAATTATACTTTCTGTTTTTGCTTCATGTAAAAAGGAACATGTTACATTTCCACCAACCACAACCCGTGTTCATCACATGGTAAGCGAAGTAACTGTTTCTGATTGTCTTAAAGATAATGAGGAAATTATTCTAGATGCCACTACTCCCGGAGCCATTACTTACCATTGGAATACCGGTGCCAGCAGTCCTACTGTTATTGCTGATGCCATTTCTCCTGATTATTCGGTTACAGTTACCACTACAGATACGACTATAATTTATACTGCTTCTGTCATATATTGCGGGACCACTTTTTACGTTCCTAATACTTTTACACCTGAAGGTGATGGTATTAATGATTTTTTCGGACCATCAGGAATAAATATTAATCTGTCAAAATATCTGATGAAGATTTATAATCCTCAAATGAAATGTGTTTATTCTACACGTGATGCTTCCAAGCCGTGGAACGGACATTATCATAATGATCAAGATAAACCTTGCCCAATTAGCTATTACTATTATTATTTTGAATATACCACAACTTATGGTGAACCCAGAACAAAATCCGGTATATTGGAGTTATGGCAATAATTGCAAATAGCATTCGCTTTTATTTTATTTTTGCATTAATATGAACTGGATAAAAAAGCACCGGGTATTAATAATTATTGTCATTTTTTTTGCCACGGTATATTCTTTAATATCCCTTGTCAATCACTATTATTTCCGGACTTTTGCGCTTGATCTCGGTGTATACACCAACGCACTTTATGATTATGCACATTTCCAATGGAACGATAGCAGCGTGTTTAAAGAGGCCGGTGAAAATTTGCTGGCAGATCATTTTGATTTGTACCTGTTTATTTTTGCTCCATTTTCATTCATCTTCGGTACTTATACTTTATTGATACTTCAGATCTTTTTTATTTTATTAGGCGGGATTGGAGTGTATAAATATTTTACACTTTCATCAGCTGATAAAAAAATACCTTTATTTGCCGCACTGTATTTTTATCTTTTCTTTGGTGTATTTTCAGCACTGGCATTCGATTACCACAGCAATGTGATCGCGGCGATGATCGTGCCCTGGTTCTTTTATTTCTTTAAGCAAAAAAAATATATTTTCAGCGGTGTTTTGTTTTTTCTGATCCTAATTTCAAAAGAAAATATTGCATTATGGATGTTGTTTGTTTGTATCGGATTGCTTTTTGAATACAGGAAAGATAGATCATCGTTGCTTTGGCTTTCGGCATTTGCAGCTTTTTCAATTTTATATTTTTTCCTGATCACATTTGTGGTGATGCCTGCTATTTCAAGTCTGGGCAAGTATACACATTTTGATTATTCAGTGCTGGGAGGAAGTTTTTCAGAAGCATTTGTTTATTTGATTTCACATCCGATCAGGTGCATTGGAATTTTATTCACGAATCACACCTCAAATCCCCTGGGTGATTATGTGAAAATGGAATTACATATTTTGCTTCTTGTTTCAGGCCTTTTCATGCTTTTCCGTAAGCCATATTTTCTGATCATGTTAATTCCAATATATTTTCAGAAGTTATTTCACAATGATATTTCCATGTGGAGTTTTGCATCACAGTACAACATAGAATATGCTCCAATTTTTGCGATTGGAATTTTTACGATCATCGGGAGTTTTAAAAAGAAAAATCTTGTAAATATTTTTTCAGTGCTGGTTCTTGTTGGTGTTTTGGCAACAACGGTGCGGATCATGGATCATACCACTTATTTTACCAGCAAATCCAGGATCAGATTTTATCAGGCAAGTCACTATCAGAAAAATTATGATGTCGGATTTGTTTATAAACAGATGAAAGAAATTCCGGAAGACGCTGTTGTAAGTGCTCAGTCGCCTTTTCTTCCGCACCTTGCTTTGCGTGATAAAATATACCAGTTCCCAATTGTGAAGGATGCGGATTATATTATTTTTTCTCCCAAAGAAAATCCTTATCCCTTATCTAAAGAGGATTTTGACAAACAAATTCAACAATATAAAAATTCACCGGATTGGCAGAAGAAAATTGATACCGGGGATTTGATAGTGCTAAAAAGGATTTCGGGTTTGAATTAATTTAATTTAATCAGTTGTCCTTTTCCTGAAATATTTGTGTTTATTGTTGAGGGGTTGCCATAATAGTAAACATTTCCGATGTATTTAATGGTGACGTCCAGTTTCTGATCTGCATTTACGTAACAATCGCCGGTTGTACTGCTCACTATTGTATTAATGTTTGTGTGAAGGTTTTCAAGATGGGCAAAGCCGTTACTTGTATTGTAAAGAAAATTTTCATTAGTGTTTCCGCTCACATACATATCAGTTGATCCGGTATGAATGCGTAAAAAGTTATTTTGAGTATTCGCCATAATATCAATTTTCCCGGAAGATTCCAGGCAATTAATCTCCAGGGTGTCTGCCACTAAAGTGTTTGTTGATGTAATATTCCCGCTGCCAAAATATTCAATTCGTTTCAGACTCTTCGCCGAAACGTAAACGGTGAATTTATTCTTATAGCTTCTCACCCAGTTGCATTTATTATTATTTTTTATGATGAGTTTATTGTCAACAAATTCTGTTTGAATATTAGGTAAAAGTTTTTCACCACCTTCCACGGAAATTTTATTTATGCTGTCCTGTGTGATGACCAGATTGATATTATCATTAAGTTCAATTCTTGTATAATCAGAAGGAGTACGGGTTTCAGTGATAACCTTTCCTGTGCCTTTAAAACAATCACACATATTTTCCTTCTTACAGGAAGAAATTATAATGAAAAAAAATACTACCGATATTGCAAAGAGGGATTTTTTCACAGCGATAAAATTACAGTTTTTATACTAACTAGTAATCTCCATAGCATAATTTTTTATTTTTCAGAAAGGATGATATAGCATTTTATGATTGACCATAGCTATTTGTATGCTACTATTCTTTGCATTATTAAATAAAAAAATATTATATTTGTGACTGATTTGCCTAAAACCAAAATTTATGTGGAGAACAAAAATAATTTCTGTTCTGATTTTTTGTTTTTTCCTTCAGACAATTTCTTTTGCTCAGCGTGGAAAAGATGGTCCACGTACTGTCAGTGCAGCTAATACTTTAGTTAATGAATACACTACCCTCACTACAAATGCGGTGGCAGGAACTGCCTCTGTAACCGTTGCAATAAGCACGCTTAATGCCAATGGCCGTTTTACTGCAAATCTGGCTGCCGGAGATTTAATCATGATCATCCAGATGCAGGGTGTGACAATAAACTCCAATAATAATTTTAATTATGGGAGAATTTCGACCTACAATAATTGCGGAAATTATGAATTTGCCGAAGTCACTTCAGTACCAAATGGAACTACGATAAACATACGTTGTGGACTGAAATTCAATTATACATCAGCCGGCAGGGTGCAGGTAGTAAGAGTTCCCCGTTGGACTGCACTGACTGTGAATAATGGTGGTGTACTGACCTGTGATACATGGAATGGTTCAATAGGTGGAGTACTTGCGGTAGAAGTAAACGGAAATACAGTCATCAATACAGGTGGAAGCATAAGTGCAACAGGTAAGGGATTCAGAGGCGCAGCAGAATCAGATAATTCTTCATATCTATCCGTGGGTGATCATGTTTCTGCAGATTTAACCTGGGGTGGCGATAAAGGCGAAGGTGTAGTAGGCTTCAGTACTGATTATGATTTATTGGGTGGAAGATCCTGTCGTGGGGCAGCAGGAAATGCAGGTGGAGGTGGAAATGCGCACAATTGCGGAGCAGGAGGCGGTGCTAATGCAGGTGATACTGCGGCATGGAATAGTGCAGGAAACCCTGATCCAAATGCGGGATACATAGCGGCCTGGAATCTTGAGACTCCACCATTAGCGGGAAATGTATCTACAGGAGGGGGCAGAGGCGGTTATGCTTCTTCGTCCGCGACCCAAAATCCATTAACACTTGGCCCAAATAATGCTGCATGGGGAGGAGATTCCAGAAAAGAAAACGGTGGTTTTGGCGGCCGCCCACTTGATTATTCTACCGGAAGATTATTTCTTGGCGGAGGTGGTGGATCCGGTGATCAGGATGGCGGTCTGGGTGGATTGGGTGGAAATGGTGGAGGCATGATTTATATACTTTCTTATGGCAGTGTTACCGGTGCAGGAAGCATTGTGTCGAATGGAAATAATGGTGGTAACTCTGTCACTGCTGCCTGTGCAACTACAGATGCTGCAGGTGGTGCAGGTGGAGGTGGAACTATTGTTTTAAATTCTACCGGAAATATTTCCGGCATTTCAGCGACTGCAAATGGCGGCACCGGAGGAAGTCAGTTAATTACCGTAAACTTGTTTTGTCCAAATTCCCATGCTGAAGGGCCTGGGGGTGGCGGCGGCGGCGGTTATATCGCTTATTCTGCAGGGACGCCCACTTGCACTGCCAATGGAGGAAACAATGGAACTACCAATGCTGCAACTATGGCTAATTTTCCACCTAATGGAGCTACCAGAGGAGGCGCTGGTATTAATAATGCTACTATTACTAATTTTATCATCAACGCACCTGATGTAAATATTTGTACTGGAAATACTGCAACATTAACTGCTACGTTAGTCGGAACAGTTCCGGGCGGAACTGTAATAAACTGGTACAACGCGGCTGTTAATGGTACTTTGCTTGGAACAGGAGGCACCTTCACCACTCCAGTACTTTTTGGAAATACTACCTATTACGTGGGAACCTGTCCGGGAATTTATACTCAGGCTGTTAATGTGATTGTAAATCCATCACCTATGGTGACTGTCACACCAAACCCTGCATCATTCTGTGCAGGCGGTTCAGTGGTACTTACAGCCAGTGGTGCTACAACATACTATTGGGCCCCTGCTGCAGGACTTAGTGCAACAACAGGTTCTGTGGTCACTGCAAATCCCGGTTCAAATACCACATATACGATAACAGGAACCACAGCAGGATGTACGGGAACTGTTTCTGTTCCGGTTACTGTTATTGCTTTACCGATTGTTTCTGTTACACCAAATCCTGCATCATTTTGTGCAGGTGGCTCCGTAGTGCTCACGGCGAGTGGTGCTGCCTCATATAGCTGGGCACCAGCAGGTGGTTTAAGCGCTACCACAGGAAGTGTGGTAACTGCTAATCCCGGTTCAAATACTACTTATACTATATCAGGAACAACAGCAGGATGTACAGGGACGATAGCAGTACCTGTTTCTGTAATTTCAATTCCTGTCGTTTCTGTCACACCTAATCCTGTTTCAATTTGTGCAGGCGATTCGGTTTTGCTGACAGCAAGCGGAGCCACAACATATAGTTGGGCACCTGCTTTGGGACTAAGTGCAACGACAGGTTCGGTGGTTACAGCAGATCCTTCTTCTTCTACAACTTATTCCATTACCGGCACTACAAGTGGATGCACAGGTACAACTTCTGTTACTGTGAATGTAATTGCTTTACCAATAGTGAATGTAACACCGAATCCTGCAACAATTTGTGCAGGAGACTCTGTGATTTTAACAGCATCAGGTGCGACTACTTATTCGTGGACTCCGGCGTTAGGTCTGAGTTCTACAAGTGGTGCTGTTATTTCAGCTTCACCATCGGCAATGACTATTTATACTATAACAGGCACCAGCGGATTATGCTCAAATACAGGCACTGTCATTGTGAATGTGAATCCCAAACCTGTCATGAATGTAAATCCCAGCATGTCGACATTTTGTGCTGGGGATTCTGTTATACTCACAGCAAGCGGAGCAACAACATATTCCTGGTCTCCCACGACAGGATTAAGTTCTACTTCAGGTGCTATTGTTACAGCTGATCCAATGACCAGTACAAATTATACGATTACCGGAGCTACAGCTGGATGTTCTTCGACTACTCTGGCTGTGATAACGGTAAATCCTATTCCTATAGTGAGCGTTACACCAAGTCCGGCCACAATTTGCACAGGAAATTCAGTAGTATTAACAGCTAGTGGTGCCGCTTCTTATAACTGGGCTCCTGCTACAGGACTGAGTGCAACTACCGGAAGTATGGTCACAGCTAATCCAGTAACTACTACTACATATACAATAACCGGTACTTCGCTGGGATGTACAGGTACAACTTCTGTGATTATTACAGTGGTTCCCGCAATTGTTGCGACTGTGAATAATGATACAACTATTTGTGCAGGATCCTCTGTGAATCTTTTGGCGAATGGTGGTGCAGGTTATTCATGGAGCCCCGGCACAGGATTAAGTTGTACAAATTGTGCAAACCCCATTGCAACTCCGGCATCGACGACTACATATACAGTTACTGTTTCAAGCGGAACCTGCACACCGGCAACAGCTACTATAACTATTACGGTTATTGCGATACCAGTGTTATCCTTCAATCCACCATCACCTACAATTTGTTCAGGCGATTCTATCACTATCACTGCCAGCGGTGCCACTACTTACGTCTGGTCTCCTGCAACTGGATTAAATACAACGAACGGATCTGTGGTGAATGCAGGCCCCGCTTCTTCTACCACGTACACTATTACCGGAACTTCTTCAGTTTGTTCCTCCACAGGTACAGTCACTGTTTCTGTAACCTCTGCCATTGTTGCAAATGCAGGAAATGATACGAGTTTTTGTGCCGGTTCATCGGTACAGTTAAATGCAACGGGTGGTACTTCTTATGCCTGGAGTCCTGCCTTAGGATTAAGCTGTACGAATTGTGCAAATCCAATTGCAAATACAACATCAACGACAACATATACAGTCACTGTTTCCAGTGGTACATGTACTCCTGCTACAGCTCAAATTACTGTAACCGTGGACCCGGTACCAGTAATAACTGTGAACCCAATATCTTCTGTCATTTGCAACGGATCATCGGATACCCTTACTGCAAGCGGAGCAACAAGCTATAACTGGTCACCAGCCACAGGATTAAATACTACAACAGGCTCTGTGGTTTATGCAAATCCATCAACTACCACAACTTATACTGTAAGCGGAACCACTGGGGGATGCACAGCTTCAACAACAGTGCTTGTCACTGTAACTGCCGGTATTATTGCTGATGCAGGTCCTGATACCAGTATCTGTATCGGGGGAAGCATTATTTTAACGGCAAGCGGAGGAAACAACTATGCATGGAGTCCTGCTGCAGGATTGAGCTGCACGAATTGTGCAAGCCCAACTGCAAACCCAGCCACCACTACTACTTATACGGTGACAGTATCAAGCGGGACTTGTGTGCCAGCTACTGATCAGGTGACCGTGACCATTGTTAATCCACCTGTTCCGAGCATTTCCGGCAATACCACTATTTGCAGCGGAACTCCCACTACTTTAACTGCCAGTGGTGGTAGCACATATCAATGGAGTACAACACAAACATCTTCATCCATTACAGTGAGTCCTACACTCGCGAATACATATACTGTAACGGTTTCTAACGGAGCCTGCACTGCTTCAGCCATGGTTACTGTGAATGTTAATCCAGCACCCGTGATCACTGCAGGAACGGACACTACTATCATTTTGGGGCAGAGTGTCAGTTTATGGTCAACCGGTGGAATAAGTTACAACTGGAGTCCGATCACAGGATTGAGTTGTGCCAATTGTCCGAATCCTATTGCCACACCGACTGAAACAACGGTCTATTATGTGACCGGTACTGATTCCATTGGTTGTACTTCAATTGATACAGTAATGATTACTATTGATATGCAATGCGGTGATGTATTTGTTCCCAATGCGTTTTCACCAAACGGTGATGGAGTGAATGACGTTTTACTCGTGCATGGGAATTGTATTAAATCGATGAAATTTTCCATATTTGATCGCTGGGGTGAAAGGGTGTTTGAGTGCGAAGATCCGAAAACAGGGTGGGATGGTAAAAAGAACGGACTACCTATGAATTCGGGTGTATTCGTTTATTATCTGCGGGCTGATATGATTGATAAAACCACAGTAAAAAAACAAGGTAATATTACTTTGTTTAGATAAACTACACCTCCCGTAAATTATTTTCTTTTCATCATTATAAATAGAATAATTTTGCAAATTAATTCTGTAAAATAATTTGTGATGGAAAGTTTAAGTTTTTTAAATGCGAATTCAGATATTTTTGCATGGGTGGTTCTTCCTATATTAATTTTTATTGCACGCATTTGTGATCAGAGTATCGGAACTGTTCGCCTGATCTTTGTATCAAAAGGATTCAAGTATTTAGCACCATTACTGGGATTTTTCGAAGTCATCATCTGGCTGGCTGCCATTGGACAGATCATGAAACATCTGGATAACATTGTATGCTATGCTGCTTATGGAGGTGGTTTTGCCATGGGTAATTTTATCGGAATCTATCTGGAGGAAAAACTCTCCATAGGAACTGTGATCATGCGGATTATTCCCCGCAATGAAGCGGCCGAACTGATTGCTTATATGAAAGAAAAAAACTTTGGCATAACTATGGTGAATGCCGAAGGCAGTTTGGGAAAAGTGAAAATGATATTCTCTATTATAAATCGTTCAGATGCAAAAAATGTGATAGGGATCATTAATGAACTGAGCCCTGAAGCTTTTTATTCTATAGAAGATGTTAAATCCGTAAGTAAAGGGATTTTTCCAAAAAGAAAATCAGGAATTTTTAATTCAATCAGTTCACTGAACAGAAAAGGGAAATAAAAAATCATGTTAAAATTTGTTGTAAATATTTTTTGTCTTTTTATGTTTCTGCTTGCTTTTTCTGTGGCTGGATCTGCACAGAAAATTTCCTTTTGTGAAAAAGTAAATGCGGATGGAAGCCCCGTGAATAAAAAGAATGAGTTCAATATTAAAATAGGCCGGGATAATGTTTTTCTGCTGGTTGAAAAAAAGGATTCATTAAAAACAGATTCTGTGATTTATAAAATTTTTTCTTTAGATGTAAAGAACAACAGAAAACTTGAATTTGAATTTAGGGAGAAGGTAAATCCTGAACAAACCTGGTGCAAGCGGCAAGTAGCTTTTAGAAAGGAGGGATTGTATGACATTATTGTGTATGATACACGCCGCAATATTTTATGTTCCGATTACCTGAAGATACGGAGAAAAAAATAATTTATCTTCCCTGAAAACAATTGCATTTTGTAAGACAATCGATTCAAAATAAATATAACAAAATAATTATCTTTGTAAAAAAACGGACTATGAAAAAGTTATTTGTTCTTTTTATACTATCATTATATACTGCTGTTGCCATTTCGCAGACTGTAGATGAATATTATAAAAGTGCGGGGAAAAAATCAGATGCAGGCGATTACAAAGGCGCTATTGCTGATTATTCAAAAGCCATCGAGCTTGATTCAAAAAATGCCAATTTGTTTTTCAGTAGAGGTTTTTGCAAATATCAGACAGCAGATTATGAAGGTGCCATCAGTGATTATACAAAAGCGGATGAACTTAAACCCGGCATGGGCGATGTGTTTTATAACCGTGGTCTGGCTAATGGAAAACTAAAGCGATATGCTGCAGCCATTGAAGATTATACTAAAGCACTTCAATTGAATTCCGTGGATTATGAAGCTTATTATAACCGGGGAATCATGCAGGCCAAACTGCAAAAGTTTGAGGATGCCATTGCCGATTACAGTGAAGCCGTAAAAATTAAACCCGATTATGAAAATGGCTTTTACAATCGGGCACTGGCAAAAGAAAAACTTACCGACTATTCCGGAGCGTTGAATGATTACACCAAAGCATTTCAACTGGATCCCAAAGATGCAGATGCTATTTTTGGCAAAGCTTATTCTGAATATAAGTTAAAGGCTTATTCAGCTTCGGTAGGTGATTATGATAAAACCCTGGAGCTAAATCCGAATTATTCCAACGGATATTATAACCGTGCACTGGCTAAAGATATGATGGATGATGTGGCAGGTGCCATTGCCGATTATAAAAAAGCCACAGAGGTAAATGATCAGGATGCAGAAGCATTTTATAACCTGGCCATTTGTTATGATAAAAAGGATGATGCTGCTTCCTCAATAGCTTCTTATAACAGTGCGATTAAAATCAAATCGAAATATGCCAAGGCTTATTATGGAAGAGCATACGAATATCAGAAGCTGAAAAAAAATACTGAAGCCATGAAGGACTTTGATAAATCCATTGAATGTGATCCTACATTTGCTACAGCATATTATGGTCGCGCATACCTTAAATATGACCTGGCTGATTATGCAGGAGCTATTGACGATAATACCAAAGCCATTGAGCTGAATTCAAAATATGCGAATGCATATAATAATCGTGGACTGGCATATTATAAAGTGAATAAAACCACCGAAGCCTGCAAAGATTGGATCAAAGCTGATGAACTTGGTTCAACAGTTGCTAAGGATAATGTCAGCAAATTCTGTAAATAATCAGAGGTCTTTTATTTTCTTTGTTTTTCCTGCAGTACCGATGTCATCGGTGGCTAAGGGCTCGTTATCAATGATAACTTTTTTAACTCCGAAATCAATCATCATCTGTTTGAAATAATAAAAGAAAAGATTCTGATGAAGGATGAGTGCTGCTTTTCTTTTTCCATCAATGATATCCGGTGCAATCATAAATTTCTGTACTCCGTCCTTCTTGATAAATTGCTGGCGGAGATTATCAATGTCCTTTTGTGTAGTTAATCCGGTAATATAAAAATCAACCACATTTTGTTTGAGTTCATCCTGGTGAAATATTTTTTTCTTTTTAGTCTTAAAAATAAAAACCACTTCATCACCTGTACCTTGTGCAAATAATGTAAAGGAAAACAATAACAGAAAATTTAAAAGAAATATTTTTTTCATATCTAAAGCAATATTTTTAAGAATAGAAATAATGATGAGGCAAAAATAGAAAAATTAATTCATTTTTGACGTATTATACATTTACCGGAATGACTATGTTACAAATCAATAAAAATTCTTAATGAACTATTTGAATGAAATTTCGTAATAGGGTATCATGAATAATTAATTTTATAATTTTATAACATATAATTCGTGAACACAAAATGAACTATCGTAAACTAGGCATATTGATTATTATACTGGCATTCGTTTTTTTTGCCATACTTATTTCATTGCTTTATTTTTTCGAGGAAGGCCGTCCGGGATCAACCATTAATAATTTATGGGATGCAGTTTGGTTTACAGTGGTGACAATAAGTACTGTAGGTTTTGGCGATGCAGTACCTGTGACCCATGCAGGGCGCATCATCGGGATAATCATCGTAGCAAGCAGTTTTCTTACCATGGGTTATGTGGTAGGTAATGTATCAAACAAAATTCGTAACTTTATGGAAAAAAAGAAACTTGGCCAATATGGAACTGATTTTAAAAATCATGTGGTCATTATTGGCTGGAATAAATTCGGATCTCAGGTGGCTGAACAGATTGTCAACGCTAATCATCCTGTGGCTATTGTTACACATGAGAAAAATGACATTGATGATATCTATGAACTGTTCGGCGATAAGCACGTGTTTGCTTTGTATTCGGAATTTAGTCATTTCGAATCGCTGAAGAAAGTGAACATCGAACACTCGTCCTGCGTGTTTGTGAATTTAACGGATGATACGGAAGCATTGGTATATGTGATCAACATGAAATCCATTTACGACGGATTGAAGTTTGTGGTTTCGCTGAACAATACCAAACTGAAGGAAACCTTTAATTCCGCTGGTGTTACTTACGCCATTTCTAAAAATGAAATCGCATCCAAATTAGTGGCCAGTTTTATTTTCGAACCGGATGTTGCAAGCATCACCGAGGATATTATGTCCACAGCGGTGAATGCCAATGATTACGATATTCAGGAATATAAAGTCACGGAAAAAAACCCTTACCTTGGAAGGGATTATCTGGATGCTTTTTTTGATTTGAAAACAAGCTTCAACTCTGTACTTTTAGGATTAAGCAAAAATAATCAATTGCTTAAAAATCCTTCGAAAGGTATAAAGATAGAGCATGGCGATTTTATGATACTGATCTCTAACGGTGAGGACAAAAAGAAAATAGAACAGCAATTCGGCACAAAAGAGGGAAGGCTTTGAGAAAGTTAGAAGTGAGAATGCAGAATTCCGAATAGGTCGTTAGTCAAATATTGCTTCGCAACTTCATAAATAGTTATTGAAGTATTGATTTTGTAATGACAAATGCATACCCCTGTTTTATTTAGGTCGGGGAAGCATACCGTCAATAAGCCCGTCTCTCCATTTCCTGGGCAATATTTTAGATGCTGTTGCCAGAAGTTTTACATCCGAACCAGTAAGGATCATATACTTTTTGTGTCCCTTGCACTGCTTTAATATCTTGGCTGCTGCTACTTCAACAGGCATACATTTTCGTGGTGAACTTTGTTTCATCCACTCAGGCGAATTTTTTACTTCATTGCGGAATTGCGGGGTATCCATATCTCCGGGACATGCCACATACACAGCAATGTTTTTGTACAACAATTCCCTTCTCAATGATTCTCCGAAATTCACCACGCCGGCTTTGGCAGCACAATAAATAGAATATCCTGCAGCGCCCATGATGCCAAACCCCGATGATGTCATAAGCATTTTTGAACCCTCAACAAACAAGGGAGTAAAAAAGTATGCGGTCTGAATAGTTCCCCACAGATCAATATCCAGATCCTTTTTTAATTCAGCAACTCCGGAGTAATCGCAAAGCAATTTAGTGGTTACTTCGCCGGCATTCAAAATTAAAAAATCAATTTTACTATAGTCGGCTTTAAGTTTTTCCGAAGCTTCACGAACCTGGGCTTCACTGGTGACATCGCAGATTATCCCGCTTGCTGTATAGTTTTTCTTTACCAGTTCACCCACAGCATCATCGAGCCTTTGTTTATTCCTTGCCAATAATACTATGTGATAACCCTGTTCGCCGAGAAGCCCGGCAAGTGCAAAACCAAGACCGGAGGATCCTCCGGTAATCACTGCAGTTTTTGTCATTTTTATTTTTTTGTTTTTATGATGGATAATTTTTTTTCAATGAAATAAAATATTTTTCTTAGGGGCAAAATTAACACAAAGGTTATAATTGTTTTGAATATGATCTTCTTCTCATGTGCTGGCGGGCTTCATAACCTTTGGTAAACATCAGGAAGGAACTTTTATTTTCTTCCAGCACAGAACTTGAAATCACTGTTTTTACCCCGTTATCAATAAAGGTCTGCATGATGCGTGCATAGAACATCGCCGGAAGACCCTTGCCGTTGTAGTCATCGGTAACTGCCTGTATGAGCAGATCGGCTACATCATTTTTTCGCATGGCTCTTAAAATATGGATGAATCCAAAGGGATAAAGCTTGCCTTTAGCTTTCATAAAGGCCTTTGACAAGGATAAAAAACATAATCCGAAACCTACCACATTATCATTATCATCTACAATAAAATTTATATACTTCGGATTGACCATCGAAAAATATTGGTTGATATAATATTTAATCTGTTTTTCGGAGAGGGGTACAAAACCATATAAATGCCTCAGCGCTTCATTATAGGTGAGAAACATTTTGTGCCCGTAAGGCAATATTTCTTTTGCTTTTTTGAATTCCAGAATTTTCACATGGTACTTTTGCTGCACCAGCTCCGATATCCTTTTTACCTTATCGGGAATTTTATCTGGCACTTTAATTTCATACTGGATCCAATCCACATCCTTTGAATAGCCTTCTTTTTCAATGTAAACAGGATAATAGGGATAGTTATATATTACCGTCTGTGTGGAGATTTCATCAAAGCCTTCCACTAGCGTACCTTCCAGGTCCATATCGGTAAACCCCAGCGGGCCCTGCGATTTGGTCATACCTTTTGATTTGCCCCAGTTCTCGACGGTGCTTATCAGTGCTGATGATACTTCAGGATTGTCAATAAAATCAATCCAACCGAAACGTACCGCTTTTTCTTTCCAGATATCATTGGCTTTATTATTTATAATGCCTGCAATCCTTCCTGCAATTTTAGTATCCTCATAAGCCAGCCAGTACTTAGCTTCACAATAATCAAAGGCGGGATTTTTATCGGGAGACAAACATTCCTTTTCAAAGGCATGAAGCTGAGGAACCCTGTATTTGTTACCCTTATAAAGTTTATCGGGGAATTTGATAAATTCTGATAACTGTTTTTTTGTCTGTACTTCAACAATCCTGATCATAAACTATAATGAATGAGCCAATAGCGGAACATTGAGTTCTTGTGCTACTTTATACATTTTATCCACAGCATAATCAATTTGCTTTTCGGTATGGGTAGCCATCAGCGAAAAGCGGATCAGGGAAGCTTCACTCCGAACGGCAGGAGAAACCACAGGATTTACAAACACTCCTTCCTCAAACAACCGATTTGTAAACCTGAAAGTTTTGGTATCATCCCTGATGTATATCGGTATAATGGGGCTTTCGGTCGGGCCGATATCAAATCCCTTTGCTTTTATTTTTTCTATGGCATACTTGGTCAGGTGCCGTAATCTTAATATTCGTTCCGGTTCGTTTTTCATAATTTCCAGAGCGGCTAAAGTGCTGGCAGCGGATGCCGGAGTGGCGCTGGCACTGAATATAAGCGAACGGGCATTGTGTTTTAAATATTCTATAGTATTATGATCCGATGCAATAAAGCCACCCAGTGAAGCAAATGATTTGCTGAAGGTACCCATCAGCAGATCTATTTTATCCGTGAGCCCGAAATGATCGGCCGTGCCTCTGCCATGATCACCCAGCACTCCCAGTCCATGCGCATCATCCACCATGGTATTGGCATTGTACTTTTCAGCTAAGGCCACTATTCCGGGCAGGTTGGCTATATCGCCTTCCATGCTGAAAACACCATCCACCACAATTAATTTTATTCCATCAGAAGGAAGGGATTGCAAGAGCCGTTCAAGATCGGCCATATCGTTATGCTTGAACTTAAAGTTTTTTGCAAACGACAAGCGCCCTCCATCAATAATGGAAGCATGATTGTATTCATCAAAAATCAAATAATCGGACCTGCCGGCCAAAGCTGAAACAACTCCCAGATTTACCTGGAAGCCCGTGCTGAAAACAATAGCTGCTTCTTTCCCTACAAACTCGGCCAGTTGTTTTTCGAGTTCAACATGTATGTCAAGCGTTCCGTTAAGAAATCTGGAACCTGCGCAACCAGTGCCGTATTTATCAATTGCTTTTTTCGAAGCTTCCTTGATCAGAGGATGGTTGGTCAATCCCAGATAACTGTTAGAACCAAACATCAGGACTTTTTTCCCCTTGATGATCACTTCAGTATCCTGCTCCGATTCAATAGGCCTGAAATAAGGATATATTCCCATTTCTATTACTGAACGGACTCTTATGCTTTCGGCAAACAGTTTTACTTTATTCTGCAATTTGTTTTCGCGATGTTCCATGGTGGTTGGCTAACAATTGACGTTTCGACAAAGCCTGAATAAGATTTAGTGTTTTTAATAAAGTGCGGCAAAATTATTATTATTTATGAGTTTTCATGTCTTTTTTTTGTTAAAAAAATATAATTTTAGTAAATTAATACAAACGGCATTCCTGAAGCAGCATTTTACTGAGTAATGGCACTCTTTCACCGAATGATATCATACCGTTGCAGTGGATTGTAAAAAAACCAAACCGGCTCGCCTTGCCCGCCGTGCTGCGAAGCAGGCTGAGCGGGCGAAGCGGGCAGCTCAGACCAATGACCCTGACAATAGATATTTTTTTCCTTTTGTCATAACCATCGATTTATTTTGTACATTTACTCCTTATTTCCATACATTTAATCATAAAGGTTATGAAAAAAACACTTCTATTATTTCTTTTTCTGGTAAATATATTAGCAATTCCACTACAAGCCCAAAGCAAACTTGGTGCAGGTGATACAATTGGTATCTGGTATGTGATTAATTTTGATACTACTATTAATTACATTCATATTGACACATCAAGTCAATGTTTATGGCAGATTGGCCCACCTCAAAAAACTTTTTTTAATTCTGCGTATTCACCATCTAAGGCAATAATAACAGATACAATAAATAATTATCCCATCAATAACCATTCATGGTTTGATTTGTATGTTGGAAATTTCAACATTCCTATTGGATATCCCGATGATGTTTTTATTGATTTCCGATATAAAATAGATTCAGATACCTTGAAGGATGGCGGCTATATTAGTGTTTCATGGGATAACGGTATTACATGGATGAATATTATTAAAGATACGGTTTCTTATAATTATGGTATCATACCGCCAGGATTTTTTGGTGGCATATGGGATTCAAATCTTTACCAAACGTCAGATACACTATATAATGGTGAGTACGGATTTTCAGGCAGATCCAATGGATGGATTCATACCAGTTTTGCGTGGACACATCTTGTATACAAAACTTTTCCTCCCGACACCATGATTGTGAGGTTTAATTTTATTTCCGATAATATTAATAATCCTAAAGAAGGTTGGATGATTGATGATATAAGATTATTTTCCATAGACCTTGGCAGCGGTGTACATGAATTATATAATTCAAAAGGTGACATGAATATATACCCCAACCCCTCCTCCGATTATCTCACTCTAAAGCTTTCACAAAACACTAAAGCAACAATTAAAATTTATAATCTGCTGGGAGAAATAAAATATACTTCAATCATGTCATCACCGGAAACAACTATTGATATTGCTGATCTGGCAAAGGGGATTTATATTGTTGAAGTGGCTACTGAGAAAAATGTGATGAGGGAGAAATTTATTAAACAGTAAAACCAAAACGCTATGAAAAAACTTACATTTATTATTCTGTTGCTTACTGTTCATTGTTTACTATTCACTATTAACTGTTCTGCGCAACCGATCACTTTTGCCAAAGTATATATTGCATCAACTGACCTACAGGGGTATGCGATAGTGGCAACTTATGATAATAATTATATAATTGCAGGAGAAAAAGATAATGTACCATATGTATTTAAATTGGATTCAGCAGGTAATATTTTGTGGAATAAGAAAATTGGAAATGACATTAACACTAGTTTTAATTGTATTATTTCCACTAAGGATTCATGTTATCTACTAGCAGGACAATCTATCAATTCAACTAATTCAACTTTTGATACTTATTATGTAAAAATCAATTCTAACGGTGATACCATCTGGTCTAAATCCATAGATTTGGGAAGTGATGAATATACATATTCCATTCAACAGACCTATGACAATGGTTATATTATTGCAGGTCAAACTGATCAGAGTGTTGTACCTTATTCAAAGATTTTTATTATTAAAATCGATTCCATTGGCAATATAACATGGACAAAAATATTAGGAGGTAATGAATATAATTATGCATATTCTGTCAGGCAAACATCCGACAATGGCTATTTGATGATGGGATATATACAGAACACAACTGATGAAGGCACGTGTCTGATCAAATTATCTTCTTCAGGAAACATTTCCTGGTCTAAAGAAAATATTAATTCTTCAGGTTGTGATGTGATTGTTAATGCTAACGGACTCATATGTCTTATGGCAGATTTTTCAAGTGGAGGGGATATTATTTCAAAAATAGATTTTTCAGGAAATGTAATTTGGAGTAAAAATTTTTCTGTAGCTTCCACAGGATTTGGATATAATTATCCTGTTCACAGATTAATTAAAACATCTGATGGTGGATATGTTTTTGTGACAACAGGCCAATGGGGCGCCCAAGGTGTTCAATTAATAAAAATTGATTCCTTGGCAAATTTGATTTGGTCAGAGGACTTATTATTAAATGCATCTGATATTAAAGAATCTAATGACAGGGGATTAATTGTTCTTGGTAATGGTCCTTTACAAGGTGTTAAAATGAACAAAAATATTAATCAGCACATCGGAATAATAAAAATGGATTCCCTTGGTAATAGTATTGAATGCGTACAGCAACAAATGATTATATCCAATACAACAACGGTTAGTTTTACTCCTGTTATATTTACCTCTAACACGGGAAGCGTTTTTAACATACTGCATCCTTTAGTTTCTAACAGTACTTTGTCAGGCATAAATGGATGTGTAGGAATTGAAGGAGGTGTTGAAGAAAACCCAACTGATGAAAATGTTTTACAGGTTTTCCCCAACCCCACTTCCGATCACATCATATTAAAGTTTTCACAAAACACTAAAGCAACAATTAAAATTTATAATCTGCTGGGAGAAATAAAATATACTTCAATCATGTCATCACCGGAAACAACTATTGATATTGCTGATCTGGCAAAGGGGGTTTATATTGTTGAAGTGGCTACGGAGAAGAAAATTATGAGGAAGAAGTTTGTGAAGGAATAAACAAAAAATGATTATTTAAGAACTCCAAGCTCCCAACTCAAAACTAATAACTCCAGACTCATAACTTATTTTTTCAACAGGCAACTATTCTGATAAAATTTTGTCTATCTTTACATATTCAAAACCACAACGCTATGAGAAAATTATACCTTGTTTTTTCCTTAGGAATATTATTCGTTTGCCATCAGGCCAATGCCCAGCCCATCACAGTAAACAACACACCCACTGCTACACAACTGGCTAATATTATAGCTGGGTCCAATCTGGTGGTAAGTAATGCAGTGCTCACTGGAGCAACTACGGCAAAAGGATCTTTCCAGGCTTTTAATAATAATCTGGGTATGACGTCCGGTGTAATATTATCCACCGGGCTGGTCAGCACTGCTCCCGGCCCGAACACGGTGGGTAATACTTCCAACAACCTTGGAACCCCCGGAACTGCTCAGATGACAGCTCTTGCAGGCGTTGCAACGCACGATGCCATTACGCTGGAATTTGATTTTACGGTTCAATCGGATATGATACAATTTAACTATGTGTTTGCTTCAGAAGAATATCCTGAATATGCGCCTCCCAACAGTTCGGCATATAATGATGTGTTTGCTTTTTTCATTTCAGGTCCCGGAATCACCGGTGAGGAAAATATTGCACTTATTCCTTCCACTACATTGCCTGTGACCATCAATAATATCAATGCCATCACCAATTCACAGTATTATGTAAATAATACAGGCGGGCAGGATGTTTCATTCGATGCATACACTACTTTGCTCACTGCTATTAAAACAGGACTTTATCCCTGCAGCACTTATCACCTGAAACTCGTGATTGCCGATGCAGGTGATGCACTTTATAATTCCGCAGTATTACTTCAGGAAAACAGCCTCGTGCAGGGTGTAGTAGACGTGACAACAAATACGATCAGCGCCAATGATACGGCTTCCGAAGGTTGCGTGAAAGCCAGCTTCACTTTTGGACTTGATCAGCCATCCACACACGATAAAATAATCCATTATAAAATTGCAGGCACTGCAACCAACGGCATTGATTATGCTCAGATTGATACCATGCTCACTATTCCTGCCGGTCAGACACAGGCACAGGTTTTCATTGATGCTTATGCCGATGGTATTCCCGAAGGAGTTGAAACGATTTTAATCATTTATAAACCGGAGGTTTGTGCAGCCTATGATACGGCGAAGCTTTATATCAGGGATGCGATGTCAATAGTGTATACGCTTGATCCCACTGATCTCACGTGCAACGGAAATCACACAGGACAAATTCTTGTAAATGCCACCGGAGGATTTCCTCCTTATACTTATGAGGTGAAAGATCAGGCAGGTGTCATAACGCCCTATTCAACAAATCCGATTACGGGGTTAAATGCAGGTACATACATAGTTTATGTGTATGATATTTATGGATGTAAAGCAGAAGCGCAGGTAGTCGGCGGATTATTTAATGCCGGAACTACTTTTCTTCCTGACGGAAGTGGAGTGACCTATACTTCCACAATTCCTATCAGTGGGCTTCCTGCCGGGCAAACACTGACTTCGCTGAGCATGCTTCAGAACGTGTGCCTGAATATGGAACATTCATATTTGGGTGATCTGGATATCAAATTACTTGCTCCCGGAGGACAACTCGTTACATTAAAAAGTGGATACTACGGTGGTTCATGCGATTTAGGTGAGCCTATAGCCACCGGTCCTATTGATGGTTCAGCCGGTTCATTACTTACTGATCCCGGTGTGGGTTATGATTATTGTTTTAATTCAAATCCCATGCATGGCACGATGGGTGCGGAATCGCAGACGTACTGGAGAAACTATACGGATTCAGAAGGCCATAGTTATTCTGACTGGTATCTTCCTGCAGGAAGCTATACATCCGAACAAAGTCTGAATGCATTGCTGGGCACACCTCTCAATGGTAACTGGACTATTCAGATTATTGACAATATGTATCTAGATAATGGTTATTTATTTAACTGGACTATTAGTTTTGTGGGTGATGTTCCGGACTCTATTGCAGTCATTGGCGAACCGGCTCCTATTGTTCTGAATGATTTTGTTACGGACGCTACCTGCGGAAGTAACAATGGGGCAATTAATATTTCTGTCACCGGAAATTATCCCCCCTACATGTATTTCTGGTCAAACGGTGCATCCACAGAGGATATAGTCGGACTCTATTCAGGCACTTATACCGTGACTGTAATTGATGCCCAGAACTGCCATACATCTATGTCATTTAATGTAAGTAACATTGGAACCCTTGATCTGACTGCAATTGTCACACCTATACTCTGCGCAGGAAATAATACGGGTGCTATAAATATTACTCCAACAGGAGGACAAACTCCATATTCTTTTGCATGGAGCAACAGCGCCACTACAGAAGATCTTTCTTCACTGGCTGCTGGAAATTATACGGTCACGGTTACTGATAACATGGGTTGTAAATTAATCAGGCCATTTACTGTGGCTACGAATCCACCGATTCAGATTAATCAGCTTTCATTACAGAATGAGCAGTGCGGAACATTGAACGGAGCCATTACATTAGATGCAACCGGAGGTTCGGGCTCTTATGGTTATCATTGGAGTAATGGCGCTACCACAGCAGCTATCACAGGACTTTCTGCAGGAACGTATTCGGTTACTGTTACAGATGCTAATAGCTGCACTGCAACGCATTCCTATAATATTATTAATGATGTGTCAAATTGTTCGGCTTTCTGCTTTCTGGATGTAGTAGTAAATTCCATCACTGATGATATGTGTGGCAATGGAGTCGGAGCTTTTGACATCACCGTGACCAATGCAGCACAACCCTATGTGTTCACGTGGTCGAATGCTGCTGTCACAGAAGACCAGTCAGGATTAACACAGGGGACTTATACTATTACAGTAACAGATGCCAATCAATGTGTAAAAACTAAAACAATTATTGTCGGAAACAATACCGGAACACTTGCCATTTCATCACATCTGATTACCAATGAAACCTGCGGAAGCAGCAATGGTTCCATTGATATTACAGTAAGCGGTGGTGCTTTGCCTTACCAGTATTTGTGGAGCAATCTGGCAACTACGCAGGATATAACAAATCTGAGTGCAGGGACATATACGGTTCAGATAAAAGATGCAAACAACTGCATACTAAATGGTTCTTATACCGTTCAGAACAATGCAGGGAATCTTTCGGTAACAGGGACGATCGTGCATGAAATCTGCGGTGCTCATAATGGAAGGATCACTCAAATTGTCACAGGTGGTTACGGAACACCCACATTTCACTGGTCAAATGGATCTGTTCAGCAGAATCTCATTAATCTATCAGCGGGTACCTATACCTGTACTGTCACTGATGGTGGTGGTTGTTCTTTCATTAATTCATACATCGTACTAAATCAGCCCGGGAATCTGGCGATCACCAATACCATTGTTACCAATGAAATTTGCACAAATCACACTGGTGCCATTGATCTTACTGTGAGCGGTGTTGGTCCGACTTATTTGTGGAGTAACAGTGCCACTACAGAGGATATCACCGGTTTATCAGCAGGAACTTATTACTGTACTGTTACTAATACCCAGGGTTGCACGGTCGTAGCCGGCCCTCTGCATGTGTTTGATACTCCCGGTACCCTTAGTGTTGCTACAGGCAATATTATTGATGATTTATGCAATAGCGGTAACGGTTCTGTAACAGTGAATGTAACAGGAGGAACATTACCCTATACTTTCCTCTGGTCGAACGGCTCTACTTCGCAAAACATTTATTCACTGCATGCCGGTAATTATTCACTGGTGGCGACTGATTCCAACGGATGCCATTTTAATTACAGTTGCACGGTGCAGGATCTGCCCGGTACGCTTGCCATACAGAATGGTGTCATCACCAATGAAACATGTGGAAATTCTAATGGTGCTATAAATATTCTTGTCACCGGAGGAACCACACCATACACTTATCATTGGAGCAACAGTGCTATAACGGAAGATATTAGCGGAGTCCCTGCAGGAACTTATTTGGTGACAGTAACAGCAAACAACGGATGTGTGCAGACTGCCTCTTACATTGTTTCCAATATTGCCAATGGCATGGCATTGACGTGGCAGATCACCAATGAACTTTGTTCAAATACACAGGGTGCCATTGATCTGAGCATAACAGGAGGAACAAGTCCATATACTTATTCCTGGAGCAATCTGGCGACAACTCAGGATTTGACAGGATTGTCGGCAGGAAGTTATTTATGTACTGTTACTGATAATGGCGGATGCCACTCCTTAACAGGTGCAATAACAGTCAACAACAATGCGCCGGGAATGTCTTCATCCACTGCAGTAACCAATGAAACATGCGGTAATGCATCCGGTAGTGTTAATCTTACGGTTACCGGAGGCGCTCTTCCGCTTACTTTCCTTTGGTCGAACAGTGCGACTACACAGAACATTTCTTCGTTGGTTGCCGGTACATATTCTTATACTGTAACTGATGCAAACAATTGCCAAAACTATGGTTCGGCCACAGTAATCAACACCGTGGGTACACTGAACTACTCATGGCTTGTAACTGATGAACATTGTAATAATAATGCTGGTGCCATTGACCTGACTGTAACCGGCGGTGCTACTCCATACACTTTCCTCTGGAGCAATGCACAGACAACTGAAGATATTTCTGCATTAACAGCAGGTACATACTCATGTTCAATCACTGATAATAATGGTTGTGTGCTGAATACCGCTCTAATAAATGTAGCGGATAATCCGGGAACACTTGCAATTACCTCTATGGTTGAAACGGATGAAGTTTGCGGTAATCATTTAGGAAAAATTGACCTTACTATTGCCGGAGGCACTGCACCTTTTACCTATAACTGGAGTAACGGGTTGCACACACAGGATCTGTTAAATTTACAGGCAGGCAATTATTCTGTAACGGTGATTGATAACAGCGGCTGTTCAGTAGTGGGGCAGGTTGTGGTGCATAATGACAACGGTGCATTTAATATTAATGCATATTCTGTAACCGATGAACATTGTTCTAATCACCTGGGTGCTATTGATATTACGGTGCAGGGTGGAACGACACCCTACACTTATTCGTGGAGCAATGGGCCGACTACACAGGATATTTCAAATCTTTCAGCAGGCGCATACAGTGTATATGTACATGATGCATTGGGTTGCTCAACAACAGGAGCATATAGTGTAGCTAATATCGGAGCAAACTTCCAGATAAGCAACGTGGTAATCACGCATGAAACTTGTAATGCAGGTTCCGGTGCCATTGATATCACACCTACAGGCGGCACTACACCATACACTTTCAATTGGAGTGATGGTTCTCATACGGAGGATATTAACAATCTGTCTGCAGGTTCATATAGCGTTACTATTACAGATGTGAACGGATGTTCTGTCACGGGTTCCTATCAGGTGAATAATCTTCCGGGTACGATAGTATTTAACGGAATTGCATCCGATGAATATTGCGGAAACGGATTAGGTGCTGTTGTAATGAATGTGACAGGCGGTGCTACTCCATATTCATACACATGGAGTAATAGTGCAACTACGCAGAGTATTTATAATCTTCATGCAGGTACATACATCCTGACAATTACCGATCATCTGGGATGTTCCGGAACTTTTACCGGTGTAGTGAATAATAATACCAATGGATTCGCAGCACAGGTGGATTCCACGAAGAATGAAACCTGCGGCAATCAGACAGGTGCAGTGTATATTAGCGTTTCCGGAGGAACTGCACCATACACTTACCTGTGGAGTAATGCGGAAATCACGGAAGATATTAGTGGTGTACATGGTGGGAGCTACACTGTGACCGTGACAGACAACCTTGGGTGTTCTGTTATTCTGAATTCCACAGTGAATAATATGACAGGTACATTAGCTTTCTCATACACCAATAAGGTTGATGAAAATTGCAATAATGGTGAGGGCTTTATTGATATTGAAGTGACCGGCGGAAGCACTCCGTATTCTTATTTATGGAGCAACACTGCCATTACACAAGATATTTCCGGATTATCTGCCGGGAATTATTCAGTGACTGTCACTGATAACAGCGGTTGCCAGCTGTTCCATTCATTTGTTATTAATAATAATACAAATCTTCATGTCACGGGATCTGTCACCGGCACCCTTTGTAATTCAGGTAATGGAAGTATTGATATTTCTGTCACCGGGGCTATTGTCCCGATTACATACGCGTGGTCGAACAGTCATACCACAGAGGATATCAGTAATCTTGGTGCTGGAAATTATACAATCACCGTTACTGATGCTGCAGGCTGCAGTTCAGTTTCCTCTTACCAGGTTAATCAACTAACTAATCCAAGCTTGGTGTTTTCTTATCTTAACATTACGAATGATTTTTGCGAGCAGGGTAGTGGTGTGATTGATTTTAATGCCTCTGGCGGCACATGGCTTAGTTTTTATGTGGATAATACAGATATTGGCTGGCCTACTGCATACAATTTAACC
>Ga0182027_10002908_pt1 | contig 27497 bp, 24 predicted proteins | sample 712E1DmetaG_FD_121300 | JGI IMG/M metagenome (GOLD analysis project Ga0182027, IMG submission 121300) | Permafrost microbial communities from Stordalen Mire, Sweden - 712E1D metaG (Illumina Assembly) | ecosystem: Environmental > Terrestrial > Soil > Wetlands > Permafrost | place: Sweden...
AAGCGGATACGGATTCCTGACGCCATTCCGCGCCAGGTGTTCGCCTACGAAAATCATGGGGACGGGCATTTTGTCCTGACATTGGTCAAGGCTCAAACCGAAGAGCCATTTCCGCCGGATTATGATTTTGGGCTGAACGCGAAAAGCAACCGTGAACTGGCCGCGCTGGCCAAGGGAAGCTCGCTGAAAGTGCCATGAAAAACCAGTTCGACGTGTGGCGTTTCAACTTCCCTGAAAAAGGAGAGCATTCGGTGGTTCTGATTTCGCATCCTTCTCTTTGCGCGGGGGCTTCCGTTGTGAACGCGCTCTATTGCACCAGTCAGCGGCAAAACCGTCAGCCCAAGGCACATGAAGTTTTACTCAATGGCGCGGACGGTTTTGACTGGGAAACGTTCTGTGATTGTTCCCGGATGTATTTGCTGGATACCGGCGCGCTTTTTGGACGCCGGGGCAGGGTGAGTCTGGATCGTCGGCGGGCAATCCGCGCAAAAATCCGGGACGTGTTCCGGCTGGCAGCCACGGATTAAAACACCCGTCCGCTGACCTTGCCGCCTGGCAAGCGGCTGTGCGCTTTTAAGAAAAGCTTGCCACCTGTGGGGAGAGTCATACAAAGCTTGTGTTAATGAGTTCGCCGCCGGACCGTTCCATCCGCACTTTCCAATTCGAGCGCGACACCTTCGCGTTCGCGCACGAACTGGTGTGGAAATATCATTTTGATCCGGCGACCGGGGCGATGACCACCGGCAAAGCCGATCCGCCTCCGGTTTACTACCACCGTTGCTTCGTGATGGTGCGTTCGGCGCGGCAATTTTTTGATCACGCCCGCTTTGAGCCGGGATTGCCGATGGCGGACGCGCAGACTTACCGGAAACTCATCCGTGAAATCGTCTCCCGCAATCCGCGCCGGGCATGCGCCGGGCCGGAACGGCTGGTGATTCCTGGTTACGACGGATTGCGCGCATTCAGCCAGGCGCACGAGCCGCTGCTCAAAGCCGAATGCGGCGGGGCGTGGCAATCCTACTTTTTGCGCAGCCACTGGCGCATGATCTTCCCCGTCCCGGGCTGGCACCAGGAAAAGATGGCGCGCCAGTTGAAGCGTTCGCTGGGCCGGCGCGGGGTGGCCCTCGTGCATCTGTTCCGGTTTCCCCGCATCACCATCAATCACGGGATCGTGTTGTATGGATTCGCCGAGTCGGAGCAAAACATCGAGTTCACAGCCTACGATCCGAACCTGCCCGCCCACCCGGTCAAACTCGTTTATGAGCGCAACCGGAGGGTGTTCACCTTCGCGCCCAACTGCTATTGGGGCGGAGGCGTGTTGAGCGTCGTCGAAATATTTTGCGGCGGGCTGTACTGAAACGGGGTGGTGGATTGCTGGATTAATGGAGTATCGGGATTCCAGCATGCTTCATCACTTCATTGCTTCCGCAACGTCACCGTTTTCGCGGACGCCAGAAGCTGACGCCAAAAAACAGCGTGCCGCAACAATTGATGCCCACCAGGTAGCCGATTTTGTAGGGTCGTCCGGAATTGTTGGGAGCGTAAATCGGCAGATCATTTCCCATCAACAAGCCCGGCAATGCGGTGGGCATCAATATCCCATGTGCCAGGCCGAGGCGAAAGCCGGCAACGTGGTCCGGTTTGTAATACCGGGAGGACGCCCAGCCCTGGGCAAGCCCCAGCGCCACGCCCAACACCGTCAGGACGATGATTTTTATCGTAATCACCTTCGCCTCGGACAAGCGGCCGGGATGGGCAATGGGCGGTGCCATTTGTTTTTGAACTGTTTCTGCCATGCGGCAAAGCATGTGCCGGCACAAAATGCCGGGCAAGAATTTAATGCCGGCGCAAGCGCGCGCATCTTGACATGGCCCCCGTTTTTCTCCCTCTCCTTCCCAAGGGAGGAGAGGGGCGGGGTGAGAATTCCCCGAAACAAAATTTCGCGCATTGAACCCGTGAACCTGCTTGTCGGGGTAGGGCGCGCCGTTTGCCTGGATGCCGAAGCCCGGCGCGCACCGAGTGACGCGCCCTACCAGGAGGTTCATGGGGAGGAGACCGTTGTTGTCCAAGAACAAATCCCTGCAAGGCGCCGCCACGAGCTTCCAAGCTTGACGCCATTTTGATCCGAGTCATACTCAAGCAAATGCGCGTTGATGAACATCAGTGTTTCCGGCCTTCAGCCAGGGGCAGATTTATATGCCCATCGGTTTTTTCGCCGGGGCCTCTTTATTATGAGGCACCATCCACCGCCCCTACGTCACCGAACTGACCTTGCAATGACTCTCGAGACGGACCCCCAGAAGATCGCCGCGCAACTCTGCCAGTTTGCGCGCGCCAATTTTGTCGCCGAAGGACAGGATTTTAACGAGAACAGCCCGCTCTCGGATGCCGGCATTGATTCCTTTGCGCTGGTGGAGCTGCTGCTCTTTTGTGAACGCGTCATTAGTGTCCGGGTGCCGGATTCGCATCTGACGGGGGCCAATCTGACCTCCATGGCCACCCTGGCCAGATGCATTGCCGAACTGGCGCGCAACGGCCAGCCTTCCTCTTGAACTCTGGCCTGCCTGCCGACTATGCCCGACCTGCCCCGTCAGATTCGATTGGCCGCCGGCGATTACTTCATGCACGGCCAGGATTGCCGGATGCGGCGGGTGGGGCTGCCGGGCAACGTTTGTTGCGCGGTCATCCGGCTGGGAAACGGATTTGATGTGGAGCGGCTGCGCCGGCGCATTGCCGAATCACCCATCATGGACTGGCTGGCGCGGGCGCGCATTGTCCGCCCGCTGCCGCTGCTGCCTCCGCTCTGGCGCACAACGGCGAAGCCCAAAGCCATTCTTTTCGAGCACCCCAATCAAAATGGCAGCCGGGAGACGCCGTGGCCGCTGCCCCAGGCGGTCGCGGAACGCGAATTACACGCCGGACGCGGGCCGGGCCTGGCGTTCGACGTGATGCGCCACGCGGATGGCACGAGCCATTTGTTTCTTTCCTGGAACCACACTCATCTCGATGCCCGCGGTTTGGATTTATTATTGAATCACCTCAATGCGGGCGACACGAAAAACAAGGCGCCCACCGTCGAGGATTTTATCAGCCCCAGGCAAAAAGGCTGGGATTTGTCCGGCTGGTGGCCGAATGTAAAACAGGCGCGCGGCTCGGTGGAGTGGCTCCACGAATCCGGGGACGAACCGCTTTTCAGCCTGGTGCCGCCCGGTCCCCGTCCCCGTTCGTGCCGGAACAATTATCGCGTCCTTTATTTCACCGGGGAGGAAACCGCCCGCATTGATGCGCGCTGCCAGCGGCTCGTCGGCGGATTCCGCCGCAGTCACTTTTATCTGGCGGCATCCGTCCGCGCCCTGCACACGATCGCGGTCCAACGCGGCAACCAGGCCGGGGCCTATTTGATACCCGTGCCTCATGACACGCGCCGGCGCGGCGCCAACGGCCCCATCTTTTCCAACCATCTCTCCATCCTGTTCTACCGCATCGAGCCGCGATCGGCCGGGCGGCTCGGCGACATCCTCGGCGAATTGAGCCGGCAGATGACGAACCAGATTCGCGACCGCTTCCCGGAATCCTGCATGGCGGCGCTCGACATGTTCAAGCCGCTGCCGCTGGGGTTCTACGTTCATCATCTCGGAAAACCGACCCGCGGCAAGATCGCCACCTTCAGCTTTTCGGATTCCGGCGAGGCTTGCGCCGGGATGACGGAACTGTGGGGCGGCCGGATTCTGGAGGTCACCCACCTAGTGCCGACCTGGCGGCCGCCGGGGTTGACCGTGGTGTTTCTGAGATTTGGCAACCGGCTTTCCGCGCTGCTGTCATCGGTGGATGACTGCCTGAGTCCGGCCGAAGTGGACCGGCTGGAACAGGACTTGCGCCAGGCCTTGCTGCTGGAGGAACTGTCATGAAGGTGCTCCTGGTGGCGACGAACCGCGAGCGTTCTCCCTATCCGGTGGCGCCCTTGGGAGTGCTGTGCGTCGCCGCTGCCGCCCGGGCCGCGGGCCATGACGTGGAGTTTCTGGATTTGGGACTGGTGCGAATGCCGCAAAGAGCGCTGCAAAAAGCGTTGAACGCGGGCGGCTTCCAGGCGGTGGCCTTCGGCATCCGCAATCTGGACAACTGTTGGCCCTTTGCGCCGCGTTTGTATTTCGATGATGTGCGGAAACTGGCGGACATCGTGCGGCAGTCATTTCGCGGGCCGTTGATTCTGGGAGGCAGCGGATTTTCGGTCTCGCCCCAAGGCTGGATGCGGCGGTTGCAGCCGGACTGCGGAGTGATCGGCGAGGGCGAGCGCGCGTTCGTGGAAGTGCTCGCGCGGCTGGAAACGGGCCGCTCCCTCGAAGGGATTGAAGGCGTCATCACCGCCATCAATAGCGGCGACCTTGCCATGCCGCCCGCCCGGGTGATCGAGCCACTGGCCCAATTGCCGATGGCCGCCCACGACCTGTGCGGTTACCGGCCCTACTTGAGGCGCGGCGGATTTGTCGGCGTCCAAACCAAGCGCGGCTGTCCGTTCAAATGCACCTATTGCATCTATCCCCAATTGGAGGGCCGCCGCTACCGCCTGCGTCCGCCGGAAGCGGTGGCCGAGGAGGTGGCGACGGTGGCGGCCCGGTCGGGGCACCGCCATTTCTTTTTCGTGGACAGTGTTTTCAACGATCCGCGGGCGCACGCGCTGGCGATCTGCCGCGAACTGAGCCGGCGGCGGTTGCCGGTGCGATGGTCGGCCTTTTGCAACCCAAACGGTTTCGATGCGGAACTGGCCCGCGCGATGAAGGAGGCCGGCTGCGACGGGGTGGAGTTTGGGCAGGATGTGGCCTCGGAAAAAATGCTCGCGGCGCTCGACAAGCCGTTCGGACAGGCGGAGACGCGGATCGCACTGCAGGCAGCGCACGATGCCGGCCTGCCCTTTGCCATCTTCCTGCTGTTCGGCGGTCCCGGTGAAACCTGGGCTGACGTCGAGGATACGCAGAATTTTCTAAACGGTTGTCCGAAGGCGAATGCCGTCTTTGCCACGATCGGCATCCGGTTGTCCGAAGGCACCCCACTGGTCCAAACGGCCGTGCGGGAGGGCCAGATAAAACCGGACCAGGACCTTTTCGAGCCGGCCTATTACCTTTCTTCCGCGCTGGCGGAGAACACCGAGTTGAACCTGGACCGCATCGCGCGGCGGCGCGCGGAGTGGACCTCACCGGCGGACTGGCGCAAGGTCGTGGTCCGTTTGGGCCAGAAAGTGACGGTGATGCTGAATGTGCGTCCGCAATGGAAACACCTCAGCAGCTATGGCCACCGCATGAGAGGGAGCCCGCTGTGACCGACGCGTTTCGAACCGGTTCCCCGACCATTGACTGCGATGTGCTGGTCATTGGTGGCGGCGCGGCGGGTGTGGCGGCGGCAACCGCGGCCGGGCGCGCCGGCGCGCGGGTGGTGTTGCTGGAGCGGTACGGTTTTCTGGGCGGGTTGGCGACCACCGCACAAGTGGGCACCATCTGCGGGTTGTATCTGCGAGACACGACCGGCGCTGAAGCCGTGCCGGTTGCCGGCGGTTTTGCGCAGGAATTTGCCTTGCGATTGCAGCGCGCCGCTGACACGAAACCCCTGCGGGTGAATCCCGGTCTTTGGGTGTTGCCGTATCCTCCGCCCGCTTTTGCCCGCGTGTCCGACGCGATGGTGAGCGAGTGCGGAAATGTCACTGTGGTGCTGCACGCCACGGTGGCGGAAGCGCAGTCGGAAAATCGCCGCCTGAATCAGGTTCGCGCCCTGTGCTGGAACGAGCCGCTGCTTTTTAGTCCGGCCACGGTCGTGGATTGCACCGGCGAAGCGACCGCCGCCGCCCTGGCTGGCGTCAACGCGGAAAACGGCGCCAACGACCAGGCGCCCGCCCTGGTTTTTGTTTTGGAGAATGTTGATCCGGGTCTGGCGGAACGCGGCCTGCTCGAAGTGCGGCGCGAGTTGCGCCGGGCGGTTCAGGACGGAGTTTTGCCCGCCCTCTGCGAACGGCTATCGCTGGTTCCCGGCGTCGGCTCCCGGGGCCGCCTCGCTCTCAAACTCGGCCTGCTTCCCGCAAATCCCGACCTCGCGCTCTGGCAGCAGGTCACGGATTGGGAACGCGAGGCGCGCGCGCTGCTCGAACCGCTCCATCGGTTTCTGATTGAGAATGTCGCCGCCTGCCGGAATGCGCGCCTGGATTCCGTCGCCCCGCAACTCGGCGTCCGCTCCGGTCGCCGCATCGTGGGGCGCGCCCGGCTGGCGGACGAGGATGTGCTGGGCACGCGAAAATCGCCGCTGGGGATTGCGCGCGGTTGCTGGCCGATGGAACGCTGGGGCAACAGTCCGCGCCCGGAAATAACCTATTTCGCCGAGCGCGATTATTATGACATTCCCCTGGACTGTTTGCGCGCGGCGGAATTGGATAACGTGCTGGCGGCCGGTCGCTGCCTTTCCGCGGCCGCCGGAGCGATGACCTCGGCCCGCGTCATCGGCGCCGCGCTGGCAACGGGCTGGGCGGCAGGGACCGTGGCCGCCTTTCAGGCACCGGGCCGCGCGATCGGGGATGCGGTGGCACTGGTTCGAAAACAAATGAATTCTTAATCTTAATCGACCCATGAAAATCTACTTTGATCATGAGAAGCTTGAAGCTTATAGGAAGGCGCTTGCGTTTGCCCAATGGGCCGAGGTGATTTTGGAACGTATCCCCAAATCTGCTGCTGTTCACAACCAGCTTGACCGGGCACGAACGTCAATCGTGCTTAACATTCCCGAGGGCAATGGCCGGTTTACTCCTGCCAATCGCTGCAAGTTCTTCGACATCGCATGTGGCTCAGGGTTGGAATTCGCCGGGTGTCTGGACCTCGTCTTTATCAAGAAACTACTCTCGGAGGAGGAGTTGGATGAAGGCAAAACCCTGCTCAGGGACATCATCTCTCTGCTGGTCGGGCTGATACGGAGCAATTCGCCGGACCGGATGCATGAGGATGCAGTTGAGTATCGCGTGAGAGATCAAGATTAAGATTAAGAGCAAGAGTAAGATGACAATGAATGTATACGACACACTTTCGCGCGCCGCGCGCCAATGGCCCGGGCGAATCGCGATCGTTGATGCCGAAGGCGCGCTGGACTACCAATCGCTCTGGCGCCAGATCGAAGTTGTGCGGGGGGAACTCACCCGGCTGGGTGTGGGCGGCGCGCAGGGCGTGGGCATGCAGGGCCGCAACGGACGCGGGTTCGTCATCGGCGCCCTCGCGGCGCTGGGCTGCGGGGCGGTCGTCATGCCCATCCACCATCTGCTGAAGCCGGACGAAATGTCCGCCATGCTGGCGCGCGCGCCTCTCGGCGCCATGCTCGATGATGGCAGCGGGCGCGCTCCGACGGGCGAATCAGCCTGCGAACTGAAAGTGCCAGGCGGCGTCACCTTGCGTTTCACTCGCCTGGCCGCACCCCAGGCTCCACTGGCGCCCTGGGTCCCGGACGCCGCTTTTCTGCGATTCACTTCCGGAACGACCGGCGCGGCCAAAGGTGTGATCCTGACACACGAAGGCGTTCTCGAACGCATTCACGCCGCCAACCAGGGACTGGGCCTGACCTGCGAGGACCGGGTGCTGTGGGTCCTGCCGATGTCATATCATTTTTTTGCCACCATCCTCCTCTATCTGGAAGTTGGCTGCACCATCGTCGTTGGCCCCGATTACCTTGCCGAAAGCATTCTGGACACGGCCTGGCGGCACGAGGCTTCGTTTTTGTACGTCACGCCGATGCACATCCGGATGTTGACGGCGGAGAATTCCGGACGCGCCTTGCCCCCGAGCCTGCGGCGGGTCATGTCCGTTTCCAGCCGGCTCCATCCGCAGTCAGCGCGGGATTTTTTCAAACGGTACGGTGTGCCGGTGTCGCAGGGCTACGGGATCATCGAAGTGGGTCTGCCGCTGATGAATCTCGATGATGCGGTGGAGCATCCGGAGGCGGTGGGCCGCCCGCTGCCGGGCTTCGACGCGGCCGTTCTGGATGAGGACTTGAAACCGGTCGCCGCCGGCCAGACCGGGCAGCTCGCCTTGTGCGGCCCCGGCATGTTTGCCGGCTATCTGAACCCGCAAAAGCGGCGGGAGGAAGTATTATGCGACGGCAGGTTTCTGACCGGCGACCTGGCGCATCGGGACGACGCGGGGCGGATCGTCATTGACGGCAGGCTCAAGACGGTGATTGACGTGGCCGGCCACAAGGTGTTTCCCGAGGAAGTCGCCGCGGTGCTCGACCAACACCCGGCGGTGCTGCGTTCGCGCGTCACCACCCGGCCGCACCCGCAACTGGGCGAAGTGGTCCACGCCGAAGTGCAACTGCGCGAGGGCAATTCTCCGTCGGTGACGGAGGACATCCTGTCGTTTTGCCGTCGCCGGCTTTCGAGCCACAAGGTGCCGACCTCGCTGGATCTGGTTGCAGAACTCAATCTGACCGCCAGCGGAAAAGTGCGCCACGGTTGAGCGGGGAAGCTCCTGTAAACCGGGACTCCGCGCGTTCACCGCTTGGTGCGCCGCGCGGTTAAATTTTGCCGTTTCCCTTGGAGCGATGGGCCAGAAAATCCCTGCGCCACTGCGCGCGTGAAGCTTTTCCGCCAGCGTCGGTCCCCAGCGAATCCACGAACCACCACTCGCGTGGCACCTGCCAGCCGGGGAGTTTTTGCAGGAGAAACTGCTTCAGTTCCCCGGCCAGGTCGCGCCGGTCCGCCGCCACACACGCAACGATCAGATCAATTCGATCCGCATCACCGCTCGGCACGCTGAAGACCAGGCATTCGTTGACCGCCTCGTGCTCCCGCAACGCCTGTTCGATGATGGCCGGCGACACCTTCCGCCCGGCCACGTTGATGTGGTCGTTGTTGCGGCCCCGGAGGCAAACCTCTCCCTCCTTCAACTCGGCCAGATCGCAGGTCTGAAAGCAGCCATGGCTGAGCGTTTCCTCCGGCTCCGGCCAGTAGGTTTCACCCACCGCGTGGCTTCGCACCAGCAGAACCCTGTCCGAATTGACTGTCACGTTCACGTTCTGCAAGGGCCGGCCCACGGAAGCTTCGTCCGCGCGTGGAATGGGGGTTGCATCATAGGTGATGCCGCCGCATTCGGTGGAGCCGTAGAAGTTGTGGATTTTGACGCCATGTTCCTCAAAGACATCGCGCTCCAGCGCCAGCGGCAACGGCGCGCCCGCCGAGATGGCCAGGCGCACGTTGTGCAGGATGGCCCCGGCCTTGTGCCACGCGCGCCACAACGCCGGCACGGCGGCCAAAGTCAGATCGCAATGGGAATGAACGGCGTCGCGCAGGACCGCCGGCAGCGGCGAAGCCGCCAAAAACAAAGGAATGCCCTGCAACAGCAGCGGCAGCACCAGGTTCGAAAACCCATAGGAATAGGCGAGGGAAATCACGCCGATATTGGGCCAGTCGGGGCGCAGTCCCATGGTGGCCACGATGTTCCGGGCATCGGCCGCCAGTTGCTCTTCCGTGAAGGCGACGGCGCGTGGTACGCCGGTGGCGGCTGGTGTGGTTTTGAGGTGGCAGCACGGCGAAAGCGGAGGCGAAACGGTGAGCGTCGGCTGGTGTGATTCCAAGGGACATACCGCCACGTTCCAACGCCAGCCGCGCAAAACAGAAAAAATAAACTCAGCCCCATGGCCTTGAGGAAAAATCATCGCCGGGTTGCCCGGCAAGGGAATTTGAGCCTCCCGGTCCAGTTGCGCAAAGGTCCAACATCGTCCGGAGGCTAAATCGCGCAAGGCAACTTCATTGCGTCTCTCCGAGACAACCTTCTGCCAGCGTTCGTAAAGCATCTGCGCCTCTATTAAGCCAGCCGCGGTTTTGGTTGCAAGCTCGTTCTTGCCGGAGCAGCTTCCCCAATTCATTTCCACGGACACTCCGAAGGTTCCGGTCGCCGATCAAGAGCTATCGCGTTTTGGCGAACATGAACCGCCAGAGACATTCGGAGCGCAACAGAATCGATCCCAACCCGCCCCGAAGCAGGGGAGAAAACATCATTCGCTGCAGCAGTCGCGCCCAAGCCAGCCGGCGAGTGAAGGCGTCGTCACAGGCGAGGGCAATCCGCTCCCGGGCCTGCGTCCAGTTCAACTCGCCGCGGCTGTAGGCGGCCAGCGGTTCGACGGCCATTTCCGCCGACTCGAAGGCCATGGACATGCCGTTGCCGGTGATCGGAGGTGTCATCGTCAGTGCGTCGCCGACGCAGCATTCCTTTTTCGTCGTTGCTTGCTGCGGCCTCAGGGAAAGTCCGGCGACGGAGCACTCCGACCGTTCATCAAATTGCGCCGCATCGAGGCGTTCGTGAAGCAGCGAGCCCGCCTCGCCACGCAACCACTCCAGCCTTGAGCCTTGCCGCGGGTCGCCCCGCCGCGCGCGAAAAAGCCCGCACACGTTGACTTCGCCGCCGTTGATCCGGTTGACGCCGACATATCCGGCGGATGAAAGGTGCATTTCCAAATCGGCTGCCAGGTCCAGCGGGTTGGAGGAGGGCACATGCGCCTTAATCCCGAACCAACGCCATCCGCCCTCCGTGGGTTGGGCGCGCCGCCCCGTCGCCCGCACGACGCCTTCGCCATATTCATCCGAAGACCAGCGCCTGTTCTCCTGGAATCTGCCTTCGAGTTTTTGGAAGGCCTTGGCCAGCAGCGCGTCCATCAAATATCTCGACAGGCAAAGCGCGGGCGCGGGCAGTTGGCGAACCGGCGAACGGTTCGAACCGGCGACAAACATGGCCGTGCGGGCGCGCAAAGCGCCGGCCTGCTCGAATCGCGGAAGCAAGCCGAGCCGCTCGAGAACCGCCGGCCCGTTTCCACAGATGAATTCGCCGCAAACCCGATGCCGGGGATAGCGACCCGCCTCCCAGATCGTTACGGGAACCCCCCGCTGCCGCAAACCGATGCCCAAGGTCAATCCCGCCAGTCCGCCGCCCACAATCGTGATGGGTTTGACCGATGACATTGGTTCAATCCTTCCGTCGCGCGACAAACAGGTGGCTGAACAAGCCGGCCGGCCGCTCGATGATTTCCCAACCGCCGTCGTCCGGCCAGAGCGCCGTAAGTTCGTGTCCGGCAAACCCGGCGCGGACGCTGACGGGGGCATCGTGGCGTGTGACGGGACAGCAGCCGGTGAGCCACAATAAGCGGCTGCAAAAATACAGCCACGCTGTCCGGCGCGGTTCGAGGGCGATGACGACCCGGGCCGAACGCGCGGCGAGTCGAAGCAGTTCGGCCAGTTGCGCCGCATTGAATTGGTGAAGGAACAAATTGGTGAAAATGGCATCCGCCGTCCTTGGCCGATCCTGCCGCAGCCATTCAGCCGCCTCGGCAACCTCCACTTGAATGTGCCAGCCGAACCGGTCGAAGTGCCGGGCCACAGCCGGATCGAAGACATCCAGCCGATCCACAAGTGTCGCCTCCGCCGTTGGCCATCGCCCGCGCAAATGGCGCGCCACTCGCAGAAAAAAGTGTCCGTCGCCGGCGCCGAGTTCGATGATTTGGCGCGCGCTCCGGCCGTTCAAGCCCCCCTGCAGAGCGCGGGCCATGATCCGGGCATGCCTCATCCATGCGTTCAGCCGCTGCAGGTCACGCCGCGAGCGCAAGGCGTGACGATCCCGTGCCGGCAGTTCGTCCAGCAGTTCGGGTTGGACAACTCGTTCCATATGTTTTTTAAATGATGGCTGATACCTGACGCCTGCCATGTTATTCCACCTTCAGCAGCGCACCGTGACAACTGAAGCCCGCGCCGAACGATGACATCCACCACCAGCCGCCCGGCACGTTGTCCGACAGTGCCGTCTGGAGAACGAAGAGGACGGAGGGACTGCTCATGTTCCCGTACTCGCGCAGCACGGCTTCGCTCCATCGCACGTTGTGGGCGGACAAATGCAATCGTTTGCGCAAGGCCAGCAACACGTCCCGTCCGCCGGGATGAAACACCCAGCCGGTCACCTCGGACCTGCGCACCTTGGCGCGGGCAAGTGTGTCGTCGAAGACCGTTCCAGCAAGTCGCGCGGCCAGCGACGGCACCTCGGGGGTGAGAATGTTGCGGAGCATTCCGCTCTTCTGTTCAAACCGCAAAACGTCGCGGTCGCCCGGTTTCATGAGCGAGCTGCCGCCCTTCCATTCCACGCGCCGTCCACCGTTGGCAGCCGGCGAAAGCACCACCGCGCCCGCGCCGTCGCCGAACAGGCAGGCGCTGATCAAGACACCGGCATCGTCATCGAGATAAAAGGCGGCGCTGCACACTTCAACGCAGACGGACAGGACGCGCTGGCAACGGCCGCCGGCCAGAATCGCTTCGGCCGTCCGCAGGTTGGGCAGGACCGCGCCGCAACCCTGACCCACCAGATCCAGCGCCAACACGTCCGGACGGAGGCCAAGCCGCTCGCTCGTGTAGCTTGTCAGGCCGGGGCACAAATAACCCGTGCAGGTGCTGACGAGGACCGCGTCAATTTCGCCCGGGTCCGTTTTGGAATCAGCGAGCGCGCATTCCGCGGCCCGGGTGGCGAGCGCCGGCGCATTGGCGACGAATCGGGCATGGAGCGCGTCCGGGGTGAGGTCAAATGCCTGGTCAAGTTTTTCAAGCGCAAGGTGCCGCGTTACTATGCCGTTGTTGCCCGTGAGCACTTTTTGCAGAATGGACTTGGATCGGGGAGCCAGCGTTTGGAACCGCGAAGACTCTTGGAGCGTCTTCCAACAGTCATTCTGGCTGTAGCGATGTGGCGGAGCGGCCGTGCCGATTCCAATGATAAACACGGAATGAAGGTAGTGTGTTTCATGGGAACGCGCCAGCAATTGCGCGGAACTTTCCCCAAATTGGTTTTATAGTTTTACGACCAAAAGGAAACTTTTGCCACGACGGACGAAGCATTCGAGCGGGAGGGGAGTTGTCTCAACGAATCGCCAATTCCGCGGGATCGGCTTTCCAGGCAGCGGGGCGCGACATGATCTGCAGCATGCCGTGGCCAAACCGCGAAGTGGTGTCCAGCCTGGACGCCATGCGGGCGACCTCGCGGTCGAAGAAACGGTGGAGCGACTGGGTGATCCTGCCGGGAAACATCCGCTCGAATGCCATGCCGCTTTGATACATGGCAAAGATGCGGCCATCATAAAAATACTGGATGAGTTCCATCCACGCCTTGATGAGCCGGCGCATCTCGCGGGAGTAAGCGGGCAGGTCGTCCAGATTTTCGGCGAGCAATTCCGCAGAATGAAGCGCCAGGAACATTCCCGGCGAAAGCATGGGATCAACGAAGCCAAAGGCGTCGCCGGTCATCGCCCAGCCCGGTCCGCAGCCGCGTTCGGAAACCAGCTGGTAGTTCGTGTAGGTGGCGATCTCGGTGACGCGCCGGCGGTTCCTCCCCGCCGCCGCGAGCACGGGGTCGCGGGCGATGGCCCTGTCCAGGCGCTCTTCGGGTGTCGAGCCGAATTGCGCGGCGTCATTCTTGTTCATCACCACGCCGACAGAAAGGCAGTCGCGCAACGGGATGCGCCAGCACCAGCCGGCGGCCAGTCGGCCGATGATGACTTGGCCCGCCGGCCGGCAATCATTGAAGCCTTCATAATGGGCAAAGTAGGCCACATCTTTGCGCGGCCCCACTTCTGCGGAAATCTCCATTTCGTGCGCAAAAAGGCGGCTGCGCCCCGTGGAATCCACAAGCAAATCCGGTTGCCGGCCGTGAAGCCACGGGGCCCGGGCCAGTGTCTCATCCGCCAGGCGCAAGCCGTCCTGACCCACCCGCTCGATTCTGGCGCGCGTCCGCACACGCTTCGCGCCGAGCTCATCGGCGCGCTGGTCGAACAGATTGTCGAACGCGGGACGCGGGGCATTGTACGCGTAGGTCGGTCCGCCGCAACCGGCGAGCGATTGGAAGCAGAACTCGACCTGCTCGTCCACGCCAAAGGTGAAAGTGACGCTCGGTTTGTGCTGGCAGATGGCTGCGGCGCGTTCCTCCAGACCCAGTTTCCGCAGCACCGGCACGACGGCTGGAATGAGGGACTCGCCCACAATCAGATCCGGCCGGCGACCGTTGTCGAAGAGGGTCACATCCACGCCTTTCATGGCGAGAAGCGAAGCGAGCGTTGCGCCCGACGGGCCGCCGCCGATGATGCCGACCGTCTGGATTGAATTTCTCGTGGCCACGCAAAACAATAAACGGGTTATTGAATTTACTATTGATAACGATTAGCACTGCTGGTAGGCGGGTCAAGCTCGAAGTGGAGGGTGTCTTTCGAAGGCAGTGTCCTGATCTGGTGGCGGCGTTGCTGTCGCACCTGCCTGGTCTGGTTCAAATCAGGGAAACACTTCCCCTCGAATCACCGCTTGACTCGCAATAGTTGTAAAGTAGATTCTGACACATCCACCGAATTTAAGGCGGGAGGTGGCTGATTCCCGTGCGGTGTAAAAAAGAAAGGACTGATCGATTATGAAAAAATCCTGGTTATCCATGCTGTTCACCCTGGCAACCCTGAGTGCAGTGTCTGTTTGTACGGGTGCAACAATTCTTTATCCCGTCGTCGTCAATGATCGCTGGGGATTTATAAACAAATCCGGCGAGACCGTGATCAATCCGCAGTTCGAACGGGCGGAGGTTTTTGCAGGAGGCCTGGCCCCGGTTCGCATGGGCCGGTGGGGTTACGTGGACGCTGCGGGGAAGGTCGTGATCAATCCGCAGTTCGACAAGGCTGATGTTTTTAGCGACGGGTTGGCGGCGGTCAAGTTCGGCGGCGACGGTCCCGATCCGTTTGCTCCCTACGACCCCCGACCCTTCCATCACTGGGCTGGCGGCGGTGGCGGTCGCTATGGCTATATCAATCCGGAAGGCAAATACATCATCAATCCGCAGTTTGACGACGCCGGAACGTTTGCGGGTGGCCTTGCGGCCGTCAAGATGGGCCATTGGGGCTTTGTTGACAAAACGGGGAAAATCGTAATCAACCCGCAATTCGACGAAGCCGGGGCGTTTTCCGAGGGGCTTGCCGTCGTTAAAATGGACGGTCGCTTTGGTTACACGGACACTGGCGGGAAAATGGCCGTCAACCCGCAATTTGAAAGAGCACAACCGTTTTCCGAAGGGCTCGCGGCAATCAGGACGGGTGGCAAATGGGGCTTCATTGACAAGACCGGCAAAGTCGTGATCAATCCGCAGTTCGGCGAAGCAAGAGGCTTTGTTCAAGGTCTGGCGCCAGCCAAACAGGGGAAGCATTGGGGTTACCTTGATAACACCGGAAAATTTGTGATCGATCCGCAGTTCGATGAGGCCGCCGTGTTTTCCGAGGGGCTGGCGCCGGTGCGTCAGTCGGGACACTGGGGGTATGTGGACAAGACCGGGAAAATTGTCATCAACCCGCAGTTCGACGAAGCCGCGGCATTTACCGACGGTTTGGCGCGCGTCAAGGCTGGCGGACGATTCGGGTATATTAATACGAGCGGAAAATACATCTATAATCCCACCAAGTAAGCTGGCGCTGACGGTCGTGCCGGGTTTTTCCTAGCGGGGCATTTGTGTTTGAGCAACGGCAGGCAGGGATGCCTGAATGGTTGAACCCGCGTGGTCCCACGATGTCGCGGGCCGATCGAGATTCCACCACCAGCGCCACCAGCGAAACGAGTCGGTCACCGGGCGAATGTGACTATTTCGTCCGCTGCGAATGACTTGGATCGGTACGAACTCGACCCGGCGCTCCGCCGTCAGGAAGGCCATCAACGTTTCGGATTCCACTTCGAATCGTTTTGTATGGAGAGGCAGGGCCGCCCAGGTTGCCAGGTGGATGAGCCGCAAACCGCATTGAGTGTCCGGCAGGTGCCGGCCGGCCCGCCGCGACAGTTTGCGGCTCATCCACCGGTTCACTTGCCGGCGCAGCCAGGGAATGGCCCGCGCATTGTGCATGCGGCTGCCGATCACCAGTGATGCCCCGGTCCGCCCGGCGCAACGAAGCAGCGCCGGCAAATCCTCCGGTGCGTGCTGGCCGTCGCCGTCCAGGGTCAAAGCCCACTCAAAACCTTGCTTCAGTGCCAGCGACAATCCGGTTCGAAGAGCAGCGCCTTTGCCGGAGTTGCGCTCGTGGCTGACCACAGCCGCGCCCGCCCCGTGGGCCAGGTTTGCAGTATCATCGGTCGAACCGTCGTCCACAACCAACACACAGGGGAGATGATGGCGCACGGCCGCGACGAGTGCCGCGATGCTGACACCTTCATTGAAACAGGGGATCACCGCCATGCAGGTCGTCGGTCCAAGCATGGGCCAAGTTTCCGTCAGCCGTTGCCGGGAATCGAGGCAAAACTGCCGGGCGAGAAAAATTTCGATTGCGAAGGCGCCAGTCGTTTTCACGGGCAGGGGTAAAGTGGAGCTTTTCCGTTGCCCGTCCGCGATTTGCCGCTTATTCTGTGTCCGGCTTGAGAACCATGCGATTTGACCCCGAAAAAAGCGAACCTTTATGATGCGTGGCATCCAACCGATTGACTCAAATGAACGACAGCAACTGCGGCCGCGCTTTGTTTTGGCGAAAGGGTGCTCGCAAGTGAGATGAGCGCGTTCTTGAATTCCATCATGCCGGAATAATCCAGCCTCGCGTCGCCATCCCCCGTCCCATGCTTTTTCCCCACTCACCGTCGTCCGCCGCGCCGCCGCGGGTGGTCATCACCGGAGCGGGCATCATCACCGCCCTGGGCGCCGGCTGGAAGCCGAACGCCGAAGGCTTCCGCGCGGGACGTCCGGCGTTCCGGCCCGTGTCGTTGTTCGATGTCAGCCGCCAGCGCGCGAAGTTCGCCGCCGAGGTGGATTTGCCGGACGCCCTGCCACCCACCGGCCTCAGCGGCCGCCAGATCGCCCGTCTCGACCGCGCCGGCGGGATGTTGCTGCGGGCCGCGTGTGAAGCCTGGCAGCAAGCCGGTTGGAAACCCGCCGGGAACCTGCCGCTGGTTTTGGGCACGACGGCGGGCGGCATGTCGCTCGGGGAAGACTATTTTCGCCAGGCCGTGCAAACGCCGCGCCGCCATGGCCGGCAAGCCACCCGGGCCATCCACTACCAGCCGCAAGTTCAGGGGCGAATGGTGCTGGACGCGCTTGGTTTCACCGGGCCGATCACCATCATCTCGAATGCCTGCGCCTCCGGCGGCAATGCCATCGGCCATGCCTGGGACCTGATCCGCTGCGGCCAGACCGAATGCGTTCTCGCCGGTGGCTACGACGCATTGAGTCAACTGGTGTTTGCGGGTTTCGACGCTTTACAGACGCTTACGCCCACCCGCTGCCGTCCGTTCGATGCCCGGCGTGATGGTCTGGCGCTCGGTGAAGGCGCGGCCATTGTCGCCCTTGAAACCCTCGAACGCGCGCGTCGGCGCAATGCCTCCATCCTGGGAGAACTCATCGGTTATGGCACGACCATTGATCAATACCATCTTACTCAACCGCACCCGCAGGGCGATGCGGCCCTGTCCGCCATGACCCTGGCTTGCGAGTCGGCCCGGGTCGCGCCGGAGGATATTGACTACGTCAACGCCCACGGCACCGGCACCTTGCTGAACGATGGCGCGGAGGCCCTCGCCATCCGGCGCTGGGCCGGCCACCGCGCCGCCACTTTGCCGGTGAGTTCCACCAAGGCCGGCATCGGGCATTTGCTTGGCGGAGCGGGCGCGGTGGAAGCCGTGGTTTGCCTGATGGCCTTGTGCGGACAATGGCTGCCTGCGCAAACTGCGTTTGAAATTCCCGACCCGGCCTGCAATTTCCCCATTGTGCACCAGCCCCGGGACGCGCGCGTGAATGTCGCGCTTTCCAACTCATTCGGTTTTGGCGGCGTCAATGCGACTTTGATTTTGAGGAGGTGGGCATGAGCCGGATTTTCGTTGCGGGATGGGGCGCGGTCTCGCCGGCCGGGTGGAATGCCGCCGCCCTGTGCGGTGCGCTGGAAGGGGGAACGCCGCTTCCGCTTCAACCGGTGGACCGGCCCGGCTGGGAGAAACCCCTTCGGGCGCGCCTGGTGCCGAATCCTGCCGTTCGCCCCGGGTTCCTGGCCCATCCGCGCTTGCGACGCACAAGCCTGATCACGCACTACGCCGCCGCCGCCGCGCTCGAAGCCGTGGCCGGGCGGGGGGCAACCCGGGATCGAAAGTGCCGCCTGGGCATCGTTATCTGCCTCCAATCCGGCTGCGTGAATTATTCCTGCCGGTTTTTTGACGAAGTCCTCAAAGATCCTTCGACCGCCAGTCCGCTCCTGTTTCCGGAAACCGTTTACGCCGCCCCGGCCAGCCACGTCGCGGCGCTGCTGGAAAATGTCACGCTCGCCTGTTCGCTCGTGGGCGATCCGGCCTCCTTCCTACAGGGAGCTGCTCTCGCCGTCCAATGGCTGGAAGAGAATCGTGTGGACGCCTGCCTCGTCATCGGGGCGGAAGAAACCAACTGGATTCTCGCGGACGCGCTCTGGCACCTTGATCGCCCGGCCATTATCACCGGCGGCGCCGGCGCCCTGTGTCTGGGCCGCGATCCGAAGCTGTCGGCCGGTGTCGAACTGGCGGCGATCACCGACCCGCACACCTATTCCGGGGGCTGCAGCCGGAGGCAAGCTGCGCGAGCCATGCGCCTTCAACTGGGCAAAAGCGATCCCGGAGAATTGCTCTGCGACGGCATCGCGGGCGGTTCGCGCGCGGATGCTCCGGAACTCGCCGCCTGGCGCGATTGGACCGGCCCGCGCGTCAGTCCGAAACGCATTTTGGGCGAAGGAATGATGGCCGCGGCTGCCTGGCAATGCGTGGCCGCGTGCCATGCGGTGGCCGGCTGCCGGTTCACGGCGGCCAATGTCAGCCTGGTTGGCTCCAATCAGCAGGCGCTCGGCGCGAGATTTGTACGAGCTGATTCCAGTATTTCTCATTTGTCCGCCGGCGGGTCCACAGGCAACATCCAGCCATGAGCTTACGGGTCATTCTGATTACAGGAGCCAACGGAGGTCTGGGCCAGGCCATCGCCCGCGCCTTTCTGGATGAGTCGCCCGCCAACGTCGTCTGGCTCGGCGTCCATTCCCGGCGCGAACGGGCGGACCGGCTGGCGCAGGAAAATTCCGGCCGCTGCTTCTGTGTCGCATTGGATGTCGTCTCCCCCGAATCCTGGAAGCTGGCGCTTCAGGAAATTCTCGCGCGCCACAATCGCTTCGACGTGCTCGTCAATAATGCGGGATGCCACGAGGACGCCCTGCTGGCCACCCTGCCGCTGGAATCCTGGCGGCGGGTGCTGGCGACAAACCTCGACGGAGTTTTCCACGGCTGCCAGGCCGTGTTGCCGGCCATGATCAGCCAGCGCGCCGGCCGGATCGTAAATTTGTCATCGTTAAGCGCCTTCCTGGCTCCGGCTGGACAGGCCAGCTATGCCGCCGCCAAGGCGGGGGTGGTGGCGCTGACGCAATCGCTGGCCAAGGAAGTGGCCCGCATCGGCATCACCGTAAATGCGGTCTGTCCCGGCTTCGTGGAGACGGAGACACTGGCCCCCCTGGCCGGCGAGGCAAGAAAGGCCGCGCAGCTGAAGGTTCCCATGCGCCGGTTTGGCCGGCCTGAAGAGGTGGCGGCGACGGTCCGCTTTCTGGCGGGTTCCGAAGCCAGCTACATAACCGGCTCCGCCCTCAAGGTTGACGGTGGTATTCTCTAGCGCGAATGGGAAACCGACTGCTCATCATCCAGCCTTCGTATTATCGCTCCAAGACGGACCGGACGGTTTACCGGGTCCGACGCCGTCAGGTGGTGCCGCTGGTGTTGCCTTATCTGGCGGCCCTGACACCGCCAGACTGGGAAATCAAACTCCTCGACGAACAGCTTGAACCGATTGACTTTGATGACCGCCCCGATCTGGTCGCGATCACGACCTGGACGCTCAATTCGTTTCGCGCCTACGACATCGCCGACGAATTCCGGCGGCGGGGCGTATCGGTCATTCTCGGCGGGCCGCACACTTTTTTTCACGCGGAGGAAGCGGCGGAACACGGCGACGCGGTCGGCATCGGCGAAGGCGAGGGCATCTGGGGCCGGATGCTGGAGGATTCCGTTCACGGGCGGTTGAAGAAGTTTTACCGGGCCGGTCAACTGCCCGATCTGGCCGGCCTGCCGCTGCCGCGTTACGACCTGTTGAATCTGCGGCGCTACGGCCCGTTCAAAACCTTCGCCGTTACGTCTTCGCGGGGGTGTCCGTTCCGCTGCGAATTTTGTTCCGAACGCTTTCTGCTGGGCGAAAGTTACCGGTGCCGGCCGGCGCCGGAAGTCATCGAGGAAGTCAGGCGTTGCGCGTCAAGGAACATTCTGTTCGGCGACAGCAATTTTGGCGGCAAGCGAAGCCACGCGATGGAATTGATGGCGGCGCTGATTCCGCTCAAGGTGCGCTGGTCCGCGCTCTGGTCCTCCTACCTGTGCAACGACGAGCCGTTCATGGACCTGGCCCGGCGCAGCGGCCTGCTGCACGTCAACATCGGCATCGAGAGCATCAATCCCGACACGCTCAACAGCATGAACAAACGGTTCAACAAGCTTTCGCGCTACGGGGAAATGCTGGCCAACCTCCGCCGGCGCGGCATCAGCTACTCCTTGAATTTCATCTTTGGCTGGGATGGCGAAACCACGGGCGCGTTCCGGACCACGCTGGATTTTCTCCACGAGCACAAGGTGCCGGTGGCCTACTTCAACATCCTCACGCCGGTCAAGGGCACTCCGCTCTACGACCGGCTGCAAAGCGAAGCCCGGATCGTGAACCACCAGGACATTGATCGCTGGCCGGGCCAGCTCTGCTACATCAAGCCGCCTTACGGCACGCCGGAGGATCTGGAGCGCAACGTTCAGAAAATGTACCGCGAGTTCTACCGGTTGCCCTCCATCGTTTCCCGGTTGCGGTTGCCCCTGACCAAGTCGGGCATGGCCTCCTGGGTCATCAACTTCTCCCAGCGCCGGATGGCCAGGGCGGTCAACAACAACTTCGACGGGTTCTGAAGCGATGAACGTCAAAGACAAACCCCGCCCCACGCCGGCCACCACCGAAGGCGCCGCCGGGAAAGTTATCATCATCGGCGGCGGCATCGCCGGGCTTTCCTGCGGGTGTTACCTGCAGATGAACGGCATTCAGTCCGAGATTGTTGAAATGGGCGCGGTGCCCGGCGGGTTGTGCATGTCGTGGGATCGCGGGCCTTACGTCTTCGATGGCTGCCTGCGCTGGCTGGTCGGCACGAATCCGTCCTCGGCCTTCCACCAGATCTGGTCGGAACTGGGCGCCATTGTGGGCCGGAAGATCATGCCCCAGGACGAGGTCGTGCGGATCGAAGGCGCCGATGGCCAAAGCCTCTCCGTGCCCGCCGATCTGGACCGGCTCACCTCCGAGTTCAAACGCATCGCGCCCGAAGATGCGGCGCTCATTGATCAACTGGTGCGCGCGGCGCGGCGTTGCGCTTCGCTCGAGCCCCCGCTGGAGAACCCGCTGGAGTTGATGACGCAATTTCAAAAAATGCGGCTTGGCCTGCGCTATCTTCCGATGGTGCCGGTCATCTTGAAATGGAAGCGATTGTCGATCACCACCTATCTGGCGAAGTACCGGAACGACTTTCTGCGCGAAACGTTAATGGCGCTGGCCGGTGACGAACGCATGTCGGCACTGGTGCTGATGATGGTTCTGGCCTTCCGCTCCACCAGGAACACCGGCTTCGTCGTCGGCGGCTCGCGGGCGTTTGCCTATGCGATTGCGGATCGTTATGCCCGCCTCGGCGGCGTCTTCCGCTACAACACCCGCGTGATCTCGGTCCGGGTCGAGGACGACCGCGCGACCGGAGTGAACTGCGCCGACGGGACGATGGTCCCGGCTTCCGCCGTGGTTTCCTGTGCCGACGGTCGCACGACCATTTTCAAAATGCTGGAAGGCCGGTATGTCAACAAGAGCCTCGTCCGGCTGTACGAAAAGGGTGAGCTGTTTTCGGCCCTGATCCAGGTTTCGCTCGGGATCAACTAAAGCTTTCCCGACACGCCCCAGACCCTCAGCCTGCCTCTTGCGCAACGGCTGGCCGTGGACAACCAAACCCTGCACGCGCGGATGGAACTCTCGGTGTTCAGTTCCGATGCGGGACTTTGCCCCGAAGGCAAGACGGTCATGACGGTCCGAATGCCGGCCCTTTACGATTTCTGGGTCAAGCTCAGGAAGGACAATCCGCAAGGTTACCGGACGGAAAAGAAAGCCATCCTGCAGGAGGTCATCGGCATGCTCGACAAAAGGTTTCCGGGCCTGGCGGCAAACGTCGAGTTTTCCGACATTGCGACCCCGTTCACCTTTGAGGACTGGACCGGCAACTGGCAGGGCAGTTACGAGGGTTGGCTGCCGACGCCGCGCATCCTGGGCCGGCGCATCCCTTACACGCTGCCGGGATTGGACGGTTTCTACATGGCCGGCCACTGGGTGGTGGCGGGCGGGGGGCTGCCCTCGGCCGCGCTCTCCGGCCGATATGTGGCTCAGATGATCTGCGCCCGGGCCGGAAAAGTCTTTACGGCAACGAAGGCGTAGCGCACCGAAGAAACCTTAGAACATTTCCAGTCGCCTCTTTCGTGTTGATGAAACACGGGACAAGAATGTCCCGCAAACCTGCAGACAAGAATGTCTGCGTTACATCAAAGTTGGAACCGCCCTAATACGCCACCGGCAGGCCGCGGCGGTCGGTGCGGAAGGTGAATTCGAAGATCCGGATGTTTTTCTCCCGGTCGCGGACCTGGCCTGAAATTGAATACTCTTTTTGCGGCTCCAGAACCAGATCGGCAGGGAGCGCATAGACTCTTTCATAAGCGCAGGGGTTCGGAAAAGAAACCGGCTGATTGAGGGTGAAATGGCGCTCGGAGGCATCCAGGGGCCGGGGATCTCCCTGTCCATGACTGCCGATGAGCACGGCTTCGTAGGATTCGGAAGCATCCTTTGGCTGGGACTCTTCCCGACGGATCCGCGCGCTGGAGAAACGCGGGATTTTCTTGACCGTCAGCTCGACGGGGACTTCACGGTCAAGGTTGGTAAAGCTGGGCGTCCAAATCCGCAGGAAAATTTCATCATCCGCGAGCAGCTGGCGGTCCCAATCGAGCGGCACGCGCGCGATCCGGGTCAGGGTTTGTTCTTTGCCGGTGATCCATTCGGCGCCATTTCCCTCCGCCCGAAAATTTCGCAGTCCCGAAAAATAATCATACTGGCCGGCCACCCGGGCGCTCGAAGTGTCCCGGGTGGGGGCAAAGCTGCTTAACAGCATTCCGTCCGAGTTAAGGTCGTCGAGCGATCCATGCGTGCCGCCGAAAGTCACCAGCTCGCTGCCTCTTTTGACCAGCCATCCGGAGTGAACATAATGGTTGTTCAGGCTGATGAGAATGGTGGCCGGATTGAGGGTGACGTGGGTGTGGCCCCGGACAATTCGTTCGAGCGCCATGGGATAGCGATTGGTGAGGGTTTCGGCCATCCAGTCGTCAGCCGTGGCAAAGCCATCGGCGTCGAGCCGGTTCTTTTGGGAGAGCGCTTTGACCACCGGGAGATAGTTGATGGGGTCCCCGCGCTCGGTGGCATAGCGGTAGGAGTTCCGGGCGGGATTCCACTCGATGATGGCCCGTTCGCTCTTCACATTCATGACAATGAACCGATTGGTCCGGCCCGGGAAGATGGCCGTCAATATGTCCACGCCCTTCAGCTGCGGGAGCAGTTGCAGGAGGGTCTCGGTTTCGCCGGGCGAATTGTGGATTTCCACCCAGGACTCGATCCCGACGGTGGGGAGGACAATGTCCCTGGGATTGACGATGGAATTCGTGATCCGGTACCCGGCGTCTTTCAGAAAAGTCCGAATCTCGACGCGCTGGCCGACGCCGGCATGATTGTTTCCGTGATCCGAGAGAATCAGGATTTCGAGGTCATGTCCCTCCCGTGCCTTGTAAAGGGCGCGCAGTTTCTGGAGTTTTTCATCGAGCGCGCAAAGCATGGCGAAAATATCGCGGGACAGGTGCTGGGCATCGTCCGGCGTGCGAATGTAGGCGTAGTAGTTGTCGCCCTTGCTCTTGGTATTGAGAAAGTTTTTGACCAGTTCGTTCACCTCGTATTGATACATATGGGACGGATAGACATAACCCAGTGTCCGCAGGAAACCGTTCTCCACCTGCCAGTCCATCTGCTCTTCGTGCTCCATTGAGGTGGTGATGCCATTCATGGCAATCTCCAAATTCGCGGCGGCACTGAAATAAGTGCGCTGATAACCGGGCAGGGGGCGGTCGCCGAAAATATCGGTCCACGCGACGTCGCTGGTCGAGGGAAACGTCGAGATCATGCGGCTGACCGGGAAATAGCCCTGATGGAAACCCTGGCGATGGAATTGAAAGCCATGGGTGTCCTTGTAGGTGACTCCGGCCTGCAGGGCTTTCATGTCACGGTAAGCAATTCCATCCAGGCAGATGATCAGCCGTTTGGGGAGCGCGGCCATGCCCGTTGGGGGCAGGGCCAGGATGGCCAGCAGGAGAAAAAGGACGGATCGGTTCATCCTTCCTGTTCGCTGACCTGACAGGACAAAGCTCGGGCCAAAAATCACAAGCACGAATCCATAGCGGCTCCGGTCAGGCAGGTCTAGATGAAATTTCTCCCAATGATTAACCCGGGGCGGCTCGTTCCTCGCGACCCTGGGTTTTGAGGCGGAATCTTATTGGGATTCTTCGACGGCGCGTTTATCCCTGCAAGAAACTGAGATGCGCACCCAAGGCGAGTGGACCGGTCTTTTGACTTGCGTTGAGGACAGCCATATTACAAATTTTAAGTTTAAAGCAATGGCAGCATTTTCTAATGGATAATACAACGACGCTCAAACGGGACATCAAACGGTTGATGGTGGAGAATCTCATGCTTCAAACCAGCGCGGAGGAAATAGCGGACGACCTGCCGCTTTTTGGTCCCGGCAGTTTGGGGCTGGATTCGGTTGATGCGCTCCAACTCGTTGTGGCGCTCGATAAAAATTATGGGCTGAAAATCCCCGACCCGGAAGCGGCCAAAAAAGTCCTGCAAAGTGTCAACAGCATCGTGGTTGCACTTGAACAGCATTTGGCTGGTCAGCCTCGCTGAAGTTAACCAGATGATATTCACACTTTTTTCGAATCCGTTTTCAACCCAATGGCATAACCGGCTTCCTTCAACTCGCCGGCAACAAGCGCCAGAGCTGTTTCAACAACTGAAACTTCGGACGCGGTGAAATTAATCCGCCGGCCACCCCGCCAGAACCATTTGCCATTCATTTCATGGTAGGGCGCCATAACACCGGAACGCTGACGCTGTTCCCCTGCGCGCCGGGTCCGGCGCAACCATCCGCCCTCCTGCCGCAACCGGAACAATTCGTCCTGCAGCTTCAAGACCAGCGGGCACGCCCTACGTCATCCAGAATTCGCCGGGCTTGTTCACGCGGACTCCGGTCTCGACGAACTGGCTGGCCGGAAATGCTCTAAAGCTCGCATCGGGCCATTGGTTGGAAGAGCTTTTCGGGCCGGGTCAGGTGAGCGGCGGAGAACGCCCAAATAATGCGGCTATTGACGATAAGTCCCTTGGGTTGCGCGCGGTCGGGCTTGAGATCGTTGGACAGCCAACCCATCCAACCGCCCTGCTCGTGGTCCAATGCCGGCCCGCACCAGAACGGCATGATATGGCCGAACAATTGATCGCTGACGCGTTGCTAAAAATCCTTCAGATCGTCCGGGTTCATAAAAATGGGAACTCAGTTGTTGTTCAACTCGTGAATAATTCAACGGTTGAGCGGCGGCGAACAGCGCAACGGACAAACCAATCAGCCCGGCGATTGCTCTTACATCAACCGGCAGCTGTTTCATGCGCGACGGTTTTTATAATTGAACGCTTTGCCGCTCGCCGTTGTAGAAAATAACCTTGTCCGGATTGCCCGTGGTGGCCACGCCGGTTCCATGGTTGGTTCCCACGATGATGAGGTTGAAACTGCGTTCCTTCACCATGCCGGGGAACGAGCCTTTCCGGTCGTCAATGGTGAGCCGGCGATTGGCGTCATCCCAGTGAAAAGCGATGGTGGCATGGACGCCTTTTTCATAATTGTAATTGTCGTTTTCGTCTTCATACAGCGTGAAACTTCCGTCCGCGCCGGGATAGATGCGCAATTCAATGGGATCAGCCGGCTTCTCAGCCGCGTATTGAATGAACGGTCCCATGGGGATGATGGAGCCGGCGCGAACCAGCAGCGGGATTTTATCAATGGGCGCATCGGCGGTGACAGTCTGGCCACCGGGAAGAGTCTGTCCGGTCCAGAAATCCACCCATTGAGTTCCGGCAGGCAGATAAACCGGCCGGGTTTGCGGTCGTGATTCGACGGTTTTTTCGCGCGCAAATATTTCCGGTGTCTTCCAGAAAAGCTGGGCCCGGAAAGCGCCGAGGGTGTAATTGGCCGTCTCACAGGCGAAGTCGTAAACCCTGCCGGCCTGAAGTTCCACGGGAACGGTCCAGGCTTCCGTCGAAACGCAATTGTTGGTGAGTTCCCTGCCGGCCAGAAAAATCCGCTTTGGCCCGAAACTTTTGAAGTGGAAACGATGCAGCCCGGTTTCCGTCGGAATCAACCGGCCTTCCCAGCGCATGGAAAATTTGGGGCTGGTGATGTAGCTCGGCCAGCCGGTGTACCAGAAGAGGTTGATGTTGGTTTCGATCTGTTCATGCACCAGCTTTTTGAAATCCGAGTCGCCATAGTATCTGGCCGTCAGGCCCGGATGGCCGTCTTTTGTCTTAAAGTGTACCGGCGTTATCAGAATGCTGTTCTCCGGCGGCCGATGAATCATGTATTCCGTGACCGGGCAAACCATCATGGCCGGTCCGAACATGAATTGGTCGTCAATGCCGTAGGTTTTTTTGTCGGCGGCAAAGTCCATCGGCAGGCCGCGCATGATTGTGTAGCCGCCATCGGTGACCTGCCAGGCCAGCGAATAGATGTAAGGGATCAGGCGATAGCGCAGGTTGTCGAAGTTGACGAGGACATTGGTAAACTCGCCGAACTCCCAGATTTCGCGCGGGGTTTCCGAGCCGTGCGACCGGAAGATGGGAGAAAAGGCGCCCAGTTGAAACATGCGGGTGTAAAATTCCTGGTAGGCGGGGTCCTTGCCGCCGTTGGAAAACACCCCTTCGTAGCTGCTGATGTTGAAAGCGCCGATGTCAAACGTCCAATACGGAATCCCGGACATGCAATGGTTCAGCCCGGCGGAGATTTGCTTCTTGTAAACATCCCAGTTCGCGCCGATGTCGCCCGACCACGTGGTGGCGGCGGCCCGCTGCTGGCCGGCAAAGGTTGAGCGCGTGAGGATATAAACGCGCTTCTGGTCGGTTTCGGCGCGCTGATGATTATAAACCGCCTCGGTCACGAGCAGCGAATAGGGATTGAGATACCGGGCGAAGGAGCCGAGGTGATTGTTCTCGACGCGTTTCATCTCATATTCCTCGCCTTCCTTGGTCAGGGCGTTGACGATGTCCGGCTCG
>Ga0182027_10002909_pt1 | contig 27495 bp, 18 predicted proteins | sample 712E1DmetaG_FD_121300 | JGI IMG/M metagenome (GOLD analysis project Ga0182027, IMG submission 121300) | Permafrost microbial communities from Stordalen Mire, Sweden - 712E1D metaG (Illumina Assembly) | ecosystem: Environmental > Terrestrial > Soil > Wetlands > Permafrost | place: Sweden...
ATCGTCAACCACCAAGCCTGTTGCCAATACAATGGCAAGCAAGGTAAGCACGTTTATAGAAAACCCGAAAATGTACATAATAAAGAATGAACCAACAAGCGATACAGGAATATCTATCAGGGGGCGCAATGCGATTATCCAATCCCTGAAAAACAAAAAGATAATAAGCACCACCAGGCTAATTGCAATCATCAATGTTTCTGTCACATCTGTTACAGATTGACGCACAAATTTCGATTTGTCGTAACCAACATATAATGTCAACCCGGTGGGAAGATTTTTTTGAATATCATCAAACCGTTTATAAAACTCATTGGCAATGTCTATTGTATTGGCCCCGGGCAATGGAATAAGAGCAAGCATAATACCTTCGGCACCATTCAGCTTAACGGCTGTTTCGTCATTCTCAGGGCCGAGCACAGCCTCGCCGATATCACTCAGTCTCATTACCTGGTCGTTGGTCTGTCTTATGATCAGATTATTAAAATCTTCCTCAGTAACTAATAAACCATGAGTTTTTACTAAAAGTTCTGTTGCGTTACCCCTTATTTTTCCTCCGGGTAAGTCAACATTTTCTTTAATTAATGCTGTATATACGTCTTGAGCAGTAATGTTGAATGCAGCCATTTTATCGGGATTCAGCCAAAGCCTCATGGCCGGACGTTTTTGTCCATAAAGCCCGACTGAGCTTACACCGGGTATTGTTTGCAGTTTTTCCTGCAAAACATTCTCTGCATAATCGCTCAATTCATACGCAGTCATTGTATTACTTTGCACAGCAAGGGTAATAATAGGGTCGCTGTTGGCATCGGATTTACTTACTACCGGAGGAGCATCAATATCCTGAGGCAGGCTTCGCGCAGCCTGGGCAGTTTTATCGCGCACATCGTTTGCAGCCCTTTCCAAATCAGCACCCACGTTAAACTCTACCGTGATGTTGCTGTTGCCAACTGTAGATGCTGAAGAAATGGATTTTACGCCCTCTATACCGTTTATTGCTTTTTCTAATGGTTCTGTGATCTGCGATTCCATAATTTCGGCATTAGCGCCGGCATAAGATGTTTGCACGTTGATGTTTGGCGGGTCAATGGCAGGATATAAACGTACTCCCAAAAAGTTGTACCCCACTACGCCAAAAAGCACAATAATTAAACTCATTACAATAGAGGCTACCGGTCGCTTTATAGCAAAATCAGATATTGTCATAACGAATCTCTTTTTACTTTAGAAAATTTTAAAGCAGCATCCGGTTTAAGAAAAAGAATTCCTGTGGTTACCACGGTATCGCCAGGTTTAATTCCACTCAGTACCTCAATAGATGAGGCATTCCGCACACCCGTTTTTATAGTTACAAAGGTTGCCTTTCCTTGTTTAGCAATAATGAGCATTTTAGAGCGTTCCTGCGGGATAACGGCTTGGGTAGGAACCATCAGTGCGTGTGTATTTTGGCTCAACCGCAACTCTACATTGGCAAATGCACCAGGTATCAGTGATGTACCTTTGTTTTCAACAATAGCCCTCCCATTTAAATTACGGGTGTCGGATTCAATTCCTTGTTCTGTTGCAATTACCGTGGCATCGTATTTTGTATCATCGCCCTGAACAGTGAATTTCACTTTTACCCCAGGCTTTATTTCGCCACTGTATTTTTCCGGCACACTAAAATCTAATTTTAGACGTCGCACATCACGAATTGTAGCAAGTGCAGTTGCCGGTATAACTTGCGCGCCGATGCTTATACTCCGCAATCCAATTGTCCCATCGAACGGGGCATGCACTTCTGTTTTGCGAATCTGCACTTTCAGTACCTCAATATCAGCTTTAATCGAATTTATCTGCAATATCGTTTGATCAAAATCCAGTTGACTGATGCCATTCACCTTCATTAACTCACTTTGTCGTTTTTGTGTTTGCTCAACTATGTGCAGTTGTGCCTGCGACTTCTGCAATTGCGCTTGCAAATCGTCGTCAAAAAGTTTTACCAACAGGGTCCCTTGTTTAACAAACCCACCTTCGTGCAAATTAATTTTAACTACACGGCCAGCCACCTCAGACATCAATACAGTTTCTTCAAATGGTTTCAATGTGCCAGAAATCGAAATTGTTTGGTCTAAAACGGTAGGTTTCACAATAATTCCCTCCACTCTTAGATTGCCAAACTGCTTATTGGCGGCATTTTTTTTATCGGTCGCTTCAGAATGACAAGAGCACAAAACACCTGCAAACGCAATTATAAAAAATAGGTTAACAAATCTTTTCTCCAACATAAGATATTTTGTTGATTATGATATGATAATTTCTGTATGTAAAAATTAATTAATGTAGCTCTGTTCAGTTAAATTCCAAATTTATTTGAAAGTTCAAATATAAATAAGATATGCGTTGGTTATATCGTGATATATAAAAAAATTAATATAACCATTAAATCTGCGACCCAATATGACCTTGGAAAAGCAAACGAATAAGGTCTATTTTATACCACATTTTGGTAAAAAAATATAATAGTACAGCCAAACAAAATACATGATAAACAAACCAAGATATTTACCACCGACCGACTTTCCGGCTTTTACAATTTTCGCAGATACTACATTAATCCAATCTTCGAGCTTGGTAAAAAGAGGATAGAAAATAAGGCAGATAATTCCCATAGCAATAATTGTGAATGTGATAGGCTTGTAGTGAGTCTTATAACTGATCAGGTAGTTTGTTATTATCGTAACGAGCAGATTGACCGTAAGAATGGTAAGCGTGGTCACGGCAAATTTGAATATTTTCCGGTACATTATAATGTGGTTTTATAAATTATTAATCAAGATTTTGTTTGATCTCAAATCCAACACTAGTAAGATCATCCCAAAAATTTGGATACGATTTGGTAATCACCATGGCGTCGTTAATAATGATGTTACTAATTTTTAGCCCGGCAGGTGCAAAAGCCAACGCCATACGGTGATCCTTATAAGTATCGATAGCAATATGCTTACGTTGCTCCAAACATTTATCGTTCCATTCCAAAACACCAGGCGCAGTCTCTATAATATGGAACCCCAATTTTAACATTTCTTTCTGAAGAGCAGCAATGCGGTCGGTTTCTTTAACCCGAAGGGTTTCTGCTCCAAAAATCCTGAATGGGATGTTCATCAGGCACAAAGTTACCACAAACGTCTGCACAAGGTCTGGGTTATTAATAAAATCAAACTCAAAAAAACGGAGATCGCATTTGCTCTTGGTTAATTGTACGGAGTGATTTTGAAACGTGCTTCTAATGCCAAGTTTCTCAAATAAATAAACCAGGGCTGCATCACCCTGAAAACTATTTGATGAGAGTCCATGAAGTACGATGTCAGCTTCCTGCGCCAGGGCTGCTATTTCGTACCAATACGAAGCACCGCTCCAATCAGCTTCTACCGTGCAGTCAGAACCTTTATAATGTTGAGGGGTAATTGTGATGGTATTCTCCTCCCAGCTGGCTTCTATACCAAACGATTTCATGAGTTGAAGCGTAAGGCTGACATACGATGAAGATATGAGCTTTCCGGTAATATTAATGGTCAATCCCTGAGGCAATATAGGCGCTATGAGTAACAGGGCCGTGATAAACTGACTGCTTATGCTTCCGTTAATAGAAATTTTGTTTCCCTGCAATGGGTTACCTGAAGTTTGCAGGGGCGGAAAACCTTCTTTTTCCAAATATGTTATCTCAGCCCCGATTTGGTTCAGACCATCCACAAGTTCTCTAATAGGCCGATGCTTCATCCGTTCGCTACCGGTAATAATTTTCTTTTGGCCTGTGGCAGCATAATATGCTGTAACAAATCTCATTGCTGTTCCGGCATGGCCTATATCAATGACCTCATTATTACCATCGAACGCATCGAGCATCACTTTTGTATCATCGCTATTGGAAAGATTTGATATTTGGAAAGCCTGATTGGCCAGAGCTTTAATAATCAGTAACCGATTACTTATACTTTTCGAAGCAGGTAAAATAATATCTCCCTTTATTTTTTTATCAAAACAATTAACAGTATAGTTCATCCTTAATTCTCTTTCGCAGCTAAATTAATAAATTCATTACTTTTTCTTAACTTTCGAAACAAATTTCATTTTACTATGTTTATTGACAATAAAAAAACAACAATTGGCGTGAAACTTAAAAAGAGAATACTTATTTTGGTTCTGATCATCGCTGTTATTATATTTTTTTCTTTCAATTTCTTCCGCGAATCTTTCTTGGGAATTACAGGGATTGGTTACACTATAATTCTAAGCGGACTCATTATAATTTATCATGCCTGGTGTATTGTTCGTGATTACCATTATTTTTATTTCTCCGAACAGGGTGCTAAACTGGTTTTCCGCTTTTATTCCCTTTCATCTTTATTTAAGCGTCCTAATTCCATCGAAATCAAAAAAAACGAATTTCATAAATTCCAAATCGAAAATAAACTATTGGGGTTTCGGCAATATTTATTACTTTATCAGCAAATGCCTGGTGGCATTGCTAAATATCCTCCTATCAGTATTAGTTTGCTCAGAAAAAGCGAAAAAAAGGATTTATTCAATACATTGTCAACAAAGTATAGTTAGTGTTGACAAAATACTTGTTCGATAATTAACCTTAAAAGAAAACAATATGGCAAAGTCTATTAACGAATTATCCCCAAAAACATTGTGGAAGAATTTCGAAAGTTTATGTAATATTCCCAGGCCTTCAAAAAAAGAAGCCAAAGTCATTGAATTTGTGATTGATTTTGCAAAGAAACACAATTTAGAATATCTGAAAGATGAGGTTGGCAACGTGGTAATCCGCAAGCCTGCTACGAAAGGCAAAGAAAACAAACCAACTGTAGTATTGCAGGCCCACCTCGACATGGTTCCACAAAAAAATACAGCGACTATTCATGATTTCGAAAAAGATCCTATACAAGCATATATAGACGGCGAATGGGTTAAAGCAAAAGGCACTACCCTGGGTTCGGATAATGGTATTGGCGTGGCCTCAGCGCTTGCAGTGTTAGAAGCTACCGATATAGCTCATGGCCCTATTGATGTGTTATTTACAATTGATGAAGAAACCGGTATGACAGGGGCTTTTAACCTGAAACCCAATATTCTTAAAGGTACGATACTGATGAACCTAGACTCTGAAGATGAAGGGGAACTGTTTATTGGATGTGCCGGTGGCGTGAATACAACCATAACCTTCAATTTTAAACCTGAAGCAGTTCCGACAGGCATGAAAGCTTACAAGATCAATCTTACAGGCTTGAAAGGTGGGCATTCAGGCGTAGATATCCATCTTGGACGGGGAAATGCCAATAAAGTGATGAACCGTTTCCTGTGGAAAGCTTCGCGTGATTTAGGATTACGATTGGCTGCCATAGAAGGCGGGAGTTTGAGAAATGCTATCCCTCGTGAATCATTTGTATTGGCTGTTATACCTTCCAATAACGAAAACGCTTTATTATCATGGGCTGATGAATTTAGCAAAACCATTAAAAATGAGTTATCTTCGGTTGAGCCTGATATAAAATTTGAAGTTATTGCTGCTAATATGCCTTCAACGGTTATTGACAAATCAACACAGGATCGTTTTTTAAATGGTATCTATGCGGCGCCAAACGGCGTCATCCGGATGATAAGCGAAATGCCTGAAGTGGTGGAGACTTCTACAAACCTGGCCATCGTTAAATCAAAAGAAAACATCATTAAAGTGATGTGCCTTTTGCGAAGCTCTGTGGATTCTGCAAAAACAGATCTGGCCAACGCCATGACCAGTGTTTTTGAGCTTTCCGGTGCCGCAGTTGTGCACGATGGCGCTTATCCAGGCTGGAAACCTGATGTTGACTCACCCATCCTGAAAACAATGAAAAAAGTGTACGAAAACCTTTTCGGAAAAACACCGGAAGTAAAAGTGATCCATGCAGGTTTGGAATGTGGCATTATTGGCGATGTTTATAAAGGCATGGACATGATATCGTTCGGACCCACTATCCGACATCCGCACTCACCTGATGAGAAAGTAAATATTCCCTCTGTAGAAAAATTCTGGACATATTTGGTAGAGACGCTTAAAGCTGTATAAATTTAATTTGAAGATTACGATTCAAACATTCAAACTTTTTGCATATATTCATGTGAAAATGCTATTAACGATCTTTCACCTCTGACAGTTTAAAACTGAAATTATTTATGTGTTGTCAATAATATCCCTCAGAAAATATTTCCTTAATCGGAAAATTATTCTTTTCCGGCCTAAAATTACCTCTCTTTCGTGAAGAATGAATTATTTGAAAAAGTTATCTGAAACTTAGCTTTGGTTAACTAACATTAAATTATCTAAAATTAAAAACTACCTATGAAAAAAAATCCAAAATTTTATTGCGGATGGGGGAAACCCATCTTAAAACTCGGCACACTGCTTAGCTTGCTAATAATATTTGAAGCAAGCGCACTGGCCCAGACTGATGTTAAAGGTACAATCAAAGATGCAAAAGGAGAACCTTTGGTTGGGGCCACAATCGTGGTAAAAGGCACTACTTCGGGCACTGTTTCCGGTCTAAATGGAACTTTCACTTTAAAAGTAGATAATCCTGACACAACATTGGTTATTTCTTTTATTGGTTACCTGGCTGAAGAAGTCAAGCTCAACGGTAATAATGAGATTGCGGTAACCCTTATGGAAGATGTAACCAAACTTGACGAGGTTGTAGTTGTTGGTTATGGTACCCAAAAAAAGGTAAACCTTACCGGATCTGTTGCTGCAGTGAAAGTTGATGAAAAACTTGCCAGCAGGTCACTGACTAATGTGTCCACAGGGTTGACTGGTCTCGTTTCTGGTCTTGCAGTTACCCAATCTTCAGGTATGGCAGGTAATGATGCGTCCAGTTTGGTCATTCGTGGTCTTGGTACCATTAACAATGCCAATCCTTTGGTTGTTGTAGATGGTATGCCCGATATTGACATCAACCGGATAAACATGAGTGATATTGAGAGCGTTTCTGTTTTAAAAGATGCTGCATCATCAGCTGTTTACGGATCGCGTGCTGCTAACGGAGTAATCCTGATAACTACAAAATCAGGGAAAGATAGAGGAAAACCAAGAATCAATTTCTCAGCTTCCTATGCAACTGAGGTTCCTACAAAAGCTTTGGATTTCATGGGCAACTATCCCCGGGCACTGACGCTGGAACAACGTTTAGCGGCAGTAAATACACTTCCTTCGAATTCTACATACAAAAATGGCACCATTGACCAGTGGATGGCATTGGGGATGATTAACCCGAAGGCATACCCCAACACCGATTGGTGGAAATGGATCATGCGCAATGGCAATGTTCAAAACTACAACCTTTCTGCATCGGGCAGCAACGAAAAATCAAACTTCTTTGTTTCGGCTGGTATAATGGACCAGAAAGGGTTGCAGATCAATAATGATTTTAAACGGTACAATGCCCGTTTCAACTACGATTATAAACTACGGAGCAATATGAACGTTGGTGTTAAGTTTGCCGGTAACTGGTCAAAATTTACCTATTTCCTTTCCGATGGATTTACCGGTCCTGAGGGTACTCAAGGCCAGGCAAATGGTTATGATATGAGATATGCAATTGCAGGTATCACGCCTTATGACCCGGTTACAGGTTATTATGGCGGATCAATGGCTTATGGAGAGGATCCTCAGGCATATAACCCATACACGGATTATATAAATCAATTGACCTATAGGAACCGTCAGGAGGCCAATTCAAGCATTTATGGGGATTGGACCCCTGTGAAGGGTTTGACTGCCCGTGTTGATTACGCGCTCAATTATTACAACCAGTTCCAATGGAATGCCTCTACGCCTAACCAGGCATATAACTTTCAAACCAATGCTTTTGGAACTCGCGTGCCTGTTGGCTCAAACGCCCCTGTAAACAATGCAACCAATACAGGTTACAAAACACAACTAAACGGTAGTTTGAACTACCATGCCTCGCTTGCTGAAAAAAAACATGAGTTGAACTTTATGTTCGTATATAGCGAAGAGTATTGGTATGATCGTTATGAAGCTACATCGCGCAATGACCGTCTTCATCCCAGCCTTCACGAAATAGACGCGGCTTTGCCTACTATTCAAACCACAGCTGGTAACTCAAGTACAGAGGGACTTCGTTCTTACATTGGCCGCATAAACTATACTGCTTTCAACAAATATCTCTTAGAAGTTAACTGTCGTTATGACGGATCTTCCAAGTTTCTTCCCGGCCACCAATTTGGTTTATTTCCTTCGGTAGCTTTAGGATGGCGCTTCACTCAGGAAAATTTTCTGAAATCTTTGACCGAACGCTGGTTAAATAATGGTAAGTTACGTGTATCGTATGGCAGTTTGGGCAATAACACTGGTGTTGGACGCTACGAGCAACAACCAACCTTAGGGTCAAACTCCTATATCATTGACGGTTCAATTGTTAACGGTTTAGTGAGTAAAAAAATGACGAATGTTGACCTTTCATGGGAATCCACCACAATATTGAATATCGGTATGGACCTGGGCTTTCTGAAAAACCGTCTGACAGCTGAATTTGATTATTATAACCGTTTGACAACAGGAATGATCCAACAAACTTCGTTGTCTAATCTTATTTCAGGAGCCTATTTGCCAGCACCGAACGCAAACATCGGCAACCTTCGCAACCGCGGTATCGAAGGCAATTTTACATGGAATGACAAGGTTGGTAATTTCAATTATTATGTCAACCTGAATGCCTCTTTCAACCAAACAATACTTGAAAAATGGAGTGGGTTTTTGAATAAAGGCAATACGTATTTAGATATGCCTTACCACTTTACTTATGGATATGTTGACCAGGGTATTGCAAAGACTTGGGAGGATGTTTACAATGCAACTCCGCAGGGAATATCCCCCGGCGATATTATCATTAAAGATTTGAATGGCGACGGGCGTATTGATGCTAATGACATGAAGGCTTATCCCAATATTCAACGAGACCGGCCGACCACGAACTTTGGAATGACCACCAACCTTTCCTGGAAGGGGTTTGACCTGGCTATTTTATTACAAGGTTCTGCAGGCCGAAAAGATTACTGGCTGACTCAATACAACACTACAAATTTTGCTACCACGCGTTACGCTTCGAGTTGGGACCAATGGAACAACCCCTGGTCGGTATCTAATCCGGATGGTACTTGGCCACGTTTAGGAGGGAGCGGGAACAATACCCAAACAACCTCATTTTGGCTGGAAGACATGAGTTACCTCCGACTGAAGAGTATTCAACTAGGGTATAATATGCCAAAGAAGTGGTTAAAGAAGATATTGGTTGACAATTTACGTATTTACGTGGCCGCGGAGAACCTTGCCACATGGACTAAATTTCAAGGTATTGACCCTGCCGCGCTAGGAGACCAAAATAACAATTTGTATCCTGTGAATAAATCATACTCGATTGGTATTAATATTGGCCTATAAACAAGATAAAATTATGAAAAAAATAACTTTTAATATATCAGTCATCTCTGCATTGGCAGGGTTGGCGCTTTTCACAAGTTCGTGTACCAAGAACCTGCTTGAACAAGAACCTACAGTGGACTTGAATTCAACATCATTTTGGAATACTGAAGCTGATGCCACTACAGCCCTTATGGGTGCATATTCTGCCGTGAGGGCGTTATTTGATCGTGACTATTATTTTGATGGACAGGGAGAATATTATAGGACCCGCATAACTAATATTGTTACCGATAATATAAACCTGGGCGCTCCCTATGCCGGGGCTTCATTTAACCCATCGGGCTATGGCAATAGCTTTGATACTTACTATAGGTATCTTTATGGTGGCGTCAACCGTACAAACTATGTGATCGAAAATGTACAGAAGATGCTGGCGACAGCCGACCCCAGTTCTATTGCCAATCTTGAAGCAATAATCGGCGAAGCCCGTCTTCTTCGCGGTATGGTCTATTTCAGGCTGATTTCTATGTGGGGCGATGTGCCTTATTTCTCGAAAATTATCTATTCAGATGCAGAAGTAGCAACGCTTTCCAGGATACCTATCTCTCAAGTAAAGGATTCAATTATGGCAGATTTTACTTATGCTTTTGATAAACTTCCTGCGAAAGCAGCATTGGCAGGTCGTGCTGCCAAGCCTGCCGCCCTGGCATTCCGTGGTAAATTACAATTGTTTTGGGCTTGTTGGAACAAAAATGGATGGCCCGAACTTGATACTTTTACACCTGACGCTGCTGCTGTTACTGCTGCTTATACTGCCGCCGCTGCCGACTTTAACGCGGTTATTAATAACTATGGATTAACCCTGTTCCGTGGCGGTGAACCCGGCGATTGGGGAACGATGGGAGACGGAACTGTTCTGCCCAATTACTTCTACCTCTTTATGCCCGCTGCCAATAAAGACCCGGAGTTAATCATGGCATTTACGCATGGTGGCACAGGTTCAGGCCAGGGCGAAGAGCTCATGCGCGACTTTGGAAGTCGTTCCCAGGAAAGTGGGGTGAACGGTGCAGCCCCCAGGTACGAAATAGCCGACAGGTATCAGTCAACCATTACCGGTGATTTCTGTCCTAAATTGGTCCCTAAGAATCCATCTGTAGCAGGCGCCAGAACATTGCTAAATTCTGCTGTAAATCCTGCCAGTTATGCCAATCGCGACTATCGTATGAAAGCATCTATCATGTGGGATTACGAGATGAATCTCGGAATGATTTCTTTGCAATCAACAGGCATGTTACCATTTATTTATCAAACCATAGCCGCGAAAGTAACTATTAATGGAGTGGATTACATGAGCAATAACTCAAACTCTAATTCCGGGTATATCTTCCGTAAATTCGTGCGCAACTATGCCGGACAGGGACGTAGCGATGGTGACTACAGTTGGCCCGTGATGCGTTTAGCAGATGTTTACCTGATGTATGCTGAAGCTACCAATGAGGTCAGCGGTCCACAAACAGATGCTATAGCCCTGGTGAACAAAATTCGTCATCGTGGCAACCTTCCTGCTTTGGCTGCCTCAAAAACAGCAGATTATGCTTCGTTTTTTTCAGCTATAGAGCAGGAGCGTATCGTTGAACTTCTGGGTGAGGGACAACGTAGCTTTGACCTTCGTCGCTGGAGGGCAATCGAAAGGGTTTGGTGCCCTCCTTATGGAACTGGGGCATGGCGTATAGACACATGGGGTGCAAACCAGCAACAATATTTTCTGAACCAGTCAGAGTTAATTTATCAACAGTGTTATATTTTCAGGATACCTCCAAGTGAACGTGACCGAAACCCGAACCTGACCCAGAACAAACCATGGTTGTAATTTCTGCCTATGAATATTGATAACTTTAAAAAATAATACAATGAAAAAATATTTGATCATAATACTATCGCTTTTCCTTTTGGCATTTGCATTGGTCAGGTGTTCTAAGGATTATCCCGTAGACTCTGACGGACTGCTGATAACATCCCGGGCAGAATGCTACGTAAGTAATTTTGAATTACTAGGTTCAGACTTCCAGACGGTAAGGTCTGGGGCAGCAGTAATAGATACTACAGCTCTCACGATAAACGCCACGGTGCTTTATGGTACAGACTTAAAAAACCTCTATCCTCAGTTTACGCTGGTAACAGATGCCAAACTGGATCCGAAAATTACCGGAAAAGTTGATTTCTCTGATTTGGCTAATCCCAAACAGTACACTGTAATTTCCGGTAACCGAAAGGTGGAAAAAACATATACGATTTTTATTACAATTCAAAGCAAACCTTAAAACCTAAGATTATGCAATTGAAATATTATAATTTAACACTCTTGATGGTGCTTATCATCCTTTTTGCCGGTTGTAAAAAGATTAATGATGCCACAATACCCACCGCACCTACAGTACTGCAAAATGATTGTATCAAGAGAACGTTGGGGCCTAACGTGGCAGGATTGAACATTGAGTTTGCTTATGCCATGGCGCTTCCTCAAAGTGCCGGTAATATTGTTTCCGCTGAGGTTGAGGCTTCTATTGCGGGCGCTCCCGGAACCTACCTTGAAAACAGGTCATTTTACACCAATGGAAGTGGACAAGATGTAGGAATTACTGTTGGATCACCTTCAGTTACCACAGATACTAGAACAGTGGTCGCGTTTACAAGAGACACCTGTGCAGCAACACTGCGGTATTATTATACTGTTCCTGACGAGGCCAGAGGTAAATCAGTCACATTTACTTTCTCAGCTACAGCCAGTACCGGTGAAACAGTATCTTACACTATGGGGCCATATACTATTGCCAACATGACCATGAAGCTCGACCAGGTATGTACAGATGGCAAGGCTTGCTACTTATCAATAGCAGATTTGGCTTTATATGATTCAACAGCCGCGGCTGCAAATCCTGGTAAAATCGACCTGGTTTATCTGTATCGGGTAATCACCGGAATAACCTTTGCCCATGCCCTTGTTTCCCCTGCAGCCAGTCCTGATTATCTTCCCGGGGTGAATCTTCCTACAGGTGTAAACAACAGTACACCAATGGTTAAAACTTGGGCACTGAATGATCAGAACCTTGCACGACTACAATATGGTATTTTTATCGATGATGCGGACTTTCTGCAAAAAGACTTCATAAATGCCCCTAACTACGCCATTAATTTAAAGGCGCAAGCTGGTGCCTGGGTGGAAACTGCTGATGGAAAATACAGGGCCTATATTTATGTAAATACTGTTAATAATGCCACTAAAACTATGACGGTAAGTATTAAAAGATACCAAATGAATTAGTTCTTCGTCTGTTTAAAAGCCATTAGGCCGTAATATTCGGCCCAATGGCTTTTTTATGGTGTGCCGTGCAAGGGTCAATACTTAAAGATATAAACACTTACCAGTTCAATTGAAAAAATAAAAGAAAAAATGAAGAAATTACTTTTTTTTTGTGGGATAACCTTGAATCTATTTGTTTCAGGACAAACATCAAATAAAAATTTATACCATAAAGGCTGGATCGATTTCAATAAAAACGGGATAAAGGATATTTACGAAGACCCTTTACAACCAATTGATAAAAGGGTAGATGATCTGGTTTCCCAAATGACCATTGAGGAAAAGACCTGCCAAATGGTGACGCTTTACGGATACGGAAGGGTACTTAAAGATGAATTGCCAACACCCCAATGGAAAAATGAATTATGGAAAGATGGTATCTGTAATATAGACGAGCAATTAAGCAATACTACATTCCGCCCATCTACCATCACTAAATGGTCATATCCCTATTCGAACCATGCAACGGCCATCAATATCATTCAAAAATGGTTTATTGAAGAGACACGACTTGGTATCCCGGTTGATTTTACCTCGGAAGGAATACGCGGATTAGCTCATGACAGGGCTACATGTTTTCCTGCATCAATTGGAATAGGCAGTTCGTGGGATAAGAACCTTTTTTATGACATTGGAAGAATTACAGGGAGAGAGGCAAAAGTTCTTGGTTATACAAACGTTTATGCACCAATTATGGATATTGCGAGAGACCCTCGCTGGGGGAGAGTTGTTGAGTGCTATAGCGAAGATCCATTTCTTGTAGCACAGCTTGGTATGAGAATGATAAAAGGGTTACAGGATAACAATGTAGTATCAACCTTAAAGCACTATGCTGTTTATAGCGCCCCTAAGGGCGGAAGAGATGGCGATGTACGTACCGATCCTCATATAGCCCTTCGTGAAATGTACAATCTGTACCTATACCCTTTCGAAAAAGGCTTTGTAAATGCCGGCGCACTTGGGGTAATGAGCTCATATAACGATTACGACGGGGTACCCATTACAGGCAGCTATTTTTTTCTTACTGAATTGTTGCGTAAGAAATATCATTTTAAAGGATATATTACCTCCGACAGCGATGCGGTAGAATATCTTTTCAGAAAGCACCATGTTGCAGAAAGCTATAAAGATGCTGTCAGAATTTGCGTAGAAGCCGGACTCAATGTCCGCACTACATTCACCCCACCGGAAGTATATGTGACCCCATTACGTGAGTTGGTAAAAGAGGGAAAGCTTTCGGAAAAAATCATCGATGAAAGGGTAAAAGATGTTTTGTGGGTAAAAATGAAACTCGGATTATTCGATAATCCTTATGTTGAAAATCCTGCAAAGGCAGATGAGATTGTACGTAATAGCGAACATTTGCAAATTGCGAAAAAAGCATCCGCCGAGTCTCTGGTATTGCTGAAAAACGCAAACGGAATGCTTCCTTTGAAAAAAGAAAACATACATTCGATCATGGTAACAGGCCCTAATGCTATTGCCGTTGAAAATTCCATGAGCCGTTACGGCCCTAATAACATACAGGTAATTAATGTTCTCGAAGGGTTAAAAAATAAAATGGGAAATGCTGTAAACATTAAATACTCCAAAGGATGTGACATAAAAACCGATAATTGGCTCGATCTTGAACTAATGTATGAACCGCCTTCAGGAAAAGAAAAACAAATGATAGACGATGCCGTTGCAATGGCAAAAACAGTGGATATTGCAATAGTGGTACTTGGAGAAGATAACTCCCAGGTTGGCGAAGGTTTGTCCCGTACTTCACTGAACTTACCTGCATACCAGGAAGACTTTCTTAAAGCGGTTTATGCAACAGGCGTTCCGGTTGTTTTGGTGCTTATTAACGGCAGGCCATTATCCATAAATTGGGCCGATAAGAATATACCGGCCATTCTTGAAGCATGGTTTCCCGGGGAGTTCGGTGGTACAGCAATAGCAGATGTCCTATTCGGCGACTATAATCCCGGTGGTAAATTACCGGTAACTTTCCCGAAAACCGTAGGGCAGATACCTTACAATTTTCCTTTCAAACCATCGTCCCAGGCTGGTCGGGGAAGAAACGGATCCGATGTTCTTGGGGCATTGTATCCGTTTGGTTATGGTTTGAGCTATACCACATTCGAGTACAGTAACCTTAAAATTACACCGGAAAAACAAACTATTGATAAAAACATATCGGTTGGATTTACCGTTAAAAATTCAGGAAAATTGGCAGGAGATGAAATCGTGCAACTTTATTTTCATGACGATGTTAGCAGTGTTACAGTTTATGAAACTCAATTGCGCGGGTTCGAACGTGTACATCTTCTTCCGGGAGAAGAAAAGACGGTTAAATTCGAGTTGAGCCCCGATGATCTTTCTTTACTTGACAAGGACATGAACAGGGTGGTAGAACCGGGTACATTTCAGGTATTGATAGGAAGCTCATCGGTTGATATCAGGTTGAAAAAAAGTTTTGAAATGGTAGCGGGGCTATTAAAATAATGTATCTAAAGATATTTTATTCGCCTCCGAAGGTTTGTGAGCGGATAAATTGCGTAGGTGTAACTCCGAATTGCTTCTTGAAACTTTTTCTGAAGTAAGAAATATCCTTAAAACCAAGGCTAATGTAAATATCAAGGTCTTTTACATTCCCTTGCTTAAGCAGCATGGCAGCCTTCTTAAGCCTGTAATGAATAATAAACTCATTCGGCGTTTGACCGGTTAAACTGTTTAGTTTAGAATAAAACATGTATTTGCTTGTGCCCATTGTTTTTATAAAATCAGGTATTTCCAGATCACTGTTACCAATATTATCCTCAATTATTTTATATGCCCTTTTCAGAAATCTTTGATCGAGTGGAGGGAATTCATTTGGGTTAGGTAAATCAAAACTTGTGTTAAAAGCAAGTTTTAATTTTTTACGCGATTCTATCTGATTGTTTATAACTGATGTCAAATATTCAATGGAAACAGGTTTGGTTACATAAGCATCAGCACCAACTTTTAGCCCTTCTATTTGTTCTTCAAGGTTTTCTTTTAAGGTAAAAAACACTAAAGGAATATGGCTAATATCTATATCGTTTTTTGCCTTCCTGCAAAAGTCAAGACTTTCGAGGTTTGAGAGATTAATATCTGAGAGGATTAAATCGGGCTGCAGGTTTTTTGCTTTAAGGATACCCTCGTCTTCATCGTTAGCCTCTATAAACCGGTAGTTATCCGATAGCTTTTCGATCAAGAAATGTCTTAAATCTGAATTTTTTTCAATATATAAGATTAAATTTTTGTTTTTATCCTTACTCACCCGGTTTATCAAAGGCTGTGTAGTTATTTCTTTTTCTCCATCAATAAACTGAACCGTATTGAATTCATATTCAGTGTTTGTGGTTATTTTTTCCTGGTCTGAAAGATAAGATTCTCCGTAAGGGATTTTAACTATAAATGTTACACCCACACCTGGAACAGAAGAGAATATAATTTCTCCTTTATGAATTTCAACATAATGTTTGGAAAGATGAAGGCCCATGCCAGAATTGAATATTTTTTCTTTGCCTGCAAAAAACCTGTCAAAAATTTTATCGGATTTTTCCTGTGTAATTTCACTTCCGGAATTAAAAACACTTATTTCAATAACTTCTTGCTCAACACCATTTATCGCATCAACCTCCTTTTTTAAGCCAACCGTTATTTCTCCTTCTGCCGGGGTAAATTTAAGTGCATTGGACAAAAGGTTGTAAATGATATGTTCGATCTTTTCTTTGTCGAACCAGGTTTTTAAAGGATTAGAAGGAAGAAGGTAGTAAAATTTGATTTTTTTACCAGAAAATAGCGGTTTGAAACTGTCGCAAACTGATCTGACGAAACCCGCAATATCATCCTTTTCAGCTATAAGGTTCAGGTTACCGGTTTCAATTTTTCGAAGGTTAATAATCCTGTTTACAAGCAATTGAAGCCTTTTGAGATTCTTATTAATGATTTCAATATAGTGTTTTTTAGTCGAATCGTCTTCAATTTTGTTTAGCGTTTCGATGGGCAAGCCTATAAGGGTAAGAAAAGTGCCTATTTCGTGCGAGATATCTGAAAAAAAACGTAACCGTGTTTGGTTAATTTCCGATTGTTTGGCCTTTTCTGTTTTCTCGAGCAATAGTTGATATTTTAACCGTAACCGGGTTCTGGTTGTCTTTCTCGCCATTAATATTGCAAATATTATTATTAGAAAATAGACTACCACAGCAATATTGGTTTTCCACAAGGGTTTCTTTATGATAATGCTAATAGTTGCACAGTTCTTATTCGAGTAGCCATTGCTGTTTTCAGTCTTGACTGAAATAGTATATTTGCCGGGGTTAAGCTTAAAAAAATCCAGAAATCTTCGATTGCCCAAAGGAACCCACCCGGTAGATAATTCATCTATTTTATAGTAGAAATTTATTTTATCACCAAAATAATAATCAGGTGCAGTGTATTCGATACCTATGGTGTTTTGATTATAGTTCAGCGTTATTATTTTGTTATATTGTATGGCGGTATCGCCTAATGATCCTGATTCATTAAAAACGACCTTCTGGTTGTTTACATACAAATTAGTAAACGCAACATCAGGTGTAAACGTATTTTCCCAATAGTGGACCGGGTCAAAATACAACAGTCCATTTATACTCCCTGCAAATATGGCACCCGTATTTGTTTTTGTTATCGAATTTGGGTTAAATTCTTTTCCTTTAATTCCATCCTCAAAAAAAATATTTTTAAATGTATTGGTAACAGGTGTAAATTTTGTCAAACCACTGTAAGTTGTAATCCAAATAGATTGATTCGAGTCCTCCATAATGCCAGCAATATAATTATCATGAAGCCTATAAGCTATCGTTTTATCTGTTGTTGGGTTGTAACAATAAAGGCCCATTCCTCCCGTTCCAATCCATATATTTCCTTTGGAATCTTCCATCAGGGAATTAATTCGCTTCGAATCGGGGAGTAAGAGTAATTGATCTGCTGAAGTTTTTATAATATGCAATGAAGCCGTATTTACACAAATAATCCCGGTAAAGGCAGTTCCGATAAAAATACGGCCAGCTCTATCCTCTATTATACATTTGGCAAAATCATCATGAAATATAAATCCATTTTTGTTCTGAGGAAATAGAAAAGTTCCCTTGCTGGTTGCAACCCATAAGTTGTTATTCCTGTCAAGCAGGATATCAAAAATCCCTATATCACCCGGAAGATTAAAGTTGGGATAAACATTTTCAGGTTTGACAAAAATGCGTTTTTTCGGATGGTATAGCACTATTCCACCTTTATAGGCACATATCCAGATATATCCATAAGGGCCCTGCCAAAGTTTTGTGATAATTGGATTTGAAAGTCCGGAGCGGAGCAACATACTATTATCTAAATTAAAGCTTTGCCCGGTGGAAGGGGAGTAAACTGTAATACCCTGTCGTGTTCCTATCCATACATTTTGTTCATTGTCTGTAAGCAAACATCGGATATTATTATTTATGATCCCTTTATTATTGTTGGACTTATGGTAAAGAAAATTGAACCCATTGGAATAATTTATATTATAATCAATGCCATCCATATACAGACCTATCCATACGATTCCCAGCTTTTTATCGGTATAAAGCGAATAAACTGTGTTTCCGGATAAACTTCTGTTATCATCCGGAACATGATTATATGATTCCCATTGATTAGTTAAGGTATTAAGTTTCAGTAAGCCATTGCCATCTGTTCCCACTAAAAGATCGTAACCAAACCCGGAACAAAAGCTGCTAATTATACGATTACTGAGAATTAGGTCATCTTTAAAATCTATAAAGCTGTCTGTACCAGGATCATATTTAAACAGATCATTGTCAACGCACACCCAAATCTGACCACTGTTGATGCATTCAATAAAATAATCACCAGTCGAAGCCTTGCCTTTCTTTACCAGAGGGTAAAACTTATATTGCGAGTTTGCAGGATTATAACGAATTACTCCTTCAGGATTAGTAATCCACAACAAATTTTTTCCGTCGGATGTAATATCAAAAAGATTAAGAAAAAGGTTTTCTTTTCTAACAAAATCGAATTTCTGCTTTTCACTTGAGAATTTTACCAAACCACTATCACAAGCAGCCCAGATTTGGGTTTGTTTATCAGTTACAAAACTGGAGACGCTGCTATTAAAAGGGATTATGGAAAATTTTTCAGTATATCGGTTATAATAATTAATGCCTCTGTCGGTCTTAATTAAAAGATTATCGTATTTATCGCCAATGATGCCATAAATAAGGTTAGATGATAAGGAAAAAGAGTCATTTTCATTGTGGATGAAATATTTGAACGTAACCCCATCATAGCGGTTCAGTCCCCTCCGGGTTCCGAACCACATGAAGTTTAACCGATCTTTATATATGGCAAAGACCGAGCTTTGGGACAGGCCGTTTTCAACCGAAAGATGCTTAAACCCATTATCAAGACCTTGTATTCCTGAACCGTACAAGAATAATGGAAATAAAACGATAATAATACAATAGACAATTTTTCGGCTTAATAGTGTTTTCATCGTCAGCAAACTGTTTTGCCCCAGTTAGTTTCAGAATGTCAAATTAAGTCATTTTTTTCAAGCAGGTATATTAAAAAATGTTTTTAATATTAAAGCGCTAATTGTAATACCATTGTCGAAAAAGTTCCTTTTATTTTGGCCATATCTTTGTATCCGAATGCAATTGCTTTTTTCAAAGCATCGGCAGCTTCGCGGGGCTTATTTTTCCTGTCGAACAACTGTGCTTTGTAAAAAAAACAATCGGAATTATTGGGCTCTACAATTTCGTATATACCAATGCATTTCCGGGCCAACATCTCGTTTTTTTCTGTAATGGCCTGCCCGGTATAGGAATAACAGACTATTCCCAGGAAACCTTTCACGCGTTTGTACATTTGCCGGATAGCAATATCCTGTTCATTTGCAGTTTTATTGGCAAGGTTTTGCAATTCAGTAGTCCACCAGTCAAGGTCGCGGTTTGTAAAACTTTCCAGGAATTCTTTGCGCAATTGTTGCTCCTCATATTTAACCTGCATTTCCTTTTGTTTTTCAGCCCGGTATCCTTCGAGGTTTTCAATTTCCTCAAGTTTTTTATTTAGCTTCTTTACGTTAAGCAACCCATTAAACGAGGCAATTCCAATCCTGCACTCATCCGCAGCCCTAATGTACCGATTTTTATCGAGGTAGTTTTCACATCGCAACATAGTGCTGTCTAACTCCTGTTTAAGTAACTGCTCATCTTTAGGAATCAGTTCATCCTTCATGGCATTGAATTGGAACCATTGTACGGCATTGGTCATATTATTGGCAGATGGCCACTCATGGCCGCCGTCAAAACCTATGGTCATATAACGCCAACCTGTTCTGTCCATTTGCTGCGATAATCCCATTACTTCATCATAATTAAAATCTTCGCGGCCTGCAATAGCATAAATATCGAACCTGTTTGAAATGTTTTGCGGGTTAAGCTCGGGTGACCCTGCCCCACAGGTAATTATTCCTTTGATATTTCCTGTTTTCATGGCAAGGTATGAGGCTACCCTGCCTCCACCAGAGAACCCTGCAGCATATTGACGGCTAATATCAGTGGAGAATGCTTTTTGTGCATCATTGATCAGGATGTCTAAGGTATGATCAAGTGTTTGTAAGCCATTTTTTGAGTTGTTCGAACCTATCATCACATACCCGAAACGCTCTGCTGCTTCTTTGAAATGTTCAACTGCAAATTTTCCGTCGCCATGCGAATCAAACAAAAAGATCACAGGCCATTTTTTTTGATTAGAATATATGGTGGGCAAATAAACTTCGTAGCTTTGGGTATTATCGGCTTTACAAACTGTTCGGGTGATTTGGTTATAGGTTATGGCTTGGGTAGGTAAAAGAGATGTCCTTTTTCCACTGCAGGAAAGAAGAATTAAAAAAAACAGGATTGCATTGGTAAATAATGCAATCCTTATATTGAATAATGCTTTCATGGTTATTTGTTCTTAAAAGTAATAATAGAACAAATATACTCAAGCTATTGCAAATTAATCGCCCGATGATTAATCTTTTTCTTTTTCCTCTTCTTTTGCTTGTTGCGCATGGCAATAGCTGAACATTGCCCCAAGCACTAATACGATCAATATTTTTTTCATGTTTTTGAAGATTAGTTTATAAACAAATCTAATTTTTGAATTTGGAGATATTTTGGATTTTAGACTTATATCTGATTATCAAATTTTATCGAATTGTCTTTATCTTTCTTCTTCTGATTCCCGAAGGTATAGCTAAAACCTACATAAATCATTCGTGCGCTGCGTTTTCTTACGATTTTTTCATACAATTCCGGAGTGTCAATAATTGTTTTGTTCCTCATGGAGTTAAAGACATCTGATACGGTAATAATAAATGCGGCTTTCCTTTTCAAGAATTCCTGTTTAAAACCTGTGTTCAGCACAAATGAAGGTAGTTGTTTCCCCTGTGGTGTGAGTCTTTCGGCAAAGTAACTGGATGTAAGTTGCAACACAGTGCTTTTGGTAAAGTTAATACCTGCGCTAAGATTGGCGCTCCAGGCTATGGTAGCTTTGTTTTGGCTATAACCAAGGCTCGAAGCATCAATAGTATTGTAATACGTATTTGTGCTAAGGTTAATATTGGCGATTTTCCCAATACTTGTGGAAAGTATCAGCTCCAAACCGGCCGAAGTACTTTTCGAAAGGTTTTCCCTGGTGGAGAGTTTTACGCTATCATTGATATATTTTGTAATGTCTGTCATGCTGTTATAGGTATAGCGATAGTAAAGGGTAGAAAGAAATGTTGTGCTTTTCTTTTTAAACTGATACCCTAATTCAACCGAATGAATATCTGCGGGTTTAAGGTGAGGATTGCCAATACGCAAATTATACGGGTCCTGGTATTCGGGAAAAGGGTTCATTTCATCTCCCTCGGGGCGGCGGATACGATGACTGTAATTAAGTTGTAATTCATGAATATCTGTTATTTTGTAGGATAAGTGTAACGTCGGGTACAACCGGAAATATTGATTTTTCATTACAGTGTCTGTAGTTACCTGGTTAGAATTTACATAGGCCTGTTCGGCACGTAAACCGGCAAGAAACCCGAATTTTCCCAAATCCTGCTCATAAGTAGCATAGAGTACATGGATATCTTCCTTATAAATGAATTGGTTCGATTTCGTCAAATCTTTTTCCCAGGTATTCGCCAGAGAATTAAACGATTCTCCAAAAAAATCCATGTCGTTTTTTCGTGCTTCAAAGATATAGCCTGCTTCGAATTTAATGTCCTCAGAAAAGGGGTTGATATATTCCAATGTAAATTGCGATTCGTCATCGCCTTGTTTAATTAGGGTATTGTCATAGGTTGAGGATGATGCAGGCACACGGTAAACGTTGCTATAATGGTTGTCTTCCTGTTCCATTGATTTGGAAGTTGTATAATCAGCGTTCAATTCGTGGCCTTCTTTGGTGAAAGTATGTTGGATGCTAGCCGCCAGTTCCATGTCTTTCTCATACTCCGGGTCGGTGCGCAAGCGGTCATAATCTTTAGTTACTGTAAGAGCTGTATTTTTAAATGTGTTAATATCTGTTTCTTTCCGGGTAAAGCTGCGGTAATTATAACTACCGGAAACCCCAATTTTGTTGTGGTCGTTAATTTTATAATCGGCCCCTGTATGCAAAATATTCGAAAGTGGCCTGGAGTGGTCGGTTGCATTTAACTGCGAATAAATTATCGTATCAGTATTTAGTTTGGAGTGTTTACGAAAGTCGTCGGTATATCTTAAACGGTCGTCCTTACGGATGCTGTAACTTCCGAAGACATTAAGCTTGCCGGGGTTGTAATTGATAAGAAAGTTTCCGTTGTAACGTTCGTCGTTACCGGCATTGGCAGCAATTGAACCATTCAAACCCAAGCTTTTGTTCTTTTTAAGCACAATATTGATAATTCCTGAAGTCCCATCAGGTTTATATTTGGCGGAGGGATTGGTAATAATTTCAATTTTCTCAATAGAGCTTGCAGGCATTTGCTGCAATACAGCTGCACGATTGGCGCCCATCAATGCCGAAGGTTTCCCGTTAATGAGTACCATTACATTATCCGAGCCGCGTAAACTCAAATTACCATCAATGTCAACCTGCACTGAGGGAACATTTTGCAACAATTCGCTTACTGTGCCTGTTTTACTCATAAGATCTTCCCCCACGTTAAATACCTTGCGGTCTATAGCTTTAATAAATGTCGATTTTCTGGCTGTTACCTCAACCTCGTTGAGTGTTTGGCTGGTTTCTGAAATATATAATTGTCCGAGATTAATTTTTCTTTTTTTCGAATCTATTACAATTACTGGAGTTTGCATTTTCTCGAAGCCGATGAAACTGTAAATGATTGTGTATTCGCCATCAGTGAGGTTTTCAAAAGAAAACTTTCCGGTGCTATTCGTTACAGTATTTTGTACCATTGTGTTATCGCTTTTCTTTTGAATGATCACATTGGCAAATTCAATAGGATTGTTGGTTGCTTTTTCAATGATAATTCCTGTAATGCTGCCCTGTCCCTGCTTTTGGGCAAATAAATTTAATATACTAACTATTAACAGGCTAATAATTACAAAACATATTTTCATAAATACCCTCATTGTTTGTTTTTGGATTAAAATAGGCTTTCGGCAAAAGAATAAAGTGACTTTGGAGAAATTTAGGATTATTCCGGAATTGTACCTGAATTTTGCAATACAGAATTATAATCTGATTTTACAGGTTATTAAAAAAAATACAACCACTTCAATAGAATAAGTAGAATAATTTTGGTAAAAAAATAATCAACCCGCAAATTAAGGCTACCACTGCACAAACCAATACAGCTCCGGCTGAAATATCCTTGGCAATGCGTGCAGTTTCATGATAATCATGAAATAAATGGTCGGTCAGTTTCTCAATTACCGTATTAAAAGCTTCCGTAGCCCACACAAGCGCAATCAAAACCAATATAATGCACCACTCTGATGTTGATATTCGCAATAAAACCCCTGCTATCAAAGCGCAAATGGTAGCTAAAAAATGAATCCGGGCATTTGGCTCAGATTTGAAAAGTTCGTAGATCCCTGCAAAAGCATAACCAAAACTTTTTATACGCTTTTTAAATCCATGTTTACTGGTGTTCATGTTTTTTTGCATAATAGTTATTTAGCCATTTGTTCACTTTATAAGTAAGAAATGCGCTCCCTGCCCCAGTAATCATTCCTCCCAGAACGTCGCTCGGGTAATGTACACCGAGATGTAGCCGCGAGTATCCAACTGTGCCTGCCCACAAGTAAGACGGGGCAATGACATACCATTTAGGATAAGCCAGGCTCAATGATGTAGCAGTAGCAAAAGCACTGGAAGCATGTCCGGAAGGGAATGAAGGGTTTCCTCCTTCTGATTTTTTCATGATATCAGGATAAGTATCAAAAGGACGTTTACGATTTATGGAATATTTAAGTGCAGATGTGGCACCATAGTTAATGGCACTGGCAACAACTATGATGCAAGCATTTCTAAGCAACTTATCGTCATGTTTTATAAAACCTACAATACCCATTGTAACAGGAATTCCCAAAACTACTTCGCTATATGTGTTAGAGACAAATTTAAAAAAATTATCGGAGGATTGGGTTTTAGGAGAATTAAGCGAACGAAGAATTTGAATGTCAATATTTTGAGAAAATGACGGAACTGATACAATCAAAAGCAATAATGCTATAAGTCTTTTTATCATTTTAATATTAATTAAATCAGGTGATGTAAATAAGGGTAATGTTATGAAAACCATTTTGATAATCGTATTGAAGCGATAATTTATAGTTTTTACAAATTTCAGACACGATGGCCAGACCTAGTCCGGTAGATTCACTTCCCGCATTCTGCTTTACAAAACGTTGAAACAGCTTTTCAGGGGCAATGGTAAGGGGGGTGCCAGTGTTTGAAAATGTAATTTTTTTATCTGAGGCCGAAATAACAATTTGCCCTCCTTCGAGGTTGTGCTTTAATGCGTTGTTTAAAAGGTTATTGATGAGTATTTCGGCCAAATACGGATTGATTTTAATAACCACGGGGACATGAAAATTCACAGTTACCTTCACTTTCTTCAATTCAATAAGTTCTTCGATAAACTCTAAACGCTGCTTGGTCAATTCACAAAGATCAGTGTCTGTTTCCTCGATAAATTGTTGGTTTTCGATTTTAGAAAGAAGTAATAAGGCTTCGTTGAGCTTGGAAAGCCTTGAAGCAGACTCATAGGCAATTCGTATCTGATGATAACGTTCAGTGGACAATGCCTTGTCCTGAAGCGCCATTTCGAGCTTCGACTGAATAATAGTCAACGGTGTTTGCATCTCGTGTGAAGCATTTTCAGTGAATTCTTTCAAATTAATAAAATCGGCCTGTATCTTTTGAATCATGTTGTTAAGCGTACGGTTCAACTGGTCGAATTCGTAAATATCTGTCTTGTCGAACTGTACATTGCGGGTCTTACCAATTTTAAACGATTTTAATAAGGTAAGACTATTAAAAAATGGTTTCCATACGGATGCGGAAAGCCATCGGTTAAGAAAAAACAAAGCCAATAAAACCAGTACAAAAAGCCCCACCATAAAATAGAAAATTACTGCCATAAGGTCTTCCGATTCCAGCAACGATTGGGTAATGGCAATCTCATAGTATTTTCCATTGACGGATGTGGCAAATGTCATTGTTCGATAACGAACGTATTCTTTTTCATCTTCATCATACAAAAGGGTATCGGAAAATTTCCTGTATTTTTTTTGAGAAAAAATTGGTTTTATGGTGATTGAATGGTCGGGCGATACCAGCATAGAGTCAGAAACAGCATGTTGACGAAGGAACATTTTAACATTATCCCTTCGAGATTCTAATATTTCTCCGATATTCCGGTCAATAACCTTGCCCAAAGCAATATAAAAAGCCGCGCCTGCTAAGGTAAAGACCAAAAAGGTAACGATTAAAAACCTGATGTTTATTTTATTTTGAAGCTTCATCTGTTTAGAAATCATTAGTCATTAGTCATTAGTCATTGGCACATTGAATAATTATCTAATCGCTAATAAACGTATATCCTGTGCCGTACACATTTTGAAAATAGTTGGTTCCTGATTTTTCCAGCAGTTTGCGTCGTAGGTTTTTGATATGCGAATATACAAAGTCAAAGCTATCGGAAGTATCGGCAAAATCGCCCCAGAGGTGTTCAGCGATAGATTCTTTGGTTAATACTCGTTGGGGATTAGTAACGAAAAAAACCAAAAGGTCGAACTCTTTTTTTGTAAGTGCTAACAGTTCATTGTTAATATATGCTTCCCTGTTTTCCGGGATAATTCTGATATTGTCAAAAGTGATTTCTTTTTTACCATCGAATTTTCTGCGTCTTAGTAAAGATTTTATTCTTGAATTAAGCTCAGGCAGGTGAAAAGGCTTGGTAAGGTAATCGTCTGCGCCAAGGTCTAAGCCTGAAATCTTATCATCGAGTGAGTTTTTAGCAGAAATGATGATGATTCCTGTTTCCGGATGATGTTTTTTCAAGGCTGTTACCAGGTTAAGGCCATTGCCATCGGGCAGGCCAATATCAACTAAAAGGCAATCGTATTCGTATAAATTCACCTTTTCAGTTCCCAATTCTAAACCACCTGCTTGTTCGCAAAGGTAGCCTTCCTCTTCAAGGAAAGAAACAATAGTTTCGCGCAGGTCTTTTTCATCTTCAACCACTAAAATTTTCACTGATACTCGATTTTGGGCAAAGATACTTGCAAATTTTGTAGAAAGTTGGGAGTGTGCCATAAATGCTTATGGTATGGCGCAGGCTGGTTTTTTGATGTTATATCATGTTTACAATAACTTTGCCGTGTCTTCGCTTAAAAATGTATCTTGAAAATTCCTATGAATGCTACTTGTAACCATCCTTTTCAAATCCCATCCCGCTAATTATCTGCATATTTTTACTATTACATATATTTTTAGCCCCAGGCGTATAAAGAAATTGTATAGGTTCCTTGTATTGTTCGATTATCTTTCCGCGTACCATTTTCAAGGTACTATTCAGAAGATGGTTTTCTTCCGTAAAACCTTCCGGAAGGATACCTATAGCAGTCGGCAACCAGCGCTGCGGAAACATGTTACCATACCTATTACCTGTCCTGTATTCACTTATCTCGGCTTCAATCAACTTTAGAGCAACCGCGCTTTCATCGCCGTGTGTGGGGTGATGATGTTTTTGAACCCACTGCTTAACAGCTTCTTTATTTATAACCACTAATGCCACTGTATAGGGGTTCTGATTATTATACAACATACATTGCTCTATATAAGGAGATTGTGCCACAAAAGCTTCCTCAATGCCTTCAGGGCTATACTTTTCGCCATCATCGGCAATCAGTAGGCTCTTAAAACGGCCGTAAACATTTAGGAACCCATCTTTATCCATTGATCCCATATCACCGGTGTATAACCATCCGTCTTTCAGGGCATCGACAGTAGCAATAGGATTATTCCAATAACCAGCCATTACATTTTCGCCACGACATACGATTTCACCCTTTTCGCCTATTGACAAGTCATTTCCTTTATCATTACATATTTTCAGATCAAGGTGTTTTATAAG
>Ga0182027_10002910_pt1 | contig 27484 bp, 19 predicted proteins | sample 712E1DmetaG_FD_121300 | JGI IMG/M metagenome (GOLD analysis project Ga0182027, IMG submission 121300) | Permafrost microbial communities from Stordalen Mire, Sweden - 712E1D metaG (Illumina Assembly) | ecosystem: Environmental > Terrestrial > Soil > Wetlands > Permafrost | place: Sweden...
AAGCTCTGGAACCCGGCCACTCAGCCCCGAAATGGCGACCGTTCTGATCGATGCACTCGCCATGGCTGCATAGCCGACGTGTCGCCTGGCGCGGGCTCAGGGCGAGAGTGCGAAAGTCCACTCAGACCCATTGCCCTAATAATCAAGCCGTCACCTGACTGTGTCGCCCTTGTTGGTCCAAGTCTTGGTTTGGCCCACGTTCTTAGCTCAGGTATCCGAGCCAGCTGGGCCATCGTCCGCGACAGGTCCCGTGGCGTCGAGGTGGCCACGTGCCCACCGCGTCGTGGGGTGTTGGTCACCTAACGGTGCGGCCGCCAGGGTGGCTCCACGGGCATGTAGAGAGCGACCAACGACACGATCTCCCTCGTCGCACAAGAGCGGTCCGAAGTTGACCACCGCCTGATCGTGGAAGGGTGCTCTTCACCGTAGTTGAGCAAAGGACCGTCGAGATACAACTCGACTAGAAGATGGGCTTTTTCGGCGCTCCTTGCTTCTTGCAGCGAGACGGCAAGATCTCCTGCTGCGACTAGCGCGTGGAGACTGTTTTCCCCATATCGCCGTCCGTATGCCTCATGTTCATGCCGCTGCAGCGATTCTCTCCGCCCGAGGTCTTCTCGCTCGAGACACGCAAGTTGGCGTTTCCGCTGGCGAGCAGACGGTTGGCACTCAGCCCGCCGGCCGTCCCGGCTACGTTGTTGATACTCAGCACCAGACTGTGTGACTGGTGCGGACTGCGCAGTAGCCCGGTGTCGCTCTGTATGCGAGCTGCTCACTGACTCCGCTTGACACTCGCCAGTCCCTTGACGAAGACAGGGACGAGTGACTGATGCTCACTGCTCCCGCTGCCAAGCGGACCGGGGATGCCCGCCGCCGTGTCGTACTGACCCCAGCACTTAACCCGGCCACCGCAGACGACCGCGCAGGTCGACTGGCCATCGCTCGCGAGGAACGTGGCGCCGGTGATCCCTTTCGTCAGTACCGGGGTGGCGGAGGTCACCGTGGTCCGTCACCTTGCTGGCCTCCCGGGTTGTAGCCGAAGCACTCGAATTGACCGTGAGACACGAATGCGCACGTTCCCATCCATCCCCCGACAATCTGCATCGCCGATAGCGAGAGGCCGCAATCCTCATGGTTGTGCTCGCCGTAGCGGGCGTGGCAGCGAGATCGACAGCGCCTACCGCTGCGGCTACGCGAAGACAGAGATGACTGCGAGCAGGGCGCCGCCTTCGATCTCCAGGCGCAGATGTCGAGCGTCGCCCCAGACGACGGGCAATTGGGTTCACGTCGACGTCCTACGACATTGTGAGAATGACAGGTCGTGCGAGTCAGCCGCCATCTCGCGGGGGTGACACTAACAACGGGTTCCCATCGCGCGCAGCGACGAACGCCCGCCGGGCCAATATGCACTGAAACCTCCTGGCACGGCGCGCATGGTTCATGGGACCTCACGCGTTTGGCGATCAGCTGTCAGCAGTTGTCGCTGTCGGATGTCGCTGTCGGACCAGACCACCCCGTCCCCGTGTATGTCGCCAGGGGCCACCAGCCACCGTTGCCAAACGGCTGGTGGCATACCACCAGGATCTGATGGTTGGCACTCGCTGGTTTAGGTCGCTGAGAGAACCTCGATCGCCACGGGCGAGGGCTGGGTCGCGTTGATGACAAGAATGTCCTGCGGACACGACGACACGACGAGATAGCAGTCCATCTCCGCGCGAAGCACGACGTTGTCGTCGGGCCCGGTCTTGGCCTCGAGCCATGCGATACGACCGTCCTCGAGACCAGGTGTGTCCATGAAGAGGTTGATGGACTGGGGAACGACGACCTTCTCGAACCCGAAGCCTGCCATGGCCTTCTCACAGTTCTCCTGGCATGAGGCGTGCCAGCCCTCCACTGCAAGCCCCTGGGGCAGCGGCAACTGGTAGCGGTAGATATCGCATGCCGCGATCTTCATGTCGTGAATGCCAGGGCTGTTGTCCTCGACCAGGGTCAAGACGGGATTCCGCCGGTTGGTGTAGAAGGCTTCACCCACCCTGGGAAACAAGCGGCTGAGAACTGCACGAGTGTGCGGAGCGCTGTGATACTCCGTGACATCGTTGACGTTGTAGGCGAAGGTGTCAGCGATCTGTTGTCCTTCGATATCAACGATGCGAACGTAGTCACCCGCGGCAAGCCTGACGCCACGACCTTCACGCGCCGGCACGACGATTCGCTCGCGGATCGACATGGAATCGGATTTCGCAAATGTCACTGCAAGCTCCTTCTCAGTTCGGATAGATCTCGGGATCGACGACGACAGGCGCCAGCGGTCGGGCGACCAGCGCCTCGTCTGCAAGAGCGCGCACCGCCAGCTCCTGCGCGGTGATGATCTCGACGTCGTTGAACGACAACGCGAATTCGATCAACGATCGGAGTGCCTCCACCCGGCTCGGCCGTCCGGACAGGAACGGGTGGCAGGTCAGCATGAAGAGACACTGGTAACGACGCATAGCTTCCAGCTCGCCCTTCCACATTTCGAGGACCTTCTTCGGAGACTCGATGACCGCACCGATCATCGGGTCCGGCAGATAGGCGTACTGCTCCCAGTCGTCCAGGCTCCAGTGAGGGGGCAGCTCAGCGATGCGACGATCGCCGAGATCAATCACGTACGGCTTGTCGTCGTCCATGAGGCTGGAGTCGTACAGCATGCCGTACTCGCCGACGAGCCCGGCCGTGCCCCAGGAGGCTTCCCACAACCCTGCACGATGACCCTTGGGCTCAACTCCGCAACGTTGCAAAGCCGCGAGCCCGCGTTCAAAGTCGGCCCGCTCCTCCCCCGGCGGCAGCGATGACGCATTGCGGTGGCTGTAGGAGTGGTGAGCTACTTCATGGCCGCCGGTGAGTATCGCCTCGACCGCCTGTGGATAACGGTCAGCTGTAAGACCTGGGACGAAGAAGGTCGACTTGAGGTTGTACTCGGCCAACAGCGCAAGGATGCGGCCGACGCCCACGAGCGGCCCGTACGCCTGATGGGTCATGGTCATGGCGTGGTCGGCGAAGGCTGCGCTGTGGGCGAGGATCGGGCTCTCGGCGTCAACGTCGAAGGAGAAAACACAAACCGCGCGGTGCTCGCCATGCCAGCTCACTTGTCCTCCTCGATCGATATAGAGGCTGCTAGTGACACTTCGTGTCTCCCTTCCTTCCTGCTCGAGCTCCTGGGCTCGAGGCGGGCGTCGGCACTCCCTCACGTTGTCGAGAAGGAGGTCTCGATCTCCGGCCCGATGCCTAGGCTCAAGGTTCCGCGATCAGCGTGAACCCTCGCTGTCTCGCCGTCTATAGGTTGTAGCTCTAGGTCGACAGGCCCTGAGCGGTGTTTCCTCACAAGTGACGGGAGCACAGTGCCCGGGCACCTGCGATCATTGGGCATTACTTCGAGCAAGGGGACAACCCTTCGTCAGCTCCTGGACGGGGCGGGGCCAACTCTGAGACTGCTCACGGGTGCCCAGTTCAGCGGTCGCCGCATCCGCGGCAGCCATGTCAGCGATCTGGGACACCCGGCTCGCTACCTGTTGCCGGGCGAGCTCGTGCTGACCAATGGACTGTGGCTGGATCGAGTAAGTGCCGATGACTGGGTGGCGGAGGTCGCCGCGATCGGCACGGTGGCAGTTGTCTTCGGCCTGTCCTCCGAGCACACCTCTACTCCGCAAATGCTCGTCTCAGCATGCAGAAGTCGGCGCCTACCTCTATTGGAGGCCGCTGAGGACGCTTCGTTCGTCGAGCTCACCAGTCGGATCGTGCTGGCGGACGGCGACCCTGCGACTGTCGCCCGACGACAGCTCGATCAGCACCGACGCGTTCGAGAGCTCGTCCGCGAAGGAGGGGACCGACAGGCGCTGGTCGCCTTTCTCCATCGAGAAACGAACCTCGATCTCGGTCTCTACGGCGTCGACGGTCGTCCTCTAGCGGTGCTCGGACGACCAGCTCCAGACTCCGCGCTGGGCAAAGCGATCCGTCTTGCCCTTGGACGGTCACTTCCCGCAGACATCGGAAACGACTACTCGGCCTTCGACGTACCGGGAAGCGCTGTTGGATCTCTGATGGTGGTAGCGAAGCCACTCAGCAGCATCGACGACGAGGACAGAGCGATCATCGAGCAGGTCGCAACCTTCGCGGCAGTCCAAGACGAACGTGAGCAGGCAGAGAACGCGAGTCGCGTCGCACTTCTGAGCGAGGTGGTTGCATCCCTGTGGGCTGACGAGATCACCGACAACGTGCTCGCTTACAGGCTGAGCTCCCTCGGGCTCGAAGCCAACCGGGACCACGTCTTCATCGCCACCGCGCTGTCACTTGCCGACTTGTCCGCTGCTGTTCGCACCTGTGACGCCTCTTGGGTCGTCGCGCGGCTTCACGACTGGTCTGTCGCCTTGGTCCCGGCGGGCCAAGATGAGCGGCTCGGGAACCTCCGGACGACCCTACGCGAGCTAAGAGGTGCTGGTCCTGTTGGTTTCGGCAGCCCTGGCCTCGGCTCGATCGGCCTGCGCCGGAGTCTCGTCGAGGCCGTCGGCGGATGTCTGCTGTGGGGTTTGCACGACTCGGCGACTTCGTCGCGGACGGTCTCGTACGCGTCGCTCATCAAGTTGGTGCCGCCCCAGATGACGCGCGCCTTCGCCGAGTCAGTCCTCGGACCGGTTCGCGCCTGGGACGAGAAGCACCACACGGAACTGATGACGACCTTGGAGTGCTTCATCCGCCACGACGGGCACCTTCAGGTGACCGCGACCGAGCTCCGCATTCACCAGAACACTCTGCGCTTCCGGTTGGACCGAATCGCACAACTGAGCGGTAGGAGCTTCGACTCAATCCAGCATCGAGTCGACCTAATCATCGCCCTGAACTCCTTCGGGTAGCTTGCCTGCCGCAACTCCGGCCTGGTCGCCGCGTTGTGTCGACGACCGGTCGCATACGGCGTTTTGACCAACTGCTGTGGGTCTTGTCCTCTGAGTGACCTCAGCGAAGGACGTCCATGACACAGAGCTTGGCGCTGCGCCGGCCGATGTCTTCTCCCACCATCGCGGAGCTGTCCTAAGCGACCTGCGATGCGTCGGGCGGAGTACGGGCGATCAACACCCAGACCCGGTGCGGCACCACGAGAGGGTCGGACGGAAAGCGCTCCTCGAGCATGGCCACGTGTTCAGCTTCGAATCGTTTCACAGCCTCACAAGACAGCGAGGCAGCAACTCCGGCGCTGGCGCGGATGCGACCGCGCCACGACACGTGGGAGTACGCAACATCCTCGTCATAGCTGAAGGTTTCGACTTTGTGGAACCCGGCCACGACGAGGTCCAGAGCCCATTGTGGGTACATACCGGAACCACCAGCCGCCGGCCAGCGCGGGTTGTGCTCGGAGATGAGCGCCTCTGTGGCCTCGACCACGTTTCCGGGAATGGGCAGCCAGTCGAAATGGCAGATCACGATGGCCCCTCCAGGACGGAGGACCCGCCGCGCCTCGACAGCTGCTGCCGGTCGATCGAACCAGTGCCAGCACTGACCCGCGCTGACGACGTCGACACTCGCATCCGACAAGCCGGTCGCCTCCGCGGTACCGACTCGGTGTCCTACGCCTACCCCCGCTTCGAGGTCGAGATAGCGTGCTTGCTCCAGCATCTCGGGCGACGGATCGATACCAGTGACCAGGCAGCCGCGGAGCGCAAAACTCCGGGCGACCGTTCCGGTGCCGGTCCCGACGTCGACTACGTCTTGGCCCCGACGACCGACGCCAAATCCGGCAAGACGCTCGAACATGGACTGGGGAAAACCGGCCCGGTGCCGCGCGTAGTCCTGCGCCGTCAATCCGAAGTCGACCTGCACGAACACATGATGACAGCAGGCATCGAACTTAGGACCGCGAAACCTCAAGCAGGGTCTCAGACTGGAACACCGCTGCGATCGCCGACCGCGGCGCTGCGTTGCCCACCTCGACACTTTGCGGTCGTCCGTCGTTGTCCGAAAGCAAAAGGAGCTGGGTGGGTGCACAATCGCGCCATGCGGCGTGTCGTGATTCTCGGCCCGGGCGGAGCCGGGAAGTCAACCTTCGCGGCCACACTCGCCAGGGCGACCGGACTACCGCTCGTCGAGCTGGACAGCCTCTTTTGGGATCAGGGCTCCCGCCCGAAATCGCCTGACAGCTGGGTCGCAGTTCAAGACGATCTCGTCTCGGAACCGACATGGATTCTTGATGGCGACCTTGGGCCCTACGACGTCCTCGAACCGAGACTTCGTGCCGCCGACACGGTCGTGGTCCTCGACGTCTCCCGATGGCTATGTGCGTGGCGGGCCTCCCGGCGCTCCCGAGAGCGGCTCGACTTCTGGCGATGGCTGTGGACATGGCGTCGCCACTACCGGCCCCTGCTCATGGCCTGCATCGGCCAGTACGCGGTTGGTGCCGAGGTCCACGTCCCCCGCGGGTCCCGTGCTGTCTACCGGCTTGCCGAGGAGCTGAGCAGCGCAGCGGGTTACTCATGAGCGGGCAACGATGTGAGGACGACCCGAAGAGATGAACATCACCTACCACCGCTGCCGAGATTGGTGGCGGCATGGTTGTCGGCAGCTTGTTGACCCGCTAGCTCTGGCCCGCGAACTGCAGGATGCCTCGCCGTGACGACCTACGGGCTCGATTCCAGAAACGATCGCCTGCTGGTTGCTTCGTGGCCGGACCTCCCGATCGAGGCCTACGAGACGGTTGGACCCTTTGCCGATCGCGAGATCGCGGCGTTGGCACCGAGCGTTCTAGAAGCTGCCTCTCGCTACAGGTGGCACCGCATGCTCCAACTGTGGGATGAGGGCGCGTTCACAGACGAGAGAGCGGGACCAGATCCGATCGTGGCATCCACCGAGTCAAGCGGTGGGGGCGCGACGCCCGGGTGCCGTATGTCGGAGGAGCCAGGATGGCTGCCGAGGCTGCCGACCGAGGTTCTCCTCGGTGATTCGCCTATGACTCAGTACATGCGGGAGCGAATCGAAGCGTTGATCCCGGATCGAGAAGGTGATCCTGATCCTGTCGATACCCCTTGGCTGTTTGCCGACCGCAAGCCGCTAGGCAATCCCGGTCCTCTCCTTCGGTCTGATTGGCGGCGGAACCTCACCGATGGCGATCGCGAGATCCTGAGAGTCGAGCTCGAGGCGGATCTCGCGGCTACGACCGGTGCCTGGACTGGTCGGGCGCGACAAATCGCTTGGTATCTCAATGCCGAGCTACTGGTGGGCGAGGAGACCTGGGAAGGCGTCGACGACGAACAAATGGACGACCGCTGCAGCCAGCTTCTCCGCGGGCTGACAGGCCTTCCGGTCGAGCTGAAGCCCCCAAGGAGTCCATCTTGTTCAAATCTTGTGCAAGTTCACACGCCTGGAACACTCGCTGGCTTCTGGGTTGAAGACTGCGCCTGGACATACGGATGGCCTGTATCGGAATCGTCCGATGATTGGCGAGTCTCTGGCCGACTTGCACCCGCCCTTGAGCTGACGGTCGGGGAGCTTGCACGTTTCATCATCGAAGGAGTCGCTCGCGGGCACTGGCCGTTCGGGAACACCGTTCCGCCTGGAGGTCGCGCCGCCTATTGCGGACATTGAAGCGCTGCAAACCGGGCGCTTGTCACCAGGGGTTTCCTCGCTGGGCGCTCGGAGCCTCCGCCTGACCGGTTCGGACGCCACTTGACGGTCCCACTCTCGGCCTGTCGCCGAGTCCCCGGCCATTCGAGCGCAGCTGGACGCCGAACGATCCACTCCTACCAGTACTTGACGAACAGCAGCGACGCGACGGCGAGACCTCCGATCACGACGATGCCTCTCAAGGTGCTCGCAGATAGCCGTCGCCCGATCGCTCCGCCGATCTGGCCCCCTACGATCGAACCGGCCGCGATCAAACCCGCCGCCTCCCAGGAAACGTGGCTCGCCACGATGAACAACAGCGCAGCCGTGCCGTTCACGAGCATGGTGAGAACGATCTTCAGGCCGTTCAATCGCTGTAAGTCATCGTCGATGAAGATGGCGAGCAGGGAGATCAGGATCACCCCTTGCGCCGCTCCGAAGTACCCCCCGTACACCCCTGTCGCGAAGACCGAAGCGAGAAGTGGCAGGCCGCCATGCCGCGGCCGCTCGCCACGCTTTGCAAGCCACTGACCGACACGCGGTTGTACCGCCATGAGAAGGCACGCGACCACGATGAGCACCGGCACGGCCTTTTGAAACACGGTTCCCGGCAAGGCGAGCAGCAGCACGCCCCCTGACAGGCCGCCAAGCATCGAAGCACAGCCGAAGCGGATAGCTCGACCCTTTTGGTCATGAAGCTCCCGCCGATAAGCGGTGACGCCGCTCAGCATGCCCGGCACCAGTCCGACGGTGTTGCTGACATTCGCGACGATCGGAGTGAACCCCACCGCCAACAAGGTGGGAAAGGTGACCAATGAACCGGAACCGACGATGACGTTCATCGCGCCCGCGACAAGCCCGGCTGCTGCAACGGCGAGAGCAGCTATCGGCGACACGAGACCTGCTGACTACTGGACAACGGCCGGCACGTCCCCGGAGCATTGGCTCGCGCAGTCGCCGCGATCGTGTGCCCCACCTTGGACACCCTGGCCGATCGGGCAAGGGCGCACAGTGGACCTGGGGCTGAGCTCACGAAGCTGATTCATAGCTCCGAGCCGGCGCTACCGGCCACATTGCACCAGTGACGCCAACGGAAGAGACAAGCCGGACCGTCCATTGCCATGGTCCAATTCGGCTCCTGAGCACTCCGATCGATCGTACTGAACGGGCTCGGACAAGCCATCTGCGCTTGTCGAACAGACGGTGATTCGACACCTCTTGTGGTCTTTCCGCCTTGGAACGTCGACCTCCTGGACCCTTGCGGCTCGGAGCGCGAGCGTCCCAACATGTCCGGTACGGTCGACGAGGTGATCCGCGCAGCAATTCGAACCGACGTTCCGAGCCTCGTCGAGCTGATCGGCGAGCTCGCCGAGTACGAACGGGCACGCGACGAGGTCGAGATCGACGACACCATGCTCCAACTCGCGTTGTTCGGACCGGAACCGAGCGCCTTCGCCCGCGTTGCTACCGCGGACAACCTGATTGTTGGTATGGCTTTGTATTACAGGTCCTTCTCCACTTGGACCGGGCGACCAGGGATATACCTCGAGGATCTGTACGTCAAGCCTGCCTATCGGGGGCTCGGAATCGGACGAGCGCTGCTCGCGGCACTAGCCCGCCTCGCGCGCGACGATGGCTGTGCCCGGCTCGAGTGGTCGGTCCTCGACTGGAACGAACCGGCGATCGCCTTCTACCTGTCGATCGGCGCCGTCGCGACCGACGAATGGACCAGGTACCGTCTCGCCGGTTCTGCGCTCCATGATTTTGCGAGATCCGGAGGTCGCACGCGATGACAAGGCAGGCACCGGCAAAGTTGCAAACCCTCCCTGAACTGTTGCCGGTTGGGGCGCGGCCGAAGATCGAGAGGCGGGCGTAACGCCCGCGTTGTTCCGATGGCCAATACTTCGTCCAGTTTCAACGATGTGGTGTGTGGCCTGCTCGTGCGCTCGGGCCAAGTCCTGTTGGTGCACCGAAGCGCGACTCGGCAATGGGCACCGAACTGTTGGGACGCGCCGGGTGGTCACCTCGAGCAAGGCGAGTCTGATCTAGACGCCATCGCCCGCGAGCTGTTCGAAGAACTCGGAATCGTGATCGCTTCGCCGGCCGCTCGTCTTGTCTCCCGATTGAGCGGAAGCGACTTCGACCTTCGCGTGTTCCTGATCGACTTCTGGTTTGGAGAGCCGGAGAACTGTGCACCTGAGGAGCACGACGATATTGGCTGGTTCGGGCAGGATGAGATCCCCGACCTCGTCGTCGCCGATCGGGACGTTCTCGACATCGCTGTCGAAGCCCTTCGCCACGCGGGACGGCCCGGCGTCTGATCGACCAGCGCAGGAATTCAACCAACCTCCGGAACCAGCCATCGGGTGGCCCGATGCCGCTATCACAGACATCAGACCACCGGCGCTGGTGCCAATCCCGCGCGGCTCTGCCGAAATCTCGAGGCCAGTGAGTTCCAAAGATGCAGCGAGGCGCGTCCTCACCGCGTGCTCCAAGCAATCTCCAAGGCCCATCACAGAGTCAGCGTCTTAGCTTGACGTCGCGCCCACGAGGTCACGCCGGACCAGACACTGTCCGCTTGGTGTCGAAAGCGGAGATGCAGATCTGGTCATGTCGAGGACCCCGTGGGCGCGCCGGTAGGGCCCCGCAAGCGACGGTGCGGCCAATTGCGACGTGACGTGCCCGTCCGCAGTGATGACAGGACCTCGAGGGACTAAAGATGCTCCTCGCGACGCGTCGGGAAAGGTGAGGACACGACCTTGACTCTCGTATGAGTTGACTCGCGCGGCTGGTCTGCTGTTCTGTGGATCAGTGACGGAACTGTTCGCCCCACTCCGCAGCCGGGCATACCGGTGGCTCGAGGGCACAGGCCTCTTCGCCAACACCGGCGTCTGGATGGTCACCCTTGTCGGTGGCTTCATCATGGAACGCCTGACGACCTCGCCGGTCCTTGTCACCCTCGCCGCGGCTATGAGCCCACTCGCCGGCATCTTCGCGGTGTTGTTCTCGGGCGCGGCAGCAGACTCGCGCGACCGACGTGCGGTGCTGCTCGTCGCGAAGATCCTGCTCGTAGGTTCGGTGGCGTTCCTCGTTGTGGTTTCATCGACGCAGCTGCTCACGCCTGCAACGCTCCTAATGGGACTCGCCGGCATGGGCATCGCAAGCGGAACCTCCTCGCCGTCCTGGTGGACGACGATCGCTAGCCTCGTACCCCCCGACCTTGTCCCAGTTGCGCTGAGCGTGGACAGCTTCCAATGGAACATCGGCCAGGTGGTCGGACCGGTGCTCGGTGGCGCAGTGCTGAGGGGCGCGGGAACAACAGTCTTCTTTGCCCTCTGCGGCGCCGTCATGGTTCCCTTGATCGGCTTCCTCCTGATGTGGCGCGGCAGAGACGACCTGCGCTTGTCCACCCCCGGGGGGTCGGCCGCCGAGAGCCTCCTCGGTGCGATCTCGTCCGGTTGGCGATACTTCTCGAACACTCCGGGACTGCGAGCGATCGCGGCACGCACCGCGCTATACGTCACGCCAGCTGCGGCGCTCGGGGCGTTGCTCCCGCTCTTCGCTGCCAAGTACCTGCACACCTCCGCATTCGGCTATGGCCTCATCCTGGCGCTCAGCGGAGTGGGGGCGATGTTCGCGGCCCTCATTCTCCCCCGCCTCCAGGGCCACCTTCACCTGGACGCCATCGTCGCTGCCGCGACGCTCGCCAACGGGGTCGCTGTCGCCGCATTGGTCATCTGGCCGACGCGCTGGGCAGCCGTGCCCGTGCTGCTCGTCACCGGCGCGTCATGGGTCTGGGCGACTGTTGCGTTCGTCATCGCAGCACGCCAGGTGACTCCCGAGTGGGTGCAGACCCGTTCGCTGTCGCTGTTCTACGTGGTGTTACAAGGACCGTTCGTCCTCGGCGGCTTGGGGTTCGGCGTCATCGACACGTTCCTGCCTCTGCGCGACACCCTGTTCGTCGCGGCCCTCGCCTTCATCCCAGGCATCCTCCTGATCCCGAGGTTCGGGCTGCCGGTGGTGGACCGTTCGTCTCTGCAACTGGTCGTGAGCCCATCGCTGGTCATCGGCGAGCACGTTCACCCCGAGGACGGTCCGGTCCTGATCCTCGTCGAGTATCGCCTTGAAGAGGAGGATGCTGACGACTTCCTCCTCGCCATGGCCGAATTACGAATCGTGCGACGACGTCTCGGTGGGACGCGCTGGGGCGTCTTCCAGGACGTGACAACCTACGGCCGGTTCTTCGAGACTTTCCTCGTGCCTTCCTGGCAGGGCTACCTGCTTCAGCGCGCTCATTACACCAAGGCCGACAGAGAGATCGAGGTGCGTGCCTTTGCCTACCATCGCGGGCCCGGTGAGCCGAAGATCACGCGCTTGATCCACCCAGATACCGTCGAAGCAGCGCGTGCCAGGTCAGCCTGGCGGCGAGAAATGTTCCGTTTGTTGAAGCTGCCGAGCGACCCGGATTCGCCTTCGGCCCAAATGGGGTCGGACGGCTCATTGGATGGCCAATGATCGTGGTTGCGCCAAGCTCAACCCGTTCTGCACCACAGCATGGATCGTCGTGCGCGCGGTACCGACCGGACCGTCAGCGCCAGGCTCCAGGGGTCAACCGCGACGTCGTCACGCGGTAGGAGTTCGCCCGGCGAGAACCTGAACAAGCATGTCGGCGTCCACGTTCCCACCAGTCTGGACGAGGGCCACGCGCTTGCCAGTGGCCCAAGAGCGCTCCTGTAGCAGCCCGGCCAATGCCAGCGCGCCCGCTGGCTCGGCGACGTTATGTGTAGCCGAGAACAGGACCCGCATCGCCTCTGCTGCGTCGTCTTCTCCTATCGTCAAGATGCGCGCAGCACCGCTGCAGATGACCGAGATCGCGTCTGGGTCCGGAACTCGGCATGCGACTCCATCGACGAAGGTGTTCGCAAACTCGGTCGTGACGACCCGTCCGGCGGCGAACGACCGCTCCGTCGCGGGAGCCGTCTCCGCTACGACGCCTATGACCTCGGTTCGCAGACCGAGGAGATCTCGAACACCGATGACACCACTTATCCCCGTGCCCATACCAACTGGCACGTAGACGGCGTCGAGCTCTCCGGCGGCTCCGAACAGCTCTCGCGCGTAAGTGGCCACGCCGAGCACCAGATCCGGATGGTAGGAAAGGACGATCTCAAGCCCGCGCTCGGCGCCGAGAGCACTTGCATGCTCACGGGCGGATTGGAAGTCATGACCGTGCACGATCAGCTCGGCACCGAGGCCCCGCATTGCCGCGTTCTTGTCGGGGCTGTTCCCGTTCGGCACGACGATGGTCACCTTCATCCCGATCGCTCGTCCGGCGAAGGCCAGGCTCTGGCCATGATTGCCTCGCGTTGCGGACACGATCCCTTTGATTGAGGGCCTCTCGAGCCGCAAGCGCTCGGCGTAGGCGAGGCCGCCACGAACCTTGAAGGCTCCAACCGGTGTGTGGTTCTCGTGCTTGACCCAGACCTCGGCACCGATGGCGTCGACCAGTGACGGCCACACATACTGCGGAGTTGGGGGCACCCAACGTCCGACCACCTCGCAAGCCCACACGAGGTCTTCGAAGCTGAATTGCATCCTCCCAGCCTGCCATGGTGTCCGCGTTCGCTGTTCGGCGCCTACCTGCGACCGCCATGGGAACCCATTCGGGGGCCTCCGACGGCCAACAGCGGCCCGCGCGCAGCGCTGGCGGTTACAACCCACTCATGTGCAGAAATGTCATGGGTTGCGCCAGTTTCCCGCCGGGCATGACCAGTTGCCGGTCCGACTCACGTGTTGCAATTCGCGAGAGCTGCGCGTCAAGCACGCGCTGCACCTGCCTCACTTTGTCGAACCGTTCCTCGATGCCCCGCGCGGCCGGACCCGCCCAAGCCAAGCGGCGAGTGACCAGCCATCTCGGATCGCGCTACGGTGCGCGTCGGTGAGCCGAGGAATCGTGTTGTGGCCGGACAGCTCAACCGATCGGCTGATCAGGGCTCTCTGGGAGGAGATTGCACGCCAGGGCCTTCCTTCGATGGCGACGCACACTCATCGGTTGCACCAACCTCACGTGTCGCTCGTTGTCGCCGAACACATACCGGTCAGAGCCTCGCTCCAAACCATCCGGCCAGTACCGCGCGAACCCATCAAGCTCCTAATAGAGGCCGCCGGGATCTTCCCGATTGAAGAGTCGTCCGCCTCGAACGGGGAAGACAGACACGGGCGCCTCTTCCTCGCATGCGTGGCGAACTCAGCGTTGCTCGACGAGCAGCGGCGGGTACACGCGGTGATCCGGCCCCTGGCGCTGGGGCCGTGGTCCCATTTCGAACCTGGAACCTGGACTCCTCACCTCACCACGGCCTGGACGCTCTCTCCCCGACAGCTCGCGAGCGCGTTGGCGATCGTGATGGACAAGCTCCCCATAGAGGGGTGGCTCGATCACGGTGGCGTCGAGGACGGGAGTGGCGAACGCTGGAGGTCCGCGGCCGGCGTGGCTTGCGATCTCTGACTGGCACCCCTGGGTGCGTATCGCCCAGGGGTGTGCACGCCTGCACCCTGGAGCTCAACGCGTGGTCAAAAGTAGCGAGGCTTCGAACCGTCGTCGTCTACGCTCTCGAGCCCGTCTAGTCCGAGAGCACGACAGGCTGTCACCCGAGGACAGCTGTTCGCAATCGGGCACGACCCCACATAAGTTCGACAGCTCTGAACAATCGTGCTCTTGGCCCGCTCGGTGCATTCGCCGTCGCGAGGCACAAACCTGGAATACTCCACATATGGGCACTGCTTCGCCCGAGATTCGGCCCAATCGCATACCCGTCGACAAGTCGCCGGTGCTCGCTTTCCTCCTCACTTTCTTCCTGGGACCGTTGGGCCTTTTGTATGTGAAGGTGGTGCCGGCACTGATTCTCGTGTTGGTAGCAGCTGCCGGCTATTTCACCTACGGGGTCACAACGGTCGCGGCCTGGATCATCTCGATCGTGTGGGCCTGCGCGGAAGCTTCCCGCAGGCATCGCTCATCTGAGCAGTGGCGGGCCTCCACGGGCGATCAAGGCATACCGGTGTCGGGCTACCAGCACACAGCTGCGCTCGCGTACTTCCCCGGTCAGGATGCTCCTCTTCCTCCACCGGGTTGGTATCCGGACGCCGTCGACGCGACGAGGGTCAGGTGGTGGGACGGCAGCCGGTGGACAGGCGAGTCACAATCGGCATCCCAGCTGCCCCCTACGACGAGGCCCGATCAGAGCCTGCCTCCGCCAGTGAGCTAGAGCGCCCGTTAAGACCGGGTAGTGCACATAGCGCCTTGGGTCCGGCTCGAGAGAACAAGCCGCCGTACCAGCCTCAAGGAGCCGAGGTGAGGCGGGCCAAGAGTCGACGCCCCGGAGGTCGCAACGTCAAGAAGGTTCCCCCCAACGCGACCGTCAAGAGCACGTACGGCACGACACCGGCGGTCAACTGGGCGATCGCCCCGCACGAAGCCGCCGCCAGGCTCTGACCGGCCGCCCAAGCAAGATTGGCGAGGCCGAATCCCAGCCCCTGATGAAGCTTCTGACGGTCAGCGCCGTCACTTATCATCGCCGCGGCCGGCACGAACAAGGTTCCGTACGCGGGGAGCCCTGCCACCACGAGTGCCACAAGAAGCCAGGCCGGATGCAAGATAGGGAGTAGCGCGCTCACAACGACGGCGGTGACAAGAGAGACTTTGACCGGAGCCAGTCGTCCCCTGCGGTCCGAGAGCCGGCCCACCAAGGGTGACGCGAACGCCTCCAAGCCGGCGGCGCCTAGAAACGCCGCGCTGATGACGATCGCACCGGCGCCAAGGCCGCTGAGACGAAGCGGCGTGAGCACATCGATGACTCCGAAGCAGAGCCCTGCGAGACAGGTCAGCCACATCCCGCCCAAAAGGCGTTGGTCGCCGAGGGCACGCGCGGCGCTGCGGAGTCGTGGGGACTCGCCGCCGAGGGGTGCCGCGATCCGAAAGCTCACCACTACGAGGCACAGGCCCGCGACGGTGGCGGCCGCGAACGCGGGCCCGGTGCCCACACCGCTCGCAACGGCCCCTACGACGGGACCGAGCAAAGCGCCTGCCACAGAAGCCCCGAGAGCGACGCCGAGCGCCGCGCCGCGCCTGTCCGCCGGCGTTCCGGCCGCCAACCAGGCCATCGCGCCCGCCCAGACGCACGCACCACCGATGCCCTGAGCAAAGCGGGCCGTGTCGAGCAGGGTTATGTAAGTACCGAAACCGAACACCAGAGTGGCGCCACTCATCAGGCACAGCCCGAGCACGACCGCCGAACGGACGCCGAGGCGGCTTGCGAGAACGCCTCCGGGAAGAGAACCGACCAGTGTCCCGAGGGGATAGGCCGCGACGAGGACGCCTGCGGCAGCTTTTGTCAGCCCAAGGCTGTGCACGTAATGGGGCAGCAACGGCGTGAGTGCGGTAAAGAAGATGGTCTCGACGAGCACGAGAGTGCTGACGAACACCAAAAGGGCGCCGACGTGCACCCTGGCAGATCCCTCACCCTCAACAGTGCTGCTCACAGATTCAGTCTTACCGGACTACCGGGAGCGCTCTTGGCTCCCCGGATCCGCTGGGCCAGGTTCTCAGACAGGGTCCGCTGAGCCCTCGGACTGTCCGACGAGACCTCGCTGGTCTGGATAGGCCTCGACCGAGGAGGGGGCACGGACCAGGTGGTCCATCTCCGCCAACTTGCCGGGCCACCAGTTCCAGCGCCCAAGCAGAGAAACCGTCGAGGGAACAAGCAGGCTCCTGACTAAGAAGGTGTCCATCAAGATGCCGAGCGCAAGGCCAATTCCGATGTCGCGGATCTGGCTTCCTCCCGGTGTGCCTCCCGCGGTAACGGCGAGCACCAGGAACGTGCCTGCGAGAACGAGACCGGCCGAGGTGATCGTCGGGCCTGACGCTCCGACCGCCGTGACGACGGCGTCACGCAGGCGGCGTTCATGGGCCTCTTCCCGGATGCGCGTCATGACGAGGATGTTGTAGTCCTCGCCCAGGGCTAAGAGGAAGATGAACATCAGGAACGGTAAGAGGAAGGTGAGTCCCCCGCTCGAGCCGATCTTGATGAAGATGATCGACGCGAGACCGAGAGCGGCCAGGTACGACAACATCACGCTCGCAATGAGATACAGCGGAGCCACGAGGCTTCGCAGCACCAGTGCCAACAGGATCCCGATGGCGATGATCGCGATCGGGACGATGTGGAACAAGTCGCCATCTGAGATCGAGCTCACGTCGTAAAGAGCCGGAGCCTCGCCTGCGGCGCCACTGGCAACCGCGCCGATGCTGTGCTGGACCGTCGTCAATGCTCTGCGGATGGCAGGCACCGCGTTCAACGCGGGCGTCGAGGCGGCATCACCGGCTGTAAGGCCCGCTTCGAACTGGATCGTGTGCCCATCAGGGCTGATGAAACGCGCCGTAGCGAGGTACTGGTTGTAGAGAGACGCAGGCACCTTGGCACCGGGCGTGCCGGGCGCAGCCAACGGCGGGAGCAGCTTGGGATCTCCTAGTGCCGCGTGCAAGCGCGCATAGGTTGCCGGCGCGATCGCCGTGCCGGCAGGATCGAGCGGGCCCGGCAGGGATTTGAACAGGCCTGTGGCTTGCAGCTCGCTTTGCGCCTTCACGACTGCGCCGGGGTCCTTCCACACTGGGGACGCAAGCTTGATGATGAGGTTGGTCGGGTTCGAGCTCGCCTGTGGGAAGTACTTCATCAATGCTGCGTTGCCGGCCGCGGCGTCACTCCCGCTCGGGGCGGCGGTAGCTCCGCCGAAGCCGGCAGGAGTGTAGAAGAGCGACCCGAACGCCAATGCGCCGAAGACGATCAGGCCGACGGCAAGTGTGTGGCCCGGGCGCGCGATGACTCGCTGCGCGACCTTGCCCCACCAGCTTTCGTTCAACTCGCCCGGGACTATCTTCGCCGGCCAGAACACGGCGCGGCCGAGGATCGCCAGTAGAGCAGGCAGCAGCGTGACGCCGGCGACGAGCATCACGGCGATGCCGAGCGCGAGCGGCACGCCGAGATCGTGGTAGATCCCGAAGCTCGCGAACAGCAACGTCAAAAGGGCCAGGATGACCGTCCCAGCCGACGCGGTTATGGACTCGCCGACGCGTGCGACCGCACGGGAAACCGCGTCGTTCGCGCTCAGCCCCGATCTGAGGCCTTCCCGGACGCGGAACACGAGGAACAACCCGTAGTCGGTCCCTGCTCCGAGGATCAGCACAATGAGTAGGAGCTGGGTGATCTGGGAGATCTTGAGTCCGTGAGAGCCGAGCTCGCCGATGAGCGAGCCTGCGAGCTGCAAGACGATCGCGGCCGGCAGCAACGTGACCAGAGGTGCCAGCAGCGAGCGGAAGACGAACAGCAGCAGCACGATTATGAACAAGATCGAGAGCAATTGGGTCTTGTTGCCCGTCGAGTTTGACTGCTTCTGCTGCGCGACGTTGGTGGCCACCGCTCCGGCCAGGTGGAACTGGAGATGGGAATCCGGCCCGGCCTTCGCGAAGGCGGCCGTCAAGCCGTTGACGACGTCTAGAGACGGGCCCGGGCTGAACCCGGCGATGTTCGCCTCGACGAGGAGTTGCACGGCACGGCCGTTGCCCGAGGTTCCGACATACTGGACGGCCGCTACGTTGGCGACCTTCGCGGCAGCGAGGCCGACACGGGTGATCGCCTGCGTGTCGCCATGAGTGATCATTCCGTTCGGGCTGACGCCGATGATGATGACCGGTACCAGCGTCGCCTTTCCGACCAGCGGCTCTGCAAGGTTGCCTGCGACCGTGCTTGGCGCGCTGGCGGGCAGGAAGGCTGAGTTGTCGTTGTTGACCTGGCTCCCCAGTGACGGGAGGAAGTGGACCGAGGCGATGGTACCGACGATCCATACGACGACGATGAGCCAGCGGAACCGGACGGTGAAGCGTCCGAGGCCATTGAAGAACACGTTCATGCGTGCGGAGTCTCCGTCTTAAGCTCTGGGCGGGGGGCCCGCCTACGGTCCAAGGTCGCGGCCCGAGCTGCACTTGCCTAAAGCGCGTTCGGTCCAGCCAACTGCACCGGTAGGCCGTGACGACTAGGAAACCTAGCCTCTCGGAGGTCCGCGTCGCATCCGCCCAACGACTTGGGGCCCCACGACTGGACGAACTCACAGAGGTTTCGCGGCTAGGTTCTCCTAGCCGGATCCGAGCACGTGGCAAATGGGGGTAACCATGGGCAAATTGACGGGAGTCGGGCAGTCGAGCTGCGGCGCGTTGGCAGGCTCAGCGCGCAGCCGACGCGTGCCGGGCCTCATGGCTGCGGCGCTCATCGCGCTGAGTGGAGTCGTTCTGGCAACGGGAGCTGGTGCGACCGCCACCAAGCCCGCGACGGCGTCACCGGTGGGCTCTTCTTCCATGCGGGCAGTGCTTTCTCGCCCGGCGGCCGGCACCGCCACCGTATGGCTGTGTCGACCCGGGTTCGACAACGACCCCTGCACCTCGAGCCTCGCCAAGACAGTCGTCGAGGCCTCGGGGCCGACCGCGGTCGTCAAGGCGAGCCCCGATTCGGTGTCGCGGTTCGACTGCTTCTACGTCTATCCGACCGTGAGCAAAGAGCTGGCGATCAATGCAGACCTGACGGTCCAAAAGAGCGAAATCGCCGTCGCGATGGCCCAAGCCTCTCGTTTCTCCCAGGTTTGCCGAGTCTTCGCGCCGATGTACCGTCAGGTCACCCTCACGGCGCTCGCGGCATTCCCCAGGCTCAACATTCCGGCGAGCGATGAGCAGACCGCCTACAACAGTCTTGTCAGTGGCTTTTCGGACTACATGGCCCATTACAACGACGGGCGCCCGATCATATTCATCGGTCACTCGCAAGGAGCAGCGATCCTGATCAAGCTCCTGTCACAATTCGTGGACCACAAGGCCGCAGCACGTAACCGTCTCGTGCTCGCCATCATCCTCGGAGGCGACGTCGAGGTTCATACGGGCTCGCTCACCGGCGGGAGCTTCTCGCACATCCCGGCTTGCTCGCGATCGAGAGAACCGGGTTGCGTGATCGCCTACTCGAGCTTTCCCGGTAAGCCCCCTTCGTCCGCGCTGTTCGGCAGGCCCGGACAAGGAGTCGCCCTGCAGTCGGGCCAGACGGCTAAGAAAGGTCTCCAGGTCGTATGCGTGAACCCCGCGGCACTCGGTGGCGGCGCGGCCCTCCTCAACTCTTACTTCCCCTCAGAGGGCACTGTTTCCACTCCTTGGGTGCAATTCCCGGGTCTCTACAGCGCCCACTGCGAAACGGCCGGAGGAGCGACGTGGCTCCAGGTCAGAAAGGCAACCGGTCCTGGCGACAAGCGGCCGGTCGTTACCGATGAGGCACCGGACTGGGGCTATCACACCGCCGATGTGAACCTCGCCCTCGGCAATCTCGTGACTGACGTGTCCTCTGCCGAGACGTCCTGGACCAAGACCCACCACTGAGCGGGGCCGCCAAGCGCCGGGCCATTCGGCGACATCGGGGCGGCTCTGTCAGTGGAAGTCCCTCGACGGGCCGACAGCCATCGCGAAGTCGATCTCCTCCAAGTACTCCGCAACTACGTTCGAGGACGACGGTGCCTGCGGGTCGGCGCCCTCCCCCCTCTCGAGACGCCCACGTACTAGCAGCACCACCGCCGAACGTGCCGCCTTGCGGTAGCGGGTCCAGCATCCGGGCGAGCAGATGACGTTCACGAGCCCTGTCTCGTCCTCCAAGTTGAGAAACGTCGTCCCTCCTGCAGTGGCGGGTCGCTGTCGATGGGTCACCACGCCCGCAACGAGAACCCTCGCGCCGTCAGGGATCCTCACGAGCTCGGCGTTTGGCACCACTCCTCGGCCGGCGAGCTTCGCCCGTACCAAGGCCATAGGGTCAGAGCCCGGTGACAACCCAAGAGTCTGCAGGTCGGCTGACATCTCCTCTATCTCGCCCATCTCGGGAAGCATCGGGGCGTTCGTCCCGACCACCGTGCCGGGGAGGCGGTCAGGGCGGGCTTCTGCGGCTGCACCTGCCGCCCAGAGCGCCTCGCGGCGGGTGAGCGGGCTGTGTCGGGTCCCTTTGGAGCTGACCATGGTCCGGCCGAGGCCAGCGAGTGCCCCTGAGGTGGCGAGGGCTTCGAGGCCTGGGCGGCCGATGCCACTGCGACGCACTAGGTCCTCCATGTCCTCATAGGGCCTACCGGCTGCGATCTCCTCGGCGAGGACGGTGCCCATCTCCTTCACCGAGGTGAGCCCGAGCCGTACCGAAGGGATGGGATTCTCCCCGATCTCGAGCGGGACGACCGGTTCGAGTGAAGCCCCCGCCTCGCTCTTGTTCACGTCCGGACCGAGAACCACAACCCCGTGCCGCCGGGCATCAGCGACGAGGGTGTGCGGTGACCAAAACCCCATCGGCTGGGAATTGAGCAGTGCGGCGAGGAACGCGGCCGGGTAGTGCAGCCTCAGCCACGCGCTCACATATACGAGATAGGCGAAGGACACCGAGTGGCTCTCGGGGAAGCCGAAGTTGGCGAAGGCTGCCAGCTGTTCCCAGACGGTGTCCGCGACCTGACCTGTGATCCCTCTCTCGGCCATCCCCTGGTAAAGGCGCTCACGGAGGCGCCCCATGCGCGAAGCGGAGCGCTTGGAGCCCATGGCCTGACGGAGCTGATCGGCCTCGGCTGCCGAGAACCCGGCGGCATCGATCGCCATCTGCATGAGCTGTTCTTGGAACAGCGGCACCCCGAGTGTCTTAGCCAAGCTGCGCTCGAAGCACGGATGCAGGTATGTCACCTCCTCTGCCCCGTTGCGCCGGCGCAGGTAAGGATGAACCGACCCTCCCTGGATCGGGCCGGGACGGATGAGTGCGACCTCGACGACGAGGTCGTAAAAGCAGCGTGGCCGTAACCGGGGCAAGGTGGCCATCTGCGCCCGGCTCTCCACTTGGAAGACCCCCACCGAGTCGCCACGGCACAACATGTCGTAGACGGCCTCTTCCTGGGGGATCATCGCGAGGTCGATCTTGTCTTGGTGATAGGCACCGACGGTGTCGACTGCACGGTGGATCGCCTCGAGCATCCCGAGGCCGAGAAGGTCGAACTTCACAAGACCGATCGCCGCGCAGTCGTCCTTGTCCCACTGGAGCACGGTCCGGTTCTCCATGCGAGCCCACTCGACCGGACAGACCTCCGAGACCGGGCGGTTGCAGATCACCATGCCGCCGGGATGGATGCCAAGGTGGCGAGGAAAGCCCTCGAGCTCGGTCGCCACCGCCAGTACCCGGGCCGGGATCTTGAGCTCGTTCTCGGCCTTTGACGATCCGGGCTCGGCTGCGACGTCGTCACGACCGGGCCGGCCGTCACTGGTCGTGGCCTTCGCTGCGTCGCGCCGGGCGGCCTCGTCCTCCGCCGCCGCGCTCCACCAGGTCCAGCGATCCTTGCGGTGTGGTGCGGTCGAGTGGTGGTCGCCGCCAAGTGACCCCCATAGCTCGATACGTCGCGCCCAGGCGTCGACCTGTCCGGGCGAATGACCGAGCGCCTTGGCTGCATCCCGCACGGCGGATCGGGCCCGGTAGCTCACTACCACGGCCACGAGCGCCGCCCGCTCACGGCCGTAGCGTCCGTAGACGTACTGGATGACCTCCTCGCGCCGCCCGCTCTCGATGTCTACGTCGATGTCGGGCGGCCCGTCGCGCTCAGGTGACAGGAACCGCTCGAACAAAAGGCCGAGAGCGACGGCATCTGCGTTGGTGATCCCGAGCACGTAACACACCGCCGAGCTCGCGGCGGAGCCCCGACCCTGGCAGTAGATCCCCGAGCGCCGGCAGAACTCGACGATGTCCCAGACGACGAGGAAGTAGCCGGCAAAGCCCAGCTCCTCGATCATCGCCAATTCGTGTTCCAATTGCCGCCATGCGCCGGGCACACGTTCGGCCGCCGGCGGGCCGTAGCGCCGTGTCGCTCCCTCCTCGACGAGCTGGCGCAAGAAGGTCATCTCGCTTTGGCCCGCAGGCACGGGAAAGTCCGGGAGCTTGGGGGCAACGAGATGAAGGTCGAAGGCGCAAGCCCTCCCGAGCTCATCGGCAAGCTCGACAGCCCCCGGATAGCGGGCGAAGCGCCTGGCCTGTTCGGCCGCCGAGCGCAGGTAGGCCGCCCCCGCGGCGGGCAGCCAGCCGTCGAGATCGTCGAGTGGGCGTCCCGCACGGACCGAGGCGAGCACAGAGGCGAGGCGCCTGCCCGAAGGTCGAGCATGGTGGACAACATTCGTAGCGACGATGCCAAGTCCCTTGCGCACGGCAAGAGCGGCAACGGCGTCGTTGCGCGCCGAGTCGAGAGGGTCATCGTGGTCGAACAGCTCGGCAACGACGTTCTCTCGGCCGAAACCTTCGACGAGCCGGTCAAGCTCCCTGGCCGCCGCGACCGGACCGGCTTCGACAAGCGCGGCAGGCACCGCTCCCTTGCGGCAACCCGTCAAAATGAGGAAGTGGCCTCCAGCTAGCTCGGCCAGCCGGTCGATGTCGTTACGAGGACGGCCTTTCTCGCCACCGGCGAGATGGCCCTCACTTATTGCACGGGCAAGGCGTGAGTAACCCTCGGGGTCGCGCGCGAGGACGATCAGGTGGGACCCGGAAGGGTCAGGGGTCCCGGTACGAGGTGGCGCCGGGACGACCGGAGTGCCGGCCAAGTCCGGGCCACGACCTGCAAGGCTGAGCTCGGCACCGAAGACGGTGGCCACTCCCAGCTCCTTTGCTGCCTCGGCAAAGCGAACCACGCCGTAGAGCCCGTCGTGATCGGTCAAAGCGAGAGCCCCGAGCTCGAGCCGGGCGGCTTCCGCGACAAGTTCCTCGGGGTAAGAGGCACCGTCGAGGAAACTGAAGTTCGAATGGCAATGGAGCTCTGCATACCCAACCACGGGTCCAAGGATACTGATCTGGACGAACATACGTTCGTGAGCATCTCTGAGAACAGGCACCCGAACGCGTTGGGTCGCTACGCTGGATTCTCAGCAAGTTCCCAGCAATATCGGCCACAATATGAACGTGGCAGACGGAGAAACAGGTCCCCGCGTCCTTGTCGTCGACGACGAGGAGTCGATCACCGAGCTCGTTTCCATGGCACTTCGATACGAGGGCTTCGAGGTCCAAACCGCTTCCAGCGGGTACGGGGCGCTCGAGCAGATCGATGCGTTCCGGCCCGACCTCATCCTGCTCGACGTGATGCTGCCCGACATCGACGGGTTCAACATCGCAGAGCGCCTCCGGCGTGACCGACGTGACATCCCGGTTCTCTTTCTCACCGCTCGTGACGCCACCGAGGACAAGGTCCGGGGCCTCACGATCGGCGGTGACGACTACGTGACCAAGCCCTTCAGCGTGGCCGAGCTCGTGGCCCGCACCCAGGCCATCCTTCGTCGCTCCGGCAAGAGTGGTCCCGCCCGTGAGCTTCTCCAGCTCGCGGACCTCGAGATGGACGACGACGCTCACGAGGTGCGCCGAGCCGGCCAGCTCATCGACCTGACGGCCACCGAGTACCGCCTGCTTCGCTACCTGCTCTCGAACCCGCGGCGGGTGCTCACGAGATCCCAGCTCCTCGACCACGTCTGGAACTACGACTTCGGCGGTGACGCCGGCGTGCTCGAGACCTACGTCAGCTACCTGCGCAAGAAGGTCGACTTCGTCGAGCCGCGTCTGATCCACACCGTGCGTGGCGTTGGCTACGTGCTCCGTCCGCCCCGCGCGTGACTGCTCCCGAGCCAACGACCCCAGGCGAGCCAGCCTTGCTGGCCCTAGACACCAGAAACAGATGGTCGCTGAGGACGCGGATCATCCTCATGCTGATCGCCCTGGTGGTCGTCGCCCTGGGCGCGACCGATGCGATCACGTACACGTCACTGCGCAGCTACTTGTTCCAGCAGGTCGACAGCACCCTTGCCAACATCAGCGCCGTCTCTTCGGTACCCGGGGTCGGTGGCGTCGTCGAGAACGCCCTGCTGAACCCCGAACACAACGAGCTCGGTCTTCCGAACGGCACGTTCGCAGCCATCTACGACACAGACGCGGGCGCCGTGCTCGCCCAGCAGCTTCCGGCGACGGCTGGCTGGACCGGAGGCGTCCCTGTGGTCCCGGTGAAATATCTCGAGGGAGCGCTCCCCAACTTGGGCCAATCGGTCACGATGAGCACCCAGGGCACCTCGGACACGCGCTTTCGCCTGTTCGCCGAGTCAGTGCAGGTGGCGGCAATTCGCGGACAGGGTAGCTTCAGCGGTCTTTTTGTCGTGGCAATCCCGCTGAACGGGGTCGAGGGCACCGCTCACCGTCTCCTGATACTGGAGCTGCTGGTGAGCTGCGCTGTCTTGATCGCGCTTGCGGCCGCGGCCTGGCTCACGGTCCGGATCGGGTTGCGTCCGTTGGAGAAGATGACCGAGACGGCTCGCGAGATCGCGGCTGGCGACTTGAGCCGCCGAGTCGAGGTAACCGACAGCACCGAGGTCGGCCAGCTAGGCAGTGCGCTCAACGTCATGCTCGGTCGTATCGAGACCGCCTTCAGAGAACGCGAGGCGTCCGAGGCACGACTTAGACGCTTCGTGGCCGACGCTTCGCACGAGCTGAGAACCCCGCTCACCTCGATCCGGGGCTACGCGGAGCTGTTCCAGCACGGATTGGCCGACCGTCCCGCTGACCTCGACACGGCCATGCGCCGTATCGACAGCGAGTCGATCCGCATGGCCGGGCTGGTAGACGACCTGTTGTTGCTCGCTCGCCTCGACCAGGGCCGGCCACTTGAACGGGAGCCGATCGACCTGACGACCATCACCGGCGACGCTGCCCAGGACGCGCGAGCCGTGGACCCGACACGTACGGTGACATGCAAGGCACCACCGTCTTGCCCGATCGTCGGGGACGAAGGGCGCCTTCGCCAACTGCTCGGCAATCTTGTCTCGAACGCCCTCGCCTACACGCCTGCCGGCAGCCCGCTCGAGATCATCACCGTCCTCGAGCCCCCCGAAGGCTCGGCTCCTTCAAGGGCCAAGGTTTCTGTGATCGACCACGGCCCGGGGATTACCGCGGACGCCGCCGCACACGTGTTCGAGCGTTTTTGGCGTTCGGACCCCGCCCGCGTGCGCGCACACGGTGGTGCCGGACTGGGGTTGTCCATGGTTGCCGCCATCGCCGAAGCTCACGGCGGGCGCGTCTCACTCACCGAGACTCCCGCTGGCGGCGCGACCTTCAGCGTCGAGCTGCCCACCGGACCGATACCTGAGCAGCCAAGCCATTGGGGCGCCGACACGACCGGAGCCGAACCGACCGAAGAAAGCCCCGCTCCTACCGGCACCGATTGGGCTTCCGACAGCTCCGCGCGCCAAGACGCGACTTCTTCTGCCGATCAGCAACTGTCCTTTTGAGTTGAGCTAGCTCGACCGGCTCGAAGACGCGGCCTCAAGGACGCGCGGCCAACCTGCAGGCGCGCGTTGCCATGCCCGGGCACGATCCTTGTTCGGTTCGACCCGTCAGTGAAATCACCGCCCATCGCCGATGGGCTCTGTGAGCTCGCCTGGCTCGGTTCCGACCGCGGCCCTTGGGTTCATCGTCCGGTGCCACGAAGCGATCGTCCCCGCAGATTGCCGGCTGATGCCGGCGTCTTCGAACATCCAGCTCACCGCGGACCGGCCATTCTGACCCGGCACGCCGGGCTCGCAGCCAGGTTCGTCCGAGCAGATCGCCAAGAGCCCAGAGCCCGATCACCTCGGCCTCAGTCTGGGTGACTCCCAGACGCGCCACGGCCGCCTCGACGCGAGTGGATCACGCGTCGAGGCGACCAGGCGGTCCTCGTCCGGGGGCTAGACGAGAGAATCAGGCAGGGGGAGCCGAACCCAGGGTGACCGTGACGCTCTGGGTACCGCCGTTCAGGTTCGCGAAAGTGACCTTCGCTTGGTCTCCGGGCCGCAGCTTGTGAATGAGAGTCGCCAACTCGCGCATGGTCGCAGTGGCGTGGCCGTCAAAAGAAACTATGACGTCACCTTCTTGAATGCCGGCCAGTCCCGCGGGACCGGAAGGCTCCACGTACTCGAGTCCCGCACCGGTCGCCGATCCCGACTGGTTCAGGGAGACCGTCTCGCCGGCGACGCCCAGGTAGCCCACGGCGCCTATGACGATGCCCTGGCCCGCCTTGCCCTGCTCGATGTCATTGGCAATCCCCAGAACACGGCTGATAGGCAGGGCGAAACCGATCGGCGTGGCCCCGTCCGCGCTCGCCGCAGCGGTGTTCATTCCGACCACCTGGCCAGCGGAGTTGACCAACGGACCACCTGAATTGCCCGGCTCGATGAGGGCGTCCATCTGGATCATGCCCGTGAGGGACTCGCTCACCCCATTCTGGTCGCCGGCCGTGATCGTCCGGCCGAGAGCAGTCACTGCCCCGGCGGTCACTGTCGAGGGGAAGCCTTGGCCGCCCGCGTTCCCGATCGCCACGACGGCGTTGCCGATCCGTACCGTCGAGGAGTTGGCGAACTTGACCGTCGGTAAGTCACTGACTCCCTTTATCTGCAGTACTGCCACATCGGCTGGCGCATCTGTCCCGACAATTGTTGCCCTGTAGGTGCCGCGCTTTTCGATCACGACATTGATCGTCGTGACACCCTCGATGACGTGGTTGTTGGTGATGATCTCGCCGTTTGAGGTGGCGATCATGCCTGTCCCCTCGCCGAGATTGGTGTTGATGTCCACGACAGCGGGGTCGACCTCAGCGGCAATCTGGGCCGTGGTGAGCGAATGTCCTGCCGGCGATGTCGCGAGAGCCGCGGTGCCCGTATTTTGTCGCAGACCATAGGCGATGCCGACGCCACCGCCTGCGCCGACCAGGACGAGGGCTGCCGCGA
>Ga0182027_10002912_pt1 | contig 27474 bp, 27 predicted proteins | sample 712E1DmetaG_FD_121300 | JGI IMG/M metagenome (GOLD analysis project Ga0182027, IMG submission 121300) | Permafrost microbial communities from Stordalen Mire, Sweden - 712E1D metaG (Illumina Assembly) | ecosystem: Environmental > Terrestrial > Soil > Wetlands > Permafrost | place: Sweden...
GATCGACAGCATGCGCTCCTGGCTTTCGGAGATCATGATCTCCCAGGGCTCCATGTCGGCCTCGCGCAGCGGCACGCGGTCGGCGTGGATGTCGAGCCCCACGTGGCCCTTGCTGGCCATCTCGGACGACGACGACGTGAGGCCGGCGGCGCCGAGGTCCTGCATGCTCACGACGAGCTTGCGGTGGAGCAGCTCGAGACAGGCTTCGATCAGCTTCTTTTCGGTGAACGGGTCGCCGACCTGCACGCTGGGGCGCTTTTCTTCGAGGGTCTCGTCGAACTCCTGGCTGGCCAGCACCGAGGCGCCGCCGATGCCGTCGCGCCCCGTCCGGGAGCCGATCAGCACGACGTGGTTGCCGGGTCCGCTGGCGCTGGCGCGCACGATCTGGTCGCCGCGCAGCAGGCCGGCGCTCATGGCGTTGACCAGACAGTTGCCGGCGTAGCTCTGCTCGAAGTAGATCTCGCCGCCCACCGTGGGGATGCCGAGACAGTTGCCGTAGAAGCCGATGCCGCCGACAACGCCGTCGAACAGAAAGCGCTGGCGCGCGTTGTCGGGGCCGTCGATCTCGCCGAAGCGCAGCGAGTCGAGCGACACGCAGGGCCGGGCGCCCATCGTGAAGATGTCGCGCACGATGCCCCCGACGCCGGTGGCGGCGCCCTGGAACGGTTCGACCGCCGACGGGTGGTTGTGGCTTTCGACCTTCATGGCCACCGCCCAGCCGTCGCCGACGTCGATGATGCCGGCGTTCTCGCCGGGGCCCTGAAGAATGCGCGGGCCGCTCGTGGGAAAGCGCGGCAGGACGGGACGCGAGTGCTTGTAGCTGCAGTGTTCGCTCCACATGAGCGAGTAGATGGCGAGCTCGACATAGGTCGGATCGCCCTCCTGAATGCGGCGGATGTGGGCGTATTCGTCGGCGGTGAGGCCGAGGACAACGGCGGCTTCGAGACTCGCGCGGCGCTGCTCGGTCGTGCTCATCGCGCCACCGCCGAGTCGCGCACGCGGTCGATGATCGAGCGAAAGAAGACACGCCCGTCGACGCCGCCGGCCAGGCCGGCCTCGACCGAGTTCTCGGGGTGGGGCATCATGCCGAACACGTTGAACTCCTCGTTGCAGACGCCGGCGATGTCGTCGAGCGCGCCGTTGGGGCTGGAGCCGCCGATCGTGGCGCCGGTGCGCGCCCCCGCTTCGGTGCCGTCGGGCGCGCAGTAGCGCAACACGACCTGGCCGTTGGCGCGCATGCGGGAAAGCGTGCGCGGGTCGACCCGGTAGTTGCCCTCGTTGTGCTTGACCACGATGCGCAGCACGTCGCCGGGTTCGGCCGCCTGGGTGAACGGCGTGCCGGCGTTCTCGACGCGCAGGTCGACGTAGCGGCAGACGAACTTGAGGCCGATGTTGCGGATGAGCGCGCCCGGCAGCAGGTGGGCTTCGGTGAGGATCTGAAAGCCGTTGCAGATGCCCATGACCAGGCCGCCGCCGGCGGCGAAGTCGGCGATCGACGCCATGATGGGGCTGAAGCGCGCGATCGCGCCGCAACGCAGGTAGTCGCCGTAGGAGAACCCGCCCGGGATGATGACGGCGTCGACGCCGCGCAGGTCGGTGTCTTTGTGCCAGAGCCAGACCGGTTCGGCGCCGGCGAACGTGGCCACTGCGTGCCAGGTGTCGTGGTCGGTGTTGATGCCCGGAAAGACGCAGATGCCCAGGCGGGCGGGTCGGTGGCCGTTGCCGCTCACGGCAGGGGTGCGGCGTGGAGGACGGGGCCGGAGAGCGAGGCGGTCGGGCTCACGCGTCGTCGATGGTGAAGGTGTAATCCTCGATGATCGGGTTGGCGAGCAGCTTGCGGCACATCTCGTCGACCTCGCCGCGCGTGTCGCCGGCCGGCGTGTCGTTGGGCACGGCGACCTGCAGCTCGATAAACTTGCCGACGCGGACGTCGGTCACGCCGTCGAACCCCAGCGCCGGCAGCGACCGCTCGATCGCCACGCCCTGCGGGTCGAGGATGCCTTTCTTGGGGGTGATGTAGACACGGACGTCCATGAGTCTGCTCACGGCGCTACGCTACCCGATTGACGCCGCGAAGTCCACGCCATTGCCCTACGCGACGCCCACATGGGCGAGGATGAATTCGACGACGCGGCGCTCGTAGTCGATGCGGTGCTCGAGGCCGCTGATCTCGTGGCCTTCGTCGGGGTAGACGATCGCCTCGCAGGGCGCCCCGGCGGCGCGCACCCTGTCGACCACCGTGGTGACCTGGCGGGTGGGGCAGCGCGGGTCGCAGGCGGCCGCGAGGATCAGCAGCGGCGCCGCCACCCGGTCGAGGTGGTTGATCGGCGAGTAGTACTCGAGGCGGGCGCGGTCGGCGACGACGGCGCCGCAATTCTCGACGTCCCACCAGCGCAGGTCGTTGCGCACGGCCGGGTCTTCCTGGGCGTCGATGTGGTCGAAGAACGGCACGCAGGCCACGCCGCAGGCCCACAGCTCGGGGAACTGCGTGAGCATCTGCATGGTCAGATAGCCGCCGTGGCTGCGGCCGGTGACGGCGATGCGGCCGGGGTCGCAGCCCTGTTCGACGAGAAAGTCGACGGCGCCGGCGCAGTCCTGGGCCTCGCCCTGGCCCAGCAGGTAGCGGTTGGCCAGCTGCCAGCGCCGCGTGTAGCCGTCGCTGCCCCGGTAGTTGGGGTGGACGACCAGGCAGCCGGCATCGAGCAGGGCCTGGCGGACCGGGTCCCACTCGTTGCTGTGATGCCAGGTCGGCCCGCCGTGGATGATCACGACGCCGGCGCCGCTGCGCCGCGGCGGCTCGCAGAGAAGGCCGGGCACGTCGGTCAGCCGGTCGCGGCTGGTCCAGACGGCCGGCGTTCCCGACACGAACTCGTGCTGGGCGAGGTCGTCGGGCAGCGAGTCGGTGAGGCGGGTGACGGCGCCCGACTCGATCTCGACCAGAAAGAGGTCGGTGGGGCAGCTCGGGCCGCTCAGCCCGCAGATGACACCGGCGCCGTCGGGGGTGAAGCCGGGCCGGTAGTGATTGCCGGTCCCCACGTCGAGGCAGTCGGCCACGCCGGTCGTCAGGTCGAGGCGCCAGAGCGAGCTCTCGGGACCGTCGTCGACCACAAAGACCAGGGCGCGGCCGTCGGGCGACCAGCTCGGACAGTGGGCGTTGCCCCGGCCGTCCCAGGCCCAGGTGACGAGCCCGAGCTCGAGGTCGTAGAGGCCGATCGCCTCGTAGTCGCCGCCGCCGCCGCAGAACGCGATCGAGCGGCCGTCGGGCGACCAGGCGGGGTCGCGGGCGAGTGTCATCGCCTCGCCGCCGATCGTGAGCAGATCGCCGCTGGCCGGGTGCGCGATGAAAACGACCGAGTCCTGGCCGTGGGTGTCGCTCTGGAAGGCCAGCCGGGCACCGTCGGGCGACCACCGCGGCGACCAGTCGTTGAACGGATGGTCGGTCAGGAACGTGAGCGCCCCGGCGCCGGGCTCGGCCGGCATCACTGCCGCCGCGTAGCTGGGGCCATGGTTGACCGCCAGAGCCAGGCTGCGCCCGTCGGGCGACAGCGCAAAGTCGGGGGCCGGCGCGAGCTCGGGCGTGTCGGGCAGCAGATTGACGAGCTTTCCGCCGGCCAGCTCGCAGCGATACACGTCGAAGCACTCCGTGCCGCGGTCGTCGCGGGCGAAGTAGAGGTACGCGCCGTCGGGCGAGAACGTGGGACACACGCAGGCGTCGGCGAAGTGCTCGATGCGCCGCGACGGCGCCGCGCCGCGCAGGTCCTTGACATAGACGTGCCAGTCGCCGTCGCGGCGCCAGGTGAAGGCGAGGGTGGCGCCGTCGGGCGAGACGGCCCAGGGCCGCTGCTCCGACCAGACCTCGGGCACGGCCGCGAGCTGTTCGATCAGCGAAGGTGTCATGTGTCGTTCCTCTGTCGTCGGGTCTCGCCTGTCGGTACGAACGACCGTGGCGCGCCGGGCACAGCGCGGTGACGGCCGCCGTCTACGATATCGGCTCGGCCGGTCGCCGCGCCAGTCGACCGGCCTCGCCGCCGCGCGACTCGCCCAGCCGCGTCGCCGCGCTACTCTACCGACCGAGACGCCAGACCGCGCTCCGCCCGCGGGTCGATGACGAATCCCGCAAGTCCGGCCCGGCCGGTCGCCCGATCCCACCCCAGGGCCGACGACGCCGATGGCCGGCCGACGTATCGTGTCGCCTGCCACGACAGCCGCCGGTGCCGGCGCCGTTCCCCCGGCGCACCGCGGTCCGTCAAGGCCGGCGGCGCTCCTGCCCGCCATCGCCCGCCCCGACCTCCTTACCAGCGCTTACTCCACAACCCCGCACCACCCACCCCGCAAACGGGCCGGCGTCCGTCTCCCCCCAGACGCCGGCCCACCTTCGTCTCGGCGGCCGTCCGCGCCTGCATGCTCGACGCACACGGGTGAGCCCATCCGCAGCGCTCGCCGGCGCTCGCTTGCGGCCGCGGCGAAGTTCGCCGAAGAATCGTTCGTGGACCGCCGCCGCGCCGGTGCGCGATAATCGGGCGGCAGGTCGCTCGCCGTCGGGCGGCCCAACCTGTCGTTGCAGCGCGCGCCCGGCGCGGACGCCCGGCGCGAGTCCCGTTTCTGTGCGCCGTGGGTGCGCCGAAAGGAGCTTCACGCCATGATCGTCGAGAGAAGCCCGCAGCGCCCGCCGATCGCGCCCCTCAAACGCGCCTTTACGCTGCGCTTCCACACCCCGGCCCAGCTCGACCGTATCAAGCAGGCCACCCTCGACATCCTCGAGACCGTGGGCGTGAAGTTCCCCTCGCGCAAGGCCCTCGACATTCTCGCCGAACACGGCTGTCGGGTCGACGGCGAGCGGCAGGTCGTGACGTTCCCGCCCGAGGTCGTGCTGGCGGCCATGGCGACGGCGCCGCGCTACTTCGATCTCGGCGCCCGCGACCGGTCGTGTGCGTTCTCCATCTCCGACGACACCACGTACTGCACGAGCGACGGCTGCGGAGTCGAGATCGTCGACTTCGACTCGGGCGTCAAACGGCCCTCCACCAAGGCCGACCTGGCGCGCGTCACGCGCCTGGCCGACTACCTGTCGTCGATCTCGTTCTGGTGGCCCACGATCTCGGCCGGCGACTGCGGCGAGACCGCCCAGCTCCACGAGCTCGACGCCGGCTGGAACAACACGGTCAAGCATCTGCAGGGCATGGTCAACGGCGCGCGCGAGGCCCGCTACGCCGTCGAGATGGCGACGGTCGTCGCCGGCAGCGCCGCGGAGCTGCGCCGCCGGCCGGTGCTCTCCGATCTGATCGGCACGATCTCGCCGCTCGTGCAGGACGAGGGCGGCATCGAGGCGGCCCTCGTGTTCGCCGCAGCCGGCGTGCCCGTCACCTTCGTGACCATGCCGACGCTGGGCACTACGGCGCCGGCCACGCGCGCCGGCGCCTTCGCCGTCGGCGCCGCCGAGCTCGTCAGCGCCACCGTCCTGCTGCAGCTCGCCTTCCCCGGCGCGCCCGTGGCGCATTCGATCATGCAGAGCTACGCCGACCCGCGCACCGGCGGCTTCGTGAGCTTTCCGCTCGATGGGCGCTGCCGCTTTCTGGCCACCGAGCTCGCCCATCACTGGGGCGTGCCCAGCGAAGCGGCCTGCTGCGGCACCGACTCCAAGCTGCCCGGCACCTGGCAGGCCGGCGTTGAGGACGGCGTCGATCTGGTGCAGGCCGCCTGGGAGGGCAGCGACCTCATGCCGAGCATCGGCCTGCTCGACGTCTACACGGTCTTCGACCCGGCCGACATCATGCTGGCCGACGACGTCTACCACCGCGCCCGCTACGCGATCATGGAGCTCGACCTGGGTGACGAGGCACTGGCCCTCGACGCCGTCCGCGAGGTCGGCCCCGGCGGTCACTACCTGGGCAGCAAGCACACCCGCAAGCATCTGCGCTCCTCGTTCGTGCCGGCCATCACTCACGTGCCCGCCCCCGGCGGCGGCTTTCGCGACCCGCTCGAGGTGGCCCGCGAGCGCGCCGCCTGGATCGACGCCAACCACGTGCCCGAGCCGCTGCCCGACGACCAGAAGGCCGAGCTCACGCGCATCCTGACGGCCGCCGACGCGGAACTGCGCGGGTAGCTCCGGGCATCCGCGGCGGCGATGGCGCGCCTGCGGCGGCGGGCTGCGGAGGCGTGTGGGCGTCGGGGTCGGGAACGACCGACCCCTCAACCCACACGCCTCCTCCGCCCGCCGCCGCCCGATCGCCGGCGCGGGCGGACCCTCCGATTCGCGACCACCCAGACCGCCGGGGGGATCGGCTCCACATCGGCGGCGGTGATCGTCGAGACGCCGACGTTCGGGCACGCCAGGTTGGCCTCATTCGATCCGGTGCGCTTCACGGACTGCACCGCCGACGGCTGGCCGATCGGCGCCTCCGCCACGACGAAGTTCGAGATCGTCAGCGATCGCGGCGTCACCGAGACGAGCACCTCCGCCTGGAGCCCCGACGGCGCCACTTTCACCGTGACGCACCGGTAGCGTCGCGCACCAGCGAGTACCGGGTGAGGTCGCCGGTGCGGTGGCTCGGGGAGAACGCGACGAGGAGCACGCGACGAGGTCGGCGACGCCCAGCGCGGGCTCGTCGACGAGCCCGCTACAGGGCGTTGAAGACGAGCCCGGTGAGCAGCTTCGGGTAGAAGTAGGTCGACTTCTGGGGCATGGTTTCGCCGCGCTCGGCGACCGCCCTGACCTCGTCCATCGGCGTGGCTCCAAGGAAGGCGGCGAGGCCGTAGTCGCCGGCCTCGAGGTCGGTCACGGCGTCGTCGACGCTCTTGGCGAAGTCGAGATGGCCCTCGAGGCGGTCGGGGTCGAGGCCGAGCGCGTCGCGAAAGACCAGCTCGGCCAGCAGCGTGACCGACAGCCTCGCCTGGGCCGGCGACAGGCCGCGCCGGGTGAGGCCGTCGACGACGCCCGGGCCGCGCAGCTCGAGCGTGAAACAGCGCCGTTCGCCCGGAAAGTACAGGCCGAGCACCTTGTCCGGGCCGGTGGAGCGGCCGACGCGTTCCATCGCCGGGGCGCAGTCCCGGGGCGTGCCGCCGCCCCGCTCGGTGATCGTGAAGGCCGCACGCAGGCGCTCGACGACCTCGTCGGCCGGCGGCACCGCGACGCCCTTGAGCAGGCGGTGGGTGGCGAAGATGGCCAGACCGGAGTCGTCCATGCTCGACAGGCAGACCATGACCCAGTCGGCGCTGTCGTCGCCGGCGACGCGGCGCTCGGCGCGGTAGGCGAGGGCCGTCTCGTAGCGATGATGGCCGTCGGCAATCAGCACCTGCCGGTCGGCGAGCAGCGCCACGACCTGGTCGACGACCGGGCCGCTGACCGGTCGCAGGCGGCAGGGGTTGCCGTCGGCGTCGGGCGCTTCGAGGGCGGGCGCTGGCGGCGGCGCAGCCGCCGCCAGCGCCCGCCCGATCTCGTTGCCGGGGTCGGGGTAGAGCAGGAAGATCTGGCTCAGGTTGGCGTGGGTGGCACGCAGCAGCTCGAGGCGGTCGACCTTGGGGCCGGCGTGGGTCTTCTCGTGGGGCAGCACGACACGCGCTGCGAGCTCTTCGAGGCGCAGGCGGCAGACGAAGCCGCGCCGCGTGCGCGGGGCGCCGTCGGGCCCGGGGAAGCTCTGCTCGACCACGTAGAGCGCCGGCTCGTCGTCCTGGCGCAGTACGCCGGCGGCACGCCAGTCGGCTAACAGGGCGGCCGCGGCGGCGTAGCGGCCGGCCGCTACGCCGGTCGGCGACTCGGGCAGCTCGACGTGGACGGCGTTGTACGGGCTGCGCCGCCGCAGGGCCGCCGCGGCGGCCGGCGCGATCACGTCGTAGGGCGGGCAGACGACGTCGGCCAGCGCGACACGGTCGGTGTCGTAGCGCAGGCCGCGGAACGCACTGATGTCAGCCACGGCAGATCGCCTCTCGCTGGGGATGCAGGGTCAGAAGCGTAGGTCGGCGCCCTACGGCTTGATGATGATCGGCATGCCCACGGTGACCCAGCTGTAGAGCTGCTCGACGTCCCATTCGTACATGCGGATGCAGCCGTGCGAGGCATAGCTGCCGATCGAGTAGTCCTCGGAGGCCGGCACGCCGTGGATGCCCACGCCCGAGAAGCCGGTGCCGATCCAGCGCATGCCCACGGGATTGTCGGGACCCGGCGCCACCGGCTTGGCGCCCTTCGCCCAGGGCGAGTCGGGCGGCGTCCAGGTCGGGTCTTTGGTCATCCACACGACGAAGGTGGTGCCGTTGGGCGTGGGGTAGGCGGCCTGGCCGGTCGCCACCGGGAACTCCTTCTTGAGCTTGCCGTTCAGGTAGAAGTACAGCCGGTGCTCGGACTGGACGACCACGATGCGCCCCGACAGGCCGCCGATCATCTGGGGCCCGACCACACCGTCGATCGGTATGCCGATCGCCGCCTGGAAACGCTTGACCGCCCGCACTGTGCTCTTGCCGAGAACGCCGCTGATGCGCCCGTGGTAGTAGCCCTGGGCCTTCAGCCGGCGCTGCAGTGTCTTGACGTCGCGGCCGCGGGCGCCGTAGATGAGCGTCGCCTTGCCGAGCTTCTCGGTGCTGTTGACGAGGAACGTGCGCTTCTGCCTCGTGACGTGGTGGCCGAGGTCGGTGGCCGTCACCACCAGGGTGTGCAGACCCTCGGGCAGCTTGTCGAACGGTATCCTGACCTGCGACGACGTTTTCTGGGTCAGGATCGCGTGCCCGTCGAGGTTCATCCTGACGATCGGGGTGCCGGCCGCGTCGGTGGCGATCACGTCGGCCCTGGGGGTGTCGACCTTCTCGACCGCCTCGATGCCGGTGAGGGTGAGCTCGGGCGGCGTGGCATCGACGATGAGCGTGCGGTGCAGCCGGGTGGCGTTGCCGGCGCGGTCGGTGGCGGCGAGCTCGATCCGGGCGCGGCCGTCGGCCACCGGCAGCGCCAGCGCGAAGGTGCCGTCGGTCGCCACCCGGACCTGCACCCGATGGGGGCCGGCCGAGGCCACCACGGTAGCGCCCGGTTCGCTCGTGCCGTCGAGCGCCACCGGGCTCGTCGCGACGACGGAGCCGCCGCGCACGCCGCGCAGGGTGATCGTCGGTGGGATCGTGTCGACGTCGAAGCGCCAGCTCTTGGAGAGCCTTGGCCGCAGCACGTCGGAGGTGCGCGCCGTGAGGATGACAGTGTGGCCGCCCTGCGCGAGTCGCCCGGTCGGGAAGTAGAACCGCTGGGCGTCGCTGCGCACGTTCAAGGTGACGTCGTGACCATCGAGGAGCACCGCCAGGCCGTGCAGGTGCTGGGCGCCGGGCACCACGACGCTGACCACGAGCGAGTCGCGGGCTTCGCTGGCCCCCGGGCTGGGCGTCACGGCTGCGATGCGCGGGGCGGTGACGAACTCGAACGCGACGAAGACGGCGGCGACGGTCAGGGCGACGAGCGCGACGATCCGGAAGCGATGATGCGCTGCGAAAGAGATTGCCAGTCCTCGGGTGCGCGTCTTGACCTGACTTGAGCAGGATACAGGATTTGGCCGCGCGTTCTAAGTGCCTACTCGTTGTGCCTGCTCGTTGGGTTCGGCCGTCGTCCCCGACAGGGTATGCTGTCGCTCGAAGGCGACACCGGGAGAGGCGGGAGCTTGAGCGACGGCGCAAACGACGACCTGCGGGCTCTGCTGGACGACGTCGCGGCCGGGCGCACGACCGTCGACGCGGCGGTCGACGGTCTCGCCGGTCTCGGCCTCACCTCGGTCGGCGATTTCGCCTGTCTCGACGTGGGCAGGGCGCACCGCAAGGGCGTGCCCGAGATCGTCTTCGGCGACGGCAAGTCGGTCGAACAGTTCGCCGCCATCGTGGCGGCCTTCGTGGCGCGCACCACAGTGGTGGTGGCCAGCAAGGTGTCGGCCGAACAGGCCGCGGCCGCAACCGCGCCGCCCGGCGGCGAAGCGGTCTGGCACGAGCGCGCCCGCATGCTGGTCGTGCGTCGCGCCGACCATCACCCGCCGCCGGCGCGCGGCGTGGTCGGTGTGCTGGCCGGCGGCACGAGCGACACGGGAGTCGCCGACGAGGCCGTCATCGTCTGTCGCGAGATGGGCGTCGAGGTGCTCACCGCCTACGACGTCGGCGTGGCCGGCGTGCACCGACTGATGCGCCCGCTGCGCGAGATCGCCGCCGCCGGCGCCGGCGCCCTGATCGTGGCCGCCGGCATGGAGGGCGCGCTGCCCTCGGTGGTAGCCGGGCTCGTCGAGGTGCCGGTCATCGGCTTGCCCGTGTCGACCGGCTACGGCATCGGCGGTCGTGGCGAGGCCGCGCTGCTCGGCATGCTGCAGAGCTGTTCGCCCGGCCTCGTCGTCGTCAATATCGACAACGGTGTCGGGGCCGGGGTGACGGCCGCCCTCATCGCTCGCCGGGGCTCGTCGTGAGACGGCTCGCCATGCTGCTGCGCGACCGGCGCGACGAACTGCACGGCAAGTGGATCGTAGCGCTGAAGGACACGGTCGGGGCGGAGTACGTGGACGTGCTGGCGAGCCCCCTGGGGGTCCGCCTCGTGCGTCACGTCGTCGACGACCTCATCGCGCTGTCGCAGGCCGAAGCCTATGAGGTGCCGGGCATCATCCGCCGCATCGAGAACGAGACCGCCGCCGACGCCGCTCGTCGGGGTGCGCTCGGCTTCGACCTGATGGACGTGATCGCCGGCGTGCAGCAGGTGCGGGCGGCCATCTGGAAGGTGCTGATCGACGCGCTCGTGGTCGGCGACCTGCCGGCCTTCGGCGAGACCATGGACGAGATGCAGCAGATCGACGCCTTCATCGACCTGCTGGTGCGCGTCGAGGTGCGCGGCTTTCTCGAAGGGCAGTCGCGGCCGCCGGCGGCCGCGAACGACGACTGGTGACGGGGCGCGCCGGCCGGCGCGACGCTCGCTGCGCGGCCCGGCTTGGCGCTAGCCGTTCGTCTCGACGGCGTGCGGGTTGAGGATCTTGTGGAACCAGCGTCCCATGCCCCCGGGCAGGCTCTGGAAGTAGTGCAGGACGTAGGTGCTCGGCTTCTTGAACGCGGCGATCGTGACCGTCGCCTGGCCGGGCCCCTGGGCCGAAGGCGTCAGCTTGCTCTCATGCCTGATCATGACCGAGCCGTGGATCTTGAGGAACGCCGAGGCGCTGTCCAGCGCCACGGCCGGGTTGCTGGTCAGGACGAAGTTCGACAGCGCCTGGTTGGCAGCATCGGTGGCGTTCTGGCGCACACCAAGCTGGGCGTTGATCACCGCGATGGCGTCGAGCACCAGCACGGCCACGACGACGATGATCACGGCGAACGTGATCACCCCGCGGAGAAAACCATCCTGTCGCTGCCAGCGGGAGTCGCGCACCCCGTTCCTCCGGTCTACCGTCGCCTGTGTCATCATGAGTTGCTCCCGGTATCGGCGCAGGTCGCCCTGCACTATAGCGATTTCGCGCTGCCCTCGGCGGGCAGCATGGGCGCCGCGTCGCCGCCGTCGCCCGTGCGCTTGATCAGCACGAGAGCGACGTCGTCGGCAGGGGCGTGCCCGCCGAACGTGCCGGCGTCGTCGAACAGGCCCTGAAGGAGCTCCGCGGGTGGCAGGTCGCGCAGCTCCGTGAGCGCTCGATCGAGGCGCTCGTCCTCGTAGAACCGGCCGGCGGCGTCGCGCACGTCCGACAGGCCGTCGGTGTAGAGCAGCAGCGCGTCGCCGGGGGCCAGGTCGACGTAGTCGGTGGGCAGGGCCTGGAGCTCGGCCTCGTCGGTCACGCCGAGTGCCGGATTGCCGAACAGCAGTGGTCGCTCGATGCCGGAGCCACGCAGCACGATGGGGCTCGGGTGCCCCGCCGTGGCGAGCCCCACCGCGCCGTTGCGAGCGTCGATCGAAGCGATGCAGACGGTGACGAAGTCGTGGGGTTCGTGGGGCACCGCGAGCAGGGCGTTGTGGACGTCGCGCAGCGCCTCGCCGGGCAGCAGGGGCCAGCGCTGCGCGGTCACCATCGCCCGGGTCACGTACTTGGCCACGATCGCGCGAGCGGCCGCCCCGACGCCCTTGCCGCGCACGTCGCCCAGGGTGACAACGAGCTGGGAGAGCTTCCCCGGGCTGAAGAAGTCGACGAAGTCGCCGCCGAAGCCGTCGATCTCGTGCAGCTCCGAGCGGTCGTCGTCGCCGCGCGTGCGGTAGAGACAGCCGATCTCGAGACCGGCGATCGCCGGTCGCTCGCCGGGGCCCAGCAGGCGGCGGAAGTCTGCCAGCAGGCGTTGCACGCCGGCGTCGTGCCCGGTGCCGCTCTGGGCGTCGTGCGACGGCGTCATCGGACCTCCCCCGGTCGCAGCCGACGGGCCGCGCGCCCGCGGCGCCCGCGGTGGCGCGCGTCGCGCTCGGCGACCAGCACGGCTTCGCCCTGGGCCGCGTCTTCGCGCGGGTGGGCGAGCGGCGTCAGCGGGCCGCCGTGGGCGTGCTCGAGGGCCAGCGCCAGAAGGTGGTCGGTGAGCCAGGCGTTCTTGGGCAGCACCGGCCCGTGGAGGTAGGTGGCGATCACCCGCCCCGCCCGGACCCCCTCGCCGCCGTCCTGGCCGTTGTTGCCGAAGCCCAGGAGCACCCGGCCGAGGGGTCGCGCCGCGCCGAGGAACGTACGCCCGCCGTGGTTTTCGAAGCCGACCAGCAGGCGCGGCTGCTCGGCGCCGCCGCTGCCTTCGGCGCCGGTCGCAGCGCCGCCGCCGGCGGCGGCGTTCGCGGCGGCGGCTTGGCCGGGCTGCCCGGCGAGGTCGCGCACCTCGGCCACGACGTTGCCGATCAGGCGCCACTCGCCGCGTTTCGCGGCGAGGGTCTCGAGGTCGAGCAGGCCGAGGCCGGCCAGCTCGCTGCCGTCGGCGGCCACGTAGCGCCGGCCCAGGAGCTGCAGGCCGGCGCACACCGCGAACACCACGCCCCCGTCGTCGATCACCGCGGCCAGCCAGGGCCGCAGGCGGGCAAGATCGGCGGCGGCGGCGTGCTGCACGCGGTCCTGGCCGCCGCCCATGAAGACGAGATCGCAGCTGGCCGGCGGCTCGTCGCCGAGCTCGAGGGCGTGCCAGTCCACGGCGAGACCGCGCAGGGCGGCGCGCCGGGTGAGGGCGGCCACGTTGCCGCGGTCGCCGTAGGTGTTCATCGTCGTCGGGTAGAGGTGGACGGCGTCGATGCCGACTCCGGCGGTCGCCCTGTCTGCCGGGGCGCTCACTGGTGGACCACCTGCCAGCCGGCGAGGGCGCCGCGGACCTCCTTGAGCGCCGTGTAGGTGGGCAGCAGATAGACGTGGCGGGCGCCGCGCTCGGCGGCCAGGCCGAGGGCCGCGGCGACCGAGTCGACGCTGGTGAGCGTGTCGTCGGGCACGCCGGCGTAGCTCAGCCGCAGCGCCATCTCATGCTTGCGCGTGCCGCTGGTGACGACCAGGTCGGCCGCCGGCAGCAGCTCCTCCATGTCGACGTCCCAGATCCACGAGATGTCGCGGCCGTCGGCGATGTTGTCGTTCAACACGAACACGAGCGTCTTCTCGCCCGGCACCTCGCGCAGGGCGCGCAGCGTCTGGTTCATGCCGGCCGGATTCTTGACGAGGTTCACCTGCACCGACGTGTCGCCGCGCCGCACGAGGCTCCAGCGACCGAAGACCGGCTGGTAGGCGGCCAGCGACGCCAGGGCCGCCGCCGGATCGACGCCGAGCCGCTGCGTCAGAGCCAGCGCACCGAGAGCGTTGTAGACGTTGTGCAGGCCCGGCACGCGGAGGCGCAGCTTGCCGGCGTCGCCGGCAAGCTGCGCCTCCGCGTGCCCCTCGACGGTGCGCAGGTCGCGGGCCTCGACGTCGCGCGGCGGCCGCGCGAAGCCGCACGACGGGCAGCGGTAGTCGCCGAGCTGCGACAGCCAGCGCGACGAGTAGGCGAGCATCGTCTCGCAACGGGGGCAGATCGTGACGTCGCTCACCTCGTGGTCGGCGGCTCCGTCGCGCACCTCGACGCCGAAGAAGACGGTCTGGCAGCCCGACTCCTGGGCGACCCAGGTCACGAGGGGGTCGTCGGCGTTGGCGACCAGCGTCGTCGAGGTCAGGCCGCGCAGGGCGGCCAGCCAGCCGGCGGCCAGGCGGTCGACCTCGCCGTAGCGGTCGAGCTGGTCGCGGAACAGGTTCATGAGCACGACGACGCGCGGCGCTCCCAGGCGCTCCACGGCCGCCGGCACGATCGCTTCATCGATCTCGAGCAGGGCAAAGCGCGCCGCGGGCCGGCGCGAGAAGGCGGTGGCGATGCCCGAGAGCAGGTTGGCGCCCTCGCTGTTGTGGACGAAGTCGCGCCCGGCGTCGGCGAGGGCGCCGGCCGCCATGTTGGCGGTCGTTGTCTTGCCGTTGGTGCCCGTGACGATGGCGAGACCGTCGGTGAGCCGGCGGGCATGGCCGGCAAGGTAGCCGGGGAACAGCCTGTTGGCCACCTTGCCCGGCATGCTGCTGGCCTGGCCGGCGCCGCTCAGACGCACGGCGGAGGCGACGCAACGGGCGGTGAGGCGGGGAAGAAGCTCCATGTCGGCGCTCATCTTACTCGATGCCCGCGCTCGCCGGCGCGGCTGCCGGCGAGCGCGTCAGGTGGATCGGTCCGACACGACCGAACCGAGTACGGCCTGCACCACGAGCGCGACGATGCACAGCAGCAGCACCGTCGACAGCGAAAAGCCGAAGACCAGCACGAGCACCGTGACCAGCGCCGCCCAGAGGAGCGTGCGAGGCAGAAGATCGCGCAGCAGGCGGCGGCGAAAGCCCAGCCAGGCGAGCCTGCGGCCCATCGTCGAGTTGCGCTGGCCGTCGTCTAAGTAGCTGGTCTCGGCGGTGCGCAACAGGGGCGTGAGGTCGGCGCCCTCGTCCGAGAACAGCCGGCACTGCAGCTCGAGGCCGAGCTTCTGCTGCATGAGCGTGCGCTGCCCGCGTCCGTAGAAGGCGACCAGCGAAAGAAAGCGGTCGTCGCCGGCGAGGCCGCTGTCGCCCACGATGACGTCGAGAAAGAAGCGCCGGGCGCGATGATCGTACTGCACGCGCGACTGCCAGCGCTGGCGCGGGAAGAAGTCGCGCAAGAACCGGTCGAGGTCGCGCGGCAGGCCTTCGACGACGTGGTCGGCGCGCTCGGTCACGATGACATTGTACTCCCCCGTGCCGCCGCAGGCGGCGCCTCCGGCGGGTTGCCGGGCGCGTGTCGCGACAGCCTCGCCGTGTGTCGGTTAAACTCCTCGCATGGCTTCCCGGATCGTGCTTTCCATCGTCGGCAACCGGCCCCAGTACATCAAGGCGGCGATCGTGTCGCGCGCCGTGCGCGCCGTGGCCGGCGAGGTGCTGCTCGACACCGGCCAGCACTACGACCACGAGCTGGCCGGTGTCTTCTACGACGAGCTCGACCTGCCGCGACCCGACATCGAGCTCGGGGTGGGTTCCGCCAGTCACGCCCGTCAGACGGCGGCCATGCTGACGGGCATCGCCGCCGCCATCGCCGAGGTGACTCCCCAGGTCGTGCTGGTCTACGGCGACACGAACTCGACCCTGGCCGGCGCGCTCGCCGCGGCCAAGCTGAACGTGCCGGTCGCCCACGTCGAAGCGGGCCTGCGCTCGTTCGACCGGCGCATGCCCGAAGAGGTCAATCGCGTATTGACCGATCACGTCGCGAGCCTGCTCTTCTGCCCGACCGACAGCGCCGTGGCCAACCTCGCGCGCGAGGGCATCGTCGCGGGCGTCGTGCAGACCGGCGACGTCATGTTCGACCTCGCCATGGCGACGCTCACTCCCGAGCGCGAGGAGACGGTCCTCGCGCAGTACGGCCTGCGGCCCGGCGGCTACGTGCTGGCTACCGCCCACCGGCCGGCCACGACCGACGAGCCGGCCCATCTCGAAGCCGTCCTGTCGGCCCTCGGCGCCCTGCCCGAGACGGTGATCTTCCCGGCCCACCCGCGCACCGCGGCGAGCATCGAGCGCTTCGGTCTGGCCGAGCTGGTCACGCCGAACGTCAGACTGAGCGGGCCGATCGGCTACACCGAGTCGCTGGCCCTCACCAAGAACGCCCGCGTGGTGGCCACCGACTCGGGCGGTCTGCAGAAGGAGGCCTATTTCTTCGCTGTGCCCTGCGTGACCATGCGCGACTCGAGCGAGTGGGTCGAGACCATCCAGAGCGGCTGGAACGTGCTGGTCGGCACCGACCGCGAGGCGCTCGCCGCGGCCCTGGCCGAGCCGCCGCGGGGTGCGCAGCACCCCGCGTTCTACGGCCGGGGCGACGCCGGCGGGCGCCTCGCGGTCGCTCTGGACGCGTTTCTCACCCGGACCGAGACCGGCGCAGGGGCACCCGGCGGGCATGTCGAACCACTACAACCGGACAGTATCCAGGCGACGGAGGACGACCGGCCTTGAACATTCCCTATCTCGAGATCGAAGCCCGCGGCAGCCATCGCGAGATCGGCCGCCAGATCGGCGAGGCGTCGCGTCACCTGGTCGTGGCCGGCATCGCCTACTACGAGGAGCATCACGAGGCCATGGGCGGCCCCAGCTTTGCCGCCGCCCAACAGGAGTGCATGACCTACCTGCCGGCCGCCCGCCGGGCGCTGCCCGGTGTCGTCGAGGAGCTCGAGGGCATGGCCGAGGGCGCCGACGTGGCGCTCGGGCGGCTGCTCGTGCCCAATCTGGGCGAGGAGCTCACCTGCAACGCCGACCCGGCCGCCGAGCTGCCGACGCCGCTGCCACGCTTTGCCCACACCGGGCACTGCACCTCGGTGGCGGTGAGCGTCGGCGGGCGTTGCCTGCTCGGCCACAACGAGGACTGGTGGGCGGGCGACGTCGACAAGAACGTGCTCCTGCGCATCACCACCGACGACGGCACGCAGATCCTCGCCATGACCTCCGCCTGTCTGCTGCCGCCGACCGGCATCAACTCCCACGGTGTCGCCACGGGTGGTAACACTCTGTACGCCGACGATCAGCGCGTCGGTGTGCCCAACAACTTCATCCGCCGGCATCTGCTCGAGTCGCGCTCGCTGGCCGACGCTCGGCAGCGCGCCCTCCTGCCGACGCGCGCCCGCGGTTCCAACCACACGTTCGTCGACTCGTCGGGCGCGCTGCTCGACATCGAGACGTCGGCCACGAGCGCGGCCGTCATCGAGGGCGACGACCGCCTGGTGCACACCAACCACTTCGTCGAGCCCACGATGACCGGCCATGACCTGTCGACCTCGAAGGGCACGCGACTACGGCGGGCGCGGGCGGAGGACCTGCTCGACGAGGGCCTGCGGCGCGGCGACGACCTCCGCGATCTGCTGCGCAGCATCCTGAGCGACCATGACAACGCCGACGACGCCATGTCGATCTGCGGACACCCCGACCTGTCGGTGCCGCTCGGCGAACGCGACATGACGACGGCGAGCATGATCTGGGACCCGCAGGCGCTCTCGGTCGAAGTGTGCGCGGGTCCGCCCTGCCAGAACGAGCGGCGCCTGTTCGCCTTGCGTTAGCGGCCCTTGGCGCCCGCCCGCCGGGGCGACAGCCGGCGCCGTCGAGCCGCTGCTTCGGCTGAGCGGGGCCGATGCGATACAATCGGTGACTCGGTCGCGCCGGCGCTCGGCGCCGCCGATCGGCACCACGAACGGGAGCGGACAGTGAAGATCGCAGTCATCGGCATGGGATACGTCGGTTTGCCGCTCGCGGTGACGTTCGCCCAGGCGGGCGTCGAGGTCGTCGGCATCGAAGCCGACACCACCCGCTGCAGCGCCATCAACACCGGCAAGTCCTACATCGGCGACGTCACCGACGCGGCCCTCAAGGCCGTGGTCGACAAAGGTCTGCTCACGGCCACGATCGACTATGCCGCCACCGAGGCCTGCGACGCCGACATCATCTGTCTGCCGACGCCGCTCAACGCCAACCGCGAACCCGACCTGACCCTGGTCAAGCAGGCCACCGTGGCGCTCGCCGCCCACGTGCAGGCCGGCCAGCTCATCTGCCTCGAGAGCACGACCTATCCGGGCACCACCCGCGAGGTGCTCGCTCCGCTCCTCGAAGAGGGGTCGGGACTCACCGCCGGCACCGACTTCCACCTCGCCTTCTCGCCGGAACGGGTCGACCCCGGACGCACCGACTACACCACCGCGACCACGCCCAAGGTGGTCGGCGGCCTCACCCCGGCCTGCACCGCGAAGGTGCTCGAGGTCTACGGCAAGGCGATCGATGCGCTCGTGCCGGTCACCACCCCTGAGGTGGCCGAGATGACCAAGCTGCTCGAGAACATCTTCCGCAGCGTCAACATCGCCCTGGTCAACGAGCTCGCCATGCTGTGCGACCGCCTGGGGATCGACATCTGGGAGGTCATCGAGGCGGCCGCCAGCAAGCCGTTCGGCTTCATGAAGTTCCTGCCGGGACCGGGTCTCGGCGGCCACTGCATCCCGATCGATCCTTTCTACCTGTCGTGGAAGGCGCGCGAGGTCGACTTCTGGACCGAGTTCATCGAGCTGGCCGGCAAGGTCAACGAGAACATGCCGTACTTCTGCGTCACCAAGGTCACGCGGGCGCTGAACTCGCACGGCAAGGCGCTGCTGGGCGCCAAGGCGCTCGTCATGGGCGTGGCCTACAAGGCCGACATCGACGACCTGCGCGAGTCGCCGGCCCTGAAGATCATCCGCCAGCTCGACCGGCAGGGCGTGGCGGTCGACTATCACGACCCGTTCGTGGCCGAGCTGCCGCAGTTCAGCATGCACTCGATCGACCTGAGCAAGGGCGCCGGCATCAGCGCCTACGACGTGGTGATCGTGGTGACGGCCCACTCCGCCATCGACTATGCCGACGTCGTCGCCAAGGCGCAGCTCGTGGTCGACCTGCGCAACGCCACCGCCGGCATCGACGGCGGCGACAAGGTCTGGAAGCTCTGAAGCGGCGGCCGCAGGCCGCCGCCCGCCCTCGAGGATGGTGACCTTCCGTGAGCGCTGACCCCGTCCGTATCGGCGTCGTGGGCCTCAACTACTGGGGTCCCAACCTGGCGCGCAACGTCGACCGGCTGCCCGGCGCCGAGCTTGCCTGGTGCTGCGACCTGGACGAGAAGATCCTCGTCCGCATGAGCGCCCAGTTCCCCGACGCCAAAACGACGGCCGAGTTGGACGACGTCCTGGCCGACGACTCGGTCGATGCCGTGATCGTCGCTACCTCGGTGCCCACGCACTACCTGCTGGGCAAGCGTGTCCTCGAAGCCGGCAAGCACGCTTTCATCGAGAAGCCCCTGGCAGTCAGGGCCGCCGACGCCGAAGACCTGGTGCGCGTCGCCGAGGCGCACGGCCGGCAGCTCATGGTCGGCCACCTGCTCGAGTATCACCCGGCCGTGCGCAAGGTGAAGGAGCTGCTCGACGCCGGCGAGCTCGGGAGCATCTTTTACGTGTACTCGAACCGCCTGAACCTGGGCAAGGTGCGGCCCGACGAGAACGCCTTGTGGAGCCTCGGGCCGCACGACATCTCGGTCATCAACTTCCTCACCGGCGAGGAGCCCGAGGAGGTCTCGGCGCGCGGCGAGTGCTACCTGCAGCCGGGCGTCGAGGACGTCGTGTTCGGCTACATCCGCTACCCCTCGGGCATGATCGGCCACCTGCACGTGAGCTGGCTCGACCCCCACAAGACCCGCAAGATCACGGTGGTCGGCTCGCACAAGATGGCGGTGTTCGACGACATGGACGCCGATCGCAAGGTGACCGTTTACGACAAGGCCGCCGTGGTGCCGCAGTACCAGTCCTACGGCGAGTACGTCACCTTGCACTTCGGCGACATCCACATACCAAGGATCGCCAACGACGAGCCGCTCAAGCTCGAGATCGAGCACTTCGTCGAGTGCGTGCGCGGCAACCGCCGGCCGCTGTCCGACGGACGCGACGGCCTCAACGTCGTGCGCGTGCTCGAGGCCATGGAACGCTCACTGCGCAACGGTGGCCGGCCCGTGAAGACCGCCGACCTCACGGTCGCGTAGCGTCGTGGCCCTGCATCCGTCGGAGCTTGCCCACAACCTGCTGCTGGGCAGCAACGTCAGCGTCGGCGCCGGCGTGGTCTTCGGTGTCAACGTGGTCGTGCACGACGACACCGAGATCGGCGACGGCTGCTTCATCCAGGACAACGCGGTGCTCGGCAAGGTGCCGTCGCTGTCGCCGAGCTCGACCGCCAGGAAGGGCGAGCTGGCGCCGCTGCGCCTTGGCCCCGGCTGCGTGGTCTCGACCGGGGCCATCCTCTACCGCGGGGTGACCATGGGACCGGGCTGCGTCGTCGGCGATCTGGCCAGCGTGCGCGAACGCTGCGTGCTGGGGCAGCGCGTGGTCGTGGGTCGCGGCACCTGCGTCGAGAACGACACCACGATCGGCGACTTCACCAAGATCCAGTCCAACGCCTACATCACGGCCTACATGACGATCGAGGACCACGTCTTTGTGGCGCCCTGCGTGCAGACCACCAACGACAACTTCATGGGCCGCACCGAGAAGCGCCACGAGCTGATCAAGGGGGCGACCATCCGCCGCGGCGCCCGGGTCGGCGGCGGCGTCGTGCTCTGCCCCGGCGTCGAGATCGGCGCCGAAGCCTTCATCGCCGCCGGCGCCGTCGTCACCAAAGACGCGCCGGCCGGCAAGGTGCTCATGGGTGCGCCGGCGCGCGTCGTGCGCGACGTGCCGGCCGAGGAGCTGCTCGAAAACCAGTAGGACGCGCTTGCGTCGCACGTTCGCCCCGGTCGCTGCCGACCGGCTCCTTGACGAATGGCGCCGCCGCCTGTACTAGAATCGGCGGCGCAACGCATCCGACGACGGCCCCCACGAAGGAGTGGAGCTCATGCAGAAGTACGTGTGCACGCTGTGCGACTGGGTCTACGATCCCGAGATCGGCGATCCCGACAACGGCGTCGAGCCGGGCACGGCCTTCGAAGACCTTCCCGGCGACTGGACCTGCCCCGACTGTGGCGCGGGCGTCGACATGTTCGAGCCGCTCGACGACGAGGAGTAGCCGCCGCGGTCAGTCCGTCGGCCGCTCAGGGCAGCAGGACGAGCTTGCCGGCGGCGGGTCCCGCGGCGATCTCGCGGTGGGCCCTCGCCGCCTCGGCGAGCGGCAGCTCGCGGGCGATCACGGGGCGCAGGCGGCCGTCGGCGAGGCCGTCGTAGAGGGCCTGGTGGATCTCAGCGAGATCCTCTGGCGACGCGTTGGCCAGCAGCAGGCCGCGCACGTCGGCGTCGCGCGTCATCAGATCGCGGGGCACGATCTCGACGGGACCGCGGCTGCCGACCACGACCACCCGCCCGCCCCGAGCCAGCAGGCTCAGATCGTCTGCCAGCCCGGCATGGGCGGCCATCTCGACGATGAGGTCGTACCCGCGCCCGCCGCTGGCGGCGAGCAGTCCCGCGGCGTGGCCCGCCATGCGGTGGTCGACGACCTGAGCGGCGCCTTGGGCGGCGACCAGCCGGCGGCCGGCCTCGGAGCCGGCCGTGCCGTGTGCCGCGAAGCCCGCCGCGACGGCGAGCTGCACGGTCGCCAGGCCGACGCCGCCGCTCGCTCCGCGGACGAGCACGAGCTCGCCGGGTCGCAACCCGCCGCGCTGGAACAGCGCGCGGAAGGCCGTCGCGTACGGTATCCCGAGGGCGGCGCCCTCGGCGAAGGTGGCTTCGTCGGGCAGCGGATGCACCTGAGCGACGGCGCACAGAGCGGCCTCGGCGTAGGTGCCCGTCAGCGAACCCGAGGTGTAGACGCGGTCGCCGACGGCCGGTCCGGGTACGTCCGCGCCGCCGATCGCCGCGACGACTCCTGCGCCATCGCCGCCGGGGGTGTAAGGCAGAGCCGGCAGGGCGGCGTAGCGGCCCGCGCGCACGTAGGTCTCGACGGGGTTGACGCCGACGGCGCGCAGGCGGACCAGCACCTCACCCTCGCGCGGCGGGCGCGGGTCGGGCACCTCTTGGAGACCCAGGACGTCGGGGTCGCCGAAGGCCCGCACGACGACGGCGCGCATCAGAAGGCGAGCTGCTCGAGGCGCCCGAAGATGACCTCGCGACCGGCCCGGTACTGGTCGGGGTCCATGGCCGCGTCGATCTCGGCGGGCGAGAGCACGGCAGTCGCCTCGGGGTCGTCCTTGATCAGCTCGCCGAAGTCGACGTTCTCGCGCCAGGCCCGCATGGCGCTGTCCTGCACGACCCGGTAGGCGTCGTCGCGCAGCATGCCGTGGTCGACCAGGGCGAGCAGCACGGCGCCGCTGAAGACCAGGCGCTGCGACAGGGAGAGGTTGGCCAGCATGCGCGCCTCGTCGACCACCAGCCCGTCGAAGAGCTTCGTCGCCTTCTGCAGCATGTAGTCGAGCAGTATGCACGAGTCGGGGAACACGATGCGCTCCGCCGAGCTGTGGGAGATGTCGCGCTCGTGCCAGAGCGCCATGTTCTCCATGCCCACGACGGCGTTGCCGCGCAGCACGCGGGCGCAGCCGGCCAGACGCTCGGAGAGGATCGGGTTGCGCTTGTGGGGCATCGCCGACGAGCCCTTCTGACCCTTGCCGAAGGCCTCCTCCGCCTCGCGTACCTCGGTACGCTGCAGGTGGCGCACCTCGACGGCGAACTTCTCGAGAGAGGAGCCCACGATGGCCAGCGCCGACAGGAAGGCGGCGTGGCGGTCGCGCTGCACGACCTGGTTGGCGATGGGCTCGAAGCCCAGGCCGAGCTCGGCGCAGACCAGCTCCTCGACCCGCGGATCGATGTTGTTGTAGGCGCCCACGGCGCCGCTCAGCTTGCCGACGGCGGCGCCGTCGGTCACGCGCCGCAGGCGGTCGAGGTCGCGGGCCACCTCGAAGGCCCACATCCCCAGCTTCATGCCGAAGGTGATGGGCTCGGCGTGGATGCCGTGGGTGCGCCCCACCTGCACCGTGTCGCGAAACTCGAAGGCGCGCCGCTTGAGCACCTCGCCGAGGGCGATGAGGTCGCGCTGGAGAAGCCCGCCGGCACGCTTGATCTGCAGCGCCAGACCGGTGTCGAGCATGTCCGAGCTCGTCATGCCGTAGTGGATGTACTTCGAGGCGTCGCCGACGTGCTCGGCCACGTTGGTCAGAAAGGCGATGACGTCGTGGTTGGTGGTCTGTTCGATCTCGGCGACGCGGGTGGCGTCAAACCCGGCCCGCGCCTCGATCTCGGCCACGGCCTCGTCGGGGATCCTGCCGAGCCGGTTCCAGGCGCGCACCGCCGCGAGCTCGACCTCGAGCCAGGTCCGCAGCTTGGCTTCGTCGGTCCAGATGGCGCCCATCTCGGGCAGCGTGTAGCGATCGATCATGGGGAGCCCTCCGCGGCGGCCGTCAGGGACGGCCAGATTCTCTCACAGAAAAGCGCCCCGGCAGGTCGGGCCGTCGGTCATTGCCTGGTGAGCAGTGTCTCCAGGGGCGGCCGGCCGTCGCTGAAGGTCACCCGGGCGCGGAGCTGGTCGCGGTTGGCAAATGACAGCGAGAGCTGCCACGACACGCCGTTCGCGACACCGTTGGCCACGAGGGCGTCGTCTTTGACCTGCGCGGCGACGGCCGGCCCGCCCAGGACGCGCACCCCGGCGATCGTGTAGGCGCCGCCGTTTCTGGCGATGCGCACGACCGGCGCGCCCAGGGACGTGTCCGACGAACCCCAGGCTCCGGCGTACTTCTGGCCCGAGGCGGTGACGCCGAAGTACTGCAGCAGGCCGAAACCGCCGAGCAGGAAGAAGCTCGTCAGGACGAAGGCCGCGAACACCAGAACCAGGGCGATGACCGGCGCCGGCCACCAGGCGTCGCGCAGGCGGCGGCGTGGGGGCCCCGGCGGGTCGGCGGCGGGCGCGGCGGCCGCCGCGCCCGCCGCCGACCGGTAGATCGTGCGCGCCGGTCTCTGGTCGCTCACCGGATCCGATCACTCACTCATGGCGATGGCTTCGATCTCGACTTTGACGCCCTTCGGCAGGCCGGCGACCGCCACCGTCGAGCGCGCCGGGTAGGGCTTCTCGAAGAACTCGGCGTAGACCGCGTTCACGGCGGCGAAGTCGTTCATGTCGGTCAGGAAGACGGTGGTCTTGACGACCGCGTGGCTGGTCAGGGCGCCGGCTTCGAGCAGATGGTGCAGATTGGTCAGCGCCTGACGCGCCTGCTCGGTCGCCGTCTGGCCGACCACCGCGCCGCTCGCGTCGAACGGCACCTGGCCCGAGAAGAACACGAAGCCTTCGGCCTGCAGGGCCGGAGAGTAGGGGCCTATGGCGGGGGCAGCCGCGGGCGACGACAGCGTCTTTTTGATCATCTCGAGCTCCTTGCGTGGCGGGTGCTTAGCGGGTGTGGGGCGGGTGCGTGGCGGGCGCTTGGCGGGTCGGTCAACCGACGAAGTGCAGCAGCAGGCCGATCAGGGCCAGCACGACGACGAAGGTGAAGCCGCTGATCGCCATGATCACCACCTGACGCTGGTAGCCGGGCGGCAGGCGCGACTTGCGGGGATCGTCACTCATTGTTCGTCCCTCGCTTCGTCAGACGTCGAGGATCTTGGCCGCGAGGATGGCGGCGTTGCGGGCGCCGTTGATGGCCACGCAGGCGACCGGCACGCCGGGCGGCATCTGCACGATGGACAGCAGCGAGTCGAGGCCGCCCAGGTCGCTCGTCTTGATGGGCACGCCGATGACCGGCAGATTAGTGTAGGAGGCGATCACCCCGGGCAGTGCGGCCGCCTTGCCGGCGCCGGCAATGAGCACCTTGATCCCGCGCGCCTGCGCCGTGCGGGCATAATGGGCGACCTTCTCGGGGTCGCGATGAGCCGACATCACCTGGATCTCATGGCGTATGCGGCGCTCGTCGAGCTCGCGCCCGGCGGCCTCCATCACTTCGCGGTCGGATTCGCTGCCCATGACGATACCCACAAGCACAGGTTCGAACTCGATGCCGACCAGCAGCGCATCGACCTCCGTACTGGTCTTGTCCACTGCCCACTCCCTTCGGGGTCCGCGCTGCGCGGCGCTTGATCTTCGGCAGAGCTTACTCTAGTCGGCCCAGTCGGCGGGGAAGAGGGCGATCTCGCCGGCCTCGGCTCGCACGGCGCGCTCGGCGATGTCGGGGCGTGACTGCCGGCCGTCGAAGGAGATGCGCGCGAGCGCGCCATAGGCGCGCTCGCGCGCGGCGGCGAAATGACTCCCGAGGGCGCTGACGGCCAGCACGCGGCCGCCGGAGGTCACGATGTCGTGACCGTGGGCGGCCGTGGCGGCGTGGTAGACGGTGACGTCGGGCATGGCCGCCGCCTCGGACAGCCCGCTGATCACGTCGCCCTTCGAGCTCGACGCCGGGTAGCCGCGCGAGGCCGCGACGACCGACACGCAGGCTTCGGGCTTCCAGCGCAGGGTGACCGTGTCGAGCTCGCCCTGGGCGGTCGCCAGGCAGGCTTCGAGCAGGTCGCTGTCGAGCCGCGGCAGGATGGCCTGGGTCTCGGGATCGCCGAAGCGGCAGTTGAACTCGAGCAGCTTGACGCCGTGCTCGGTGACGATGAGACCGCCGTAGAGCACGCCGCGGTACTGGATGCCGCGCCGGCGCAGCGTGTCGAGCACCGGCGCGAAGAGGTCGTCGGCCACCGTCTCGGCGACCTCGGCGTCGAAACCGGGCACGGGGCAGTAGCTGCCCATGCCGCCGGTGTTGGGGCCCTGGTCGCCGGCGAAGATGCGTTTGTAGTCCTGGGCCGGCGCCATCGGCACGACGCGTGTGCCGTCGCACAGGGCCAGCAGCGACACTTCGGAGCCGCTGAGGAACTCCTCGATCAGCACCGTGTGGCCGGCTTCGCCGAAGGCGCGCTCGGCCAGGCAGAGCCGGACCGCCGTGCGCGCCTCGTCGGCGTCGTGGCAGATGAGCACGCCCTTGCCGGCGGCCAGGCCGTCGGCCTTGACCACGAGCGGATAGGACTCCCGCGTCTCGACGTCGCGCAGCGCCGGGCCGAGATCGTCGTGGCGTGTGTAGCGCCCCGTGGGCACGTGGGCTTCGTCCATGATCTGCTTGGCGAAGACTTTGCTGCCTTCGAGCCGGGCGGCCTCGCGCGTGGGGCCGAACACGAGCAGCCCGTTCTCGATGAAGAGGTCGGCGATGCCGGCGACCAGCGGGACCTCGGGTCCGACGACGGTCAGGTCGATCTTCTCGCGCCGGGCGAACGAGAGCAGGCCGGTGAGGTCGTCGGCCTCGACGGCGACCGGGTCGGCTTCCTGGCCGATGCCGGCGTTGCCGGGCGCGCAGAACACCTGGGTGGCCAGCGGCGAAGCACAGAAGGCATGGACGAGGGCGTGTTCGCGACCGCCGCCACCGACTACCAGAACGCGCATGTGGCCTCCTCGCCGTGTCGGGACGCGCTGCCGGGGCCGGCCGGCGCCGCGGGCGGGCGCTGGCGAGCGTGAGCGCGTCTGGAGCTCATGGCGGAAGTCTACGCGCGGGGACGGGGGCGCGTAAACGCGCCCCCGTCCCCGCGCGGCGCGCGGCGCTACGCCGTGAAGCCCTCGGCGCGGTAGACCTCGTCGCCGCGAAAGACGGTGAGCAGCACGCCGGCCGCGCCGATCTGCTCGGGCGGCACGGCGAGGATGTTCGTGTCGAGCACGATCAGGTCGGCCGACTTGCCGGCTTCGAGCGAACCGGTCTCGGATTCGAGGCCGTGGGCGCGAGCGCCGGCGATCGTGAAGCTGTCGATCATCTGCTCGACGCCGACCCGCTCCTCGGGCCACAGCACGTCGCCCGGGGCGGCCTCACCGGCGAACCAGCGCATCACGCCCACCTGGATGCCGGCCAAAGGATCGGGCGGCACCGTCACCGGGAAGTCGCTGGCCGCGGCGACGGGCACCCCGGCGGCGAAGAAGCTGGCCATGGGGTACTCGTGTGCGGCTCGTTCGGCCCCGAGGTAGGGCACCTGAAGGTCGTAGAAGTAGTCGTCTCTGAGGAACCAGTAGGGGTTCAGGACGGCGGTCACGCCCAGGGCGGCGAAGCGTTCGATGTCGCCGGGCCGCGTGAGCTGGACATGGGTGATGGCCGGGCGGCCGCCGGCGTAGCCGGCGGCGCGGGCGGCGGCGATGGCGTCGAGCGCCAGCGCCGTGCCGGCGTCGCCGATGGCGTGGTAGTGCAGCTCGAAGCCGGCGCCGGCGGCTGCCACCGAGGCCGCCTCGAGAGCGGCGGCCGGCCACTCCGGAAAGCCGCGGTCACCTGGGGTGTCGGCGTAGGGTTCGTCGAGGTAGGCGGTGTGGCCCTCGATCACCCCGTCGGCGAACAGCTTGATCGTGTCGGCCTGGAACAGCGAGCCGTGGTGGCGCTCGCGCTCGGCGCTGGCCGCTCGGAGCTGTTCGTCGAGCGGCAGGTCGGACCGCAGCCAGAAGCCCGCCCGGTAACGCACGGTGAGCTCGCCGCCGCGCTGCAGAGCTTCGAAGGCGTCGAAGATGGGCTCGCCGGGGACGAGCATCGGGTCGAAGACCGAGGTGATGCCCAGCGGGCTGGCGACCTCGCGCTGGAAGCGGC
>Ga0182027_10002913_pt1 | contig 27466 bp, 17 predicted proteins | sample 712E1DmetaG_FD_121300 | JGI IMG/M metagenome (GOLD analysis project Ga0182027, IMG submission 121300) | Permafrost microbial communities from Stordalen Mire, Sweden - 712E1D metaG (Illumina Assembly) | ecosystem: Environmental > Terrestrial > Soil > Wetlands > Permafrost | place: Sweden...
CACTTCCCCAAGATGGCGCGGCGCCTGCTGTCACTTTTCGGCATGACGTGGCAGAGCTTCCACCTGATTCCGATTGAGTCCGGCCGTGGTTGTCCCTACGGGTGCGAGTTCTGCACGGTGACGGGTTTCTTCGGTGACGCCATCCGGTTCCGTTCGAATGAAAGCGTCGTCAATGAACTGTTGATGCTCAAGGCCCTGGAGAAGGTACAGAAAGGGAAGATCGCAGTCTTTTTCATCGACGACAACTTCGCGATCAATCCCCGGCGCACCAAGTCCTTACTGCGCGAGATCATCGCGCGCGACGCCCAGGTGCCCTGGGTAGCACAAATCAGCATGAACCTGCTCCGAGACGAGGAATTGGTCTCCCTGATTTCCCAAAGCGGCGGCAGATGGATTTTCATGGGCCTCGAGTCCATTGACCCGGAGAACCTAAAGAGTGTCAGCAAGGGATTCAACAAACCGGGCGAATATAAGGCTATTCTGGAACGCCTGGCGCGACACAACGTTTATGCCATCACCTCCTTCATTTTTGGAATGGATAGCGACCGCCCGGGTGTGGCTGCGCGCACTCTGGAGGCGATTCGCTCCTGGCCGCCAGGGCTTCCCGTATTCGGGTTGCTGACCCCCTACCCGGCGACTCCGCTCTATGACCGGTTAGCTGCAAGCGGCCGGCTCACCCGGCCGAAACACTGGTTGGAGTTCAGACCTTTCTCCATGAACTTCACACCACTTGGGATTTCCGGCGACCAAGCGGAGGGGGAGGTTCGGCAGGCCTGGGCGTCGTCTTACAGTCCCAACACAATCGCCTCTGCCATGGGATGGTTGGCATCCAAGTCTTTTCCCGACCGGCTGATTCATCTGCTTTCCCGTCTGGCCTTCCGGGGAATTTATTTTCCGCAGATGAAGCGGCGGGAATGGGTGCGCGTCCTTTTTGAGAACCGAGGTCCCATTCTCCACCTGCTCGTCCAGGCGCTGGAACTTAAATTTAAGCCGCGGCCGCGGGAGCCCTTGTCTCTCGATCCCCAACTGCCGGCCGAGCGCACAGCCTGAGCATCTGATCAGACGGGCTGAACACCGGCGCGGACGGACACGCCCACCCGCGTTGATCACCCTTGACCTCCGGGTCAGGGAAGGGAACGGGTGTAGCCCCCTGAGTAGGATCGCACGGAAATTCCCCTTACATTGCCTACCGCGCCGGGGAAGCCGGGCAGCGAATTACCAACCTCGTCCAGGGAAATACGCTTGAAGTGCAGTTCAGTTCGACTTCTTGGGATCCGGCTTGTTGTGGCGGTGGAACACCGCCTTGATGAGATCGGGATAGTACTCGGTCATCACATTGTAGCCGCTGTTGAACCCCAGCATGACAGCCCAATTGACGAAGACATGGCCCACGGTGCGGTCCTGCGCAGCATAGTAGCTGGTTGAGATGCCGCATGAGACGAGTTGCCCGAGCGTTTGAGATTTGTTGAATCCGTCGGCGCCATCATCCTTCCGCGTGACGAACATGCGATTGATCGCATACCAAATTCGCGATGGTGCGGGACCTTGTGCCCGCCGAAAATAACGTGGGTCTTCATGGAAAAGAACCGGGAACGCGCCGTAGATGAAGAAACTCGCCGTAATTTGATCGCCCTCAGCCGCGGCGAAACGTTTCCCGTAAGCACCCCATCCCTGGCCATAGTGCGGCTGCGCGTTGAACATCTGCTGGATCCCGGATTGAAACGCGTTTCCGATGTGCGCACTGAAGTCAAAGGCGTTGTCGAAAGCGATTTGGTACTTCTGATTCGCGGTTAGAGAATGGCGATTGGCCGCAACTCGTTCGTGCTCTCGAAGTCCGGAATCATTCCGAACAAGCGCTTGGGAGGTTCTTGAATGGTTTGCGATGGCCCGCCGCTGGACGCATTCTTGGCACTGTCGCGGGAGGCTGCGCGGTTTGGCTCTGCTGGGTTGCCGTCGAGGTCGGCGCTTGCGCACGCACATTTGACGCGAAGCACCAAACCGAAATAACGCTTACTCCTGCCGCTCCCAAACCTGATCTGAACAAGCGCCCTCCCCGCCCGAACTCGCGACATCCGCCCTTACCACTCTATTGCTCAAAGTTTGATGCAAAGTTCCACGAATTCGTACTGGACTGTAGGTTTTCAACGCCAATCTCATTTTCCTATGGCTCTCTCCTGTGTGGCGGTTTCTACCATGTCAAAATGAGACCCTGCGCAGATGATTGGGCGTTATGCGTTCAAAGGAAGACTGTGTTACCATGAGCACAGTGCGATAGGTGAACCTCCTCTTGGCGCTTGACGCGTCAAAGACGTAGCGTGGCCCGCCCGCATTGCCTGCTCGAGGGGAAACATAAACGTACGGATATGAAATTAGGGAGATTACTGAACTGATGTTTAACCGATACCTCTGGCCGCGCGGCTACGTGCTGGCCCTCCTGTTCACCTTTACACTTGGGCTATCGCATCAACTGCTGGCCCAACAGGTGGAGCAGGCTCCCCCTCCGGCGGCAGCGCAGACCCAAACCAAACCCGCGATTAATCCAGGGGCCGCCACAAGTAAACCCGCTCCAGCCTCCCAACCTCCAAAAGATGACCGACTTTTCTTTGCGCTGCCCAACCTTTTGACCGTGGAAAATGGCTCCTCGCTGCCCCCGCTTACGACCGGGCAAAAGTTCAAGACGGTGGCTGAGGGGTGCTTCGACCCGATTGAAGCCGCGTTCATAGGCATCCAAGCTGGCATGGGCCAATTCGACAACACGAACCCCACCTATGGCCAAGGGATGATTGGTTATTCCAAACGCTACGTAACGGCGTATGCCGACTCCATCATCGGAAACTTCGGGACGGGCGCCATCTTCCCCACTTTGCTACGGCAGGACCCGCGCTTCTACCAGATGGGAAAAGGAAACTTTTTTCGCCGTTTCGGGTATGCCGCCGTGCGGGTTGTAATCACGCGATCCGACTCGTCGGGAAAAACTCAACTCAACTTCTCCGAATTCCTCGGTAATAGCCTGGCCGCAGGCCTCGCCAATGCGTACCATCCCGGCCCCCATACGCTCGCAAGCAACACCGACGTTTTGGGCACACAAGTTCTGATGGATGGCATCGGTTACGAGTTGAAAGAGTTTTGGCCGGACATTCATCGTTTTCTTCGGCGCGCCAAGCACAAGCCCTAATCCTCTGTGGCTTCAGTGAAGATAAAGGTCGGCGACTTTCAGAGCGAGGCCTGCTGGCTCGAGGTCGGTCCGATTGGCCAGGATGACGATCGTCAAGCCTTCGGCGGGGAAGCGTTCGATCACGGTGCGGAAGCCAATGCTCTCGCCATAGTGCCACATGCGCGCGTGGCCGCGATAGGGGTTTAGAAACCAGCCAAATCCATACTTGATGGGCGCACCACCCGGGCCTTCGGGCGAAGGGCGGGAGACTTCGGGCAATGCCACCGCGGTCAGTGCTGGCCGCATCGCGGCTTCACTCAGCAGCGTGTAATCGCGAAGGGCATCGTCCCATTTGCTTAGGTCGTCCAGCGAGCTATAGACTCCTCCGTCGCCGAGGGTTGCCGAAGTCGGGCTCTGATCGGTTTCCAGCCATAAACCCGCATCTTTCGTATAGCCGTAAGCGCGGGCCTTCACCCCATTCTTGCCGTATTCGTAGGCCATCGTGTCGTGCATTTTCAAGGGCACAAAGATGCGCTGGCGGAGGAAGTCAGCAAATGACACGCCGGACGCCTTTTCCACGACTCTGGCCAGCACACAGTAGCCGGAGTTGCTGTACTCCCACGCGGCGCCGGGCGGAAACTTCGTAGCCGTCTGCTGCGTCATCAGCTCGAATACGGCGGCATCGCTGATCTGCGGAATCTCCTGCCAGGGTTTGCCGGCATACGTCTTGTCCATTAGATCTTCGTAAGCGACGAGTCCTGAAGTGTGATTCAGCAGATTGCGGATGGTAATTGTTCTCCCATAGGCGGGGAACTCCGGAAAAATATCTGTAAGCTTGTCGTCCAGCCGCAGCTTACCCTCTTGGACGAGCAGCATCACGGCTAGGGCGGTGAACTGCTTAGTGCAGGAAGCCAAGCGGAAATTCGAGTGACTATCGATAGGGGCGCCTGAGCGCAAATCGCGCCTGCCATACCCACGCTTGAACAAGGTCCGGCCGTTTAAGCGGACCAGCACTGCGAGACCTGGTTCTTGACGCGAAACCAGCGGCGTGAAAATCGCCGCGATTTCCTTAGCGGTGGGACCTTGCGCGGCTCGAGCCGACCGCGAAAGGCTACACGCGCCTCCGAATAAGACCAGGGCAAAGAGCAACCCAAAGCAACGGCTGCGGCTATGGTCAGAGAATTCCATTCCTCGCCTACCCTTTGTGTGATATCTGCCGCACTCCAGGGCGGTTTTCTAACCCGGTATTTTCTTCATGACTTCGCATTCCACCGGTAACATACCCCTGACGGCTTCGCAAATGCAATGGCCCGTTAGAAGGCCACGATCAAAGAACAGCGGGCCGGCGCAGACCTGGTTTGAAGGTCTGCGGTCCGTCACGCATAGATAACAAAAAGCCGCGCATCTGCAGAACATGTCCGTGCTACGCTTCTTTTGTGTCATAATTTCCAGAGGCCCTTCGAGGGTTGGTCATATGCCAACATCCTAATTCCCCTGCTCTTCCTGCTTGCAGGCCCCGCACAGGCGGCTCAGAACACCGTAGTGAACCCTGCCAACCAATGCACGGTCCAGGGTGTAGTGCTCAAAGCCGGTACGGGTGAACCCTTGCAAAAGGCCACCGTCGAGATGTGGCAGGAAGGAGAACCGGGCCAGGTCCGCGATGCCGCTACCGATAGCATGGGACGTTTTGAGTTGAAGAACCTTAATCCAGGGCAATATCGGTTGAGTGTTCAGCGCAATGGCTATGTTCGGCAGGAATATGGCCAGACCAGGCCGGGAGGCTCTGGCTCATTTCTAACTCTCTCCCCAGGCCAGAAAGTTTCGGACATTACAGGCAGGCCGGAAGTCACCTCGCCTCGTTCATCTCCTCTTTCTCCTGATCGCTCAGGTCAACCGAATAAGGAGCGAAGACGGCGTGTCCGGTGGGCGGATAGGGCGTGTGCCAGCCGCGCGCCTGATGCCACAAGATGCGATTCAGCTTGTCCGTGGGCGCAGCGTCCGGCAGGTTGAAGTTCATCTTCATCGAGGCCAAGGCGTCTTGGCGCGCGGGCCCCTTCAGGGTGTGGAGCGGAGGGTTCAGTTCTTCCAGGAACTGCTTTGGCCTCACCGCGTCGTAGGGCGCGAAATCAGGCGTGGACTGAAAGCTGTTACGCATGTCGTTGGCAATCAGGTCAAACACCGAAAGCGTGGGCAAGCCCAACATCAACTCGATCGTCTTCAACATACTCGTTTGCGAGTAGAAGGTCGAATCCACCGAACCGCGGCGCGTGTAGGGACTGATTGCCAGGGCCACGGTGCGATGCCCGTCGACGTGATCAAGTCCGGCTTGGGCGTCGTCTTCCACCACAAAGATCGCCATACTCTTCCAGAATCGCGATTGGGAGAGACTTGCAACGATTTGGCCGAGGGCCAGATCATTGTCTGCAACCAACGCCTGGGGAACCGGCATCCCGGGGGCCGTGCCCGCGGTATGGTCGTTGGGCAATTGCACGAGCACCAGATTGGGCATGGAGCCGTTCTTCTCCCAAGCCTGGACATGCTTCAGGAAGATTTGGGCACGCACCACGTCAGGAACGGCGAGCGTCCAGTAAGGATAGTCTTTAGCCAGAATCCTGTTCAGAGGTGCAAGCGGGGCCACGACGTGAAATCGGCCGCCAAAGTCAGCGCCCTTTTTCCACTCCTCCATAAGATCTGCCCGCTTCTGGTCTCTGACTTGATGGGCGGCCGGGACGCCCACATATTCGCCAAAGTCTTCCACCGTCCGTTTGCGGCTGAGCGCCGCATCCCAGATGAATCCACTGCTGGCCGGGGCGATGGGATCAAAACCATCGTAGGGATAGCTGCGCCCGGCGTACCCCGGCCAATAGCAATAATCCGTCTCCGCTGCTTGGGTGAGCCACTGATGGCCGTCGGCGCTGTTTCCGCCCGTGGCATAGAAGTTGTCGAGCACCACGAACTGTTCGGCCAAGCGGTGATGGTTGGGCGTCACATTGCGTCCGTAAACCAGCAAGGTAGGGTCACTGTTAGCCTGGGTCAAGTCTCCCAAAACTTGGTCGTAGGTCCGATTCTCTTTGATGATGAACACCACATGATCGACCAGCGAAGGGTCGCCGGCGCGCAACGGCACCGGCAAGGGCTTCAATCCGGTATGGACGCTGGGGGCGGGGGACTCGCCGGGATTGCTTCCCAGCATCTTGTTATCCTCGATCACGGCGGTGGTGTAACCGCTTAGTTGCGCCGCGTCCGGGACGTGGATCACCTGCACGGAAGAACGATCGGAATGCACATAGCGCCGGGTGGGTCCGGGCTGGATATTCAGATGGTCCTGCTTGGCGAGGGGCTCGACGTCGGTGGCGTCTCCCCCCGCGCCTACTCCCATCAGATTCGCGACTGCCAAATACTTTCCATCGGGACTGAGCCTCAGATCGTTCGGGTACCACGCGGTGGGAATCACTCCATCCAAGTGTGCGTCGGCCGTGCGGATGACGGCGACGGCGTTGATTCCGCCACAAGCCACGTAGAGCGTCTTCCCGTCGTCGCTTAATGCCAGCGCGTTGGGAGCAACTCCCGCCACCTTCCTCACGAAGGGTTGGATGGAAATAGTTTGTCTCACTTGGTTGGTTTGCGTGTTGACCACCGAAATCGAATCCGAATTGCTGTTGGCGATGTAGAGCCGCGCGCGGGGCTCATCCCACTGTACGGCGGTTGGATGCAAGCCCACGGCGACTTCGTCCGTCACCTTCATGGATACCAGATCCACCCGCGCCACGGTCCCTGAAGAAGCGATGCCGCGCTTGTCCACGACTACCCGGTCCGCGCCTGGCTTGTTGCCCGTGGGAGAGGTCGCGTCCTTTGGCAGCGGGAAACGCCCACCCCAGTTGGTTACGTAAGCCACTGTGCTTCCCTTGTTCACCGCCACACCAAAGGGCGCGACGCCGGTCTGCACCGTTCCCTTGAACTTGCCGGAGGCAAGATCAACCACGGCCAGCGCATCGTTGAAGGTGAGGGCCACTCCCGCATCTCGCTGCCCCACCCGGTTCTCTTGCGCGGCGGCGGAGAGGCTGCCAACCGCGAACGTGCCGAGGTGATCCGCAATCAGCCGTTCCTCGTTCCCGGAAATGCGCACCAGCCGGCTGACGGAGGACAAAGACGCGCTCAATAGCGGCTCACTGGTGAGGGGATCCAGCACCACACCTTGCATTCCCGGGTGCGCAGCGCTTCGGATAATCCTCATAACCTGGTTGCTTCGCCAATTGAGTTCATAAATTGCGCCCGAGTTGAGGGTCACATAAAGGGTATCACTCGAACTTCCGAACACTATGCCGTAGACGCGCCCGCTGAAAACGCTCTGCACGCCGGCCGGCGTGATGGATTGGCGCGTGGTTACGACGCCAGGATCGGGCACCGCCCGCACCGGTTGGTCCGGCGTTTGGCTGGTTCCAAAGGTTGCCGTCAGGAGCATGGCAAAAACGATTAGACCGATCGGTTGAAGGCGTCTTAGGATGCCCATCAGAATTTCCTCCGCGTTCGTCTCAAAATGATTGTCTCAAAGTTCACCGACTTCGCTACGAATGCCCTTTGCCTTTCCTAAGCGCCGGGAAACATACATCGTGTCACCTTTGAATGCAAAAGGATCCAGCCCGGCTCTTAACCATTCCCGAACAAACTCTATACTAATCCCTTTCTTATGGTCGGGTCTGGACAGGGCATTTCTATCTGGTGCTTTGTTGATCCACCTTTCAATCTCTGCGCCTTCGCGCCTTTGGGGTGAGAAGGATTTGATGCGGATGCCAACATCATGTCATCGGCGAAGCGCGACAAGCGGGGGGACTGTCTGGTAGACTTGCGGGTTTACTTTCAGGAGGAATCAAGATGCTGAAGAGAACCGTTCTCTGTTCACTGGTCGCCATTATCCTGTTCGCCTGGAGCGCGCCGCTCAAGCCGGAGGCGAACCCGAGTTTCCCCAATCGTCCCAAGCTCGTCGTAGTGCTGGTGATTGACCAGTTCCGCTACGACTACCTGATGCGCTTCCGGCCGTTCTTTGTTAAAGGCGGCTTCAACCGCTTGCTGGAGGGGGGGGCGGTTTTTACCGACTGCCGGTACGATTACGCCACCACCATAACCGGCCCCGGACACGCCACTTTACTGACGGGCGCCTATCCCAACGTGCATGGGATCATTGAGAACAACTGGTACGACCGCGACCGGCACCGCGAGGTCTATTGTGTGGAAGACTTGAGCACCCGCATGGTGGCAAACCGCGAGAAGGCCAGCCCCTCGCCGGGGTTTTCGCCCCGCAACCTGACGGCATCGACTCTGGGTGACGAGCTGCGCCTGGCCACGAATTTTCGCGCCAAGGCTGTTTCAATATCCCTCAAGGACCGCGCCGCGGTGTTGATGGGCGGGCATACCCCCTCCGCCGCTTATTGGTACGACGTGGGGTCGGGCCGCTTTGTCACCAGCACCTACTACATGCCCGCGCTGCCGGCGTGGGTGGACGAATTCAATCAACAAACACCGGTCAAACAGTTCTGCGGAAAAGAATGGCAAGCGCTGGCAGAGACTCCCGGAGCAGACGGCAAAGTCCTGTCGGAGTTCGAGCCCTCCCCCGGGGAAACATGCCCCGATCCCAAGTTTCTGGGTTGGATCGACAACACACCTTACATGAACCAGATTGAGTTGGCCTTTGCCGCCGACGCCATCCGCAGTGAACACTTGGGCCAGGGCCCGGAAACCGATCTGCTGACTCTCTCCCTGAGCGTGAATGACTATATCGGCCACGCATTTGGGCCGTATAGCCCGGAAGTGGCGGATACCACCCTCAGAACCGACCGCTATTTAGCGGCGTTCTTCGACGACCTCGACAAGCAGGTGGGGTTGCATAACGTTTGGATCGCATTTTCCGCTGACCACGGCGTGGCGCCCTCACCGGCTTTTGTTCAGGAACACAAACTGGGCATCGGGGTGGCCCAGCCGGCGGCCATCCGCAACGCCGCTGAGAAGGCGCTGGCCGAGGCCTTCGGGGCGGGCCCGTGGATTGAGGACCAAGATGAAACCGACCTCTTTTTGAACCGGGAGACGCTGAAAAAGCGGAACGTCCCGGAATCGAAAGCTGAGGAAGTCGCCGCCCAGGCAGCAGCCTCTCAAGCCGACGTGGCGGCAGCGTTTACCCGCACTCAGTTCCTTACCGGTACCTTGCCCAACTCCCCCATTGCCCGAAAGGCCGCCAACAGCTTTAACTCCAAGCGCAGCGGCGATGTCTTCCTGGTTCTCATGCCTTACGCGGTTCCGTCCTCAAGTGCCGCCGGCACCACCCATGGAACTCCCTGGAACTATGATTCGCAAGTGCCGCTGATCCTCTGGGGAAGCGCATTTAAACCGGGATTCTATGCTACGGCGTGCGAGCCCATCGACTTGACAGCGACTCTGGCGGCAAGGCTGGGGCTCACACAACCGTCGGGAACACAGGGAAAGCCACTGGCCTCGTCCTTAAAGTAGGCGAACTGGACCACTGAAGTGTCCTGGCTATTGGATGGATGCGTTTTCTACGGCTTACGTGTCTACGTTCCCCTTCACTTAGCTCCGCCGCCGTGAACAGGGGGATGGTTTTTGTGCTCGGTGATTTGCGGAAGCTGGGAGACGTCCCATCCGCCGCCCAGCGCTTTGATGAGAAGCACGCTGGAAGTCATTCGGCGCGTCAGGACATCGACGGCGGTTCTTTCGTTGCTCAGGGCGGCGCTCTGCGCAGTAATGACCTCAAGATAAGTCACCAGTCCGCCCTTGTAACGGGTGGTGGAAAGCGCCAGTGAGAGTTTGGCTGACTGCACGGCCTGACTCTGCTTCTTGCTTTCCTCATCGAGAATGCGAAGCCCTGCCAGGTTATCCTCGACTTCCTGGAAGGCGGTGAGGACGTTCTGGCGATAAGAAGCCACGTTGGCATCGTAAGCGGCCCAGGCTTGGTCCGTGTAGGCACGGCGGCGACCGGCATCGTAAAGCGTTTCCAGCAACGTCGGGCCCACGGCAAACAAGCGGCTGGGCCAGGCAAACCAATTGGTAATCGAGGACCCTTCGAGGCCGGCCGCGGCGCTGAGGGTGAGCGTGGGGTAATAGGCAGTTTTGGCCACCCCGATTTCGGCGTTGGCGGCGGCCATGCTCCGTTCCGCCGCAGCGATGTCCGGCCGGCGCTGCAACAAATCGGAGGGGACTCCCGCCGGGATCTTGGGCGGGGGCATATCCAACGGCGAGACGGGGATCGAGAAGGTCGATGCGGGCTGGCCTATGAGCGCGGCAATGGCATGTTCAAATTGGGCACGCTGCACTCCCACGTCGATGGCCTGTGCCTGGGTGGTTTCAAGCTGCGTCGCCGCCTGCGCCACTTCCACTTTGGCCGCCAGCCCGCCGTTATACCGGTTGGTGGTGAGGTCCAGAGCTTTCTGGTAGGCGACCACAGTGGAGTCAAGCAACTGTTTCTGCGCATCCAGCCCACGCAGCGAAAAGTAATCCGCAGCCAGCTCAGCGTGAATACTCAGCCGGCCGGTTTCCAAATCTGCCGCGCTGGCCTGGGCGCTGGCCATGGCAGCTTGAACCGTAAGATGGATTCGCCCCCAGGCGTCCAGCTCATAGGAAAGGTCGAAGGGCAATACGAAATCCCCCTGCGTTTGGCCATATTGGGCGCCGGCGTTGGGAGCGTTCTTGGAAAGTTGTTCCCCGGTAATGCTGGGACCGGCGGTGACCGTCGGGTATAGCTGCGACCGGTTGATGCGGATCTGGTCGCGTGCCCGGCGAAACTGCGCTTCCGCGACCTTCAGGTTTTGGTTTGAGACGTCGACGCGGTCCTCAAGGGCATTCAACTGCGGATCGTTGAAGATTTCCCACCACTTTCCGCGAATCACCTGGTCTTGAGGTCGGGACTCTTTCCATTCGCTTTGCGGACCGGCCGCGCTAGGCGCAAGCTCTTTGTAGGCGGGTGGCGTCGGAACCGTGGGCCTCGCGTACCTGGGGCCGGGGGTGCAGGCGCTGGCGAAGAGCAGTAAGCAGCAGGCAGAAAGCAGTAAGCAGTAAGCGGGATGCAGTGGAAGGTGCGCATGTTGCTCACCCGATCTCCCGATCACCCGATCACGCGACCCTGAACCTCGGACTTTGGACACCGGACTTCGGACTTTCACTCTGCCCCCCATGAGCCCGTACCCGGGGTAGCAATGCGAACCTCCTGACCCTCAACCAGCGAATCCGGCGGGTTCGTGATCACCCTTTCGCTTTCGTCGAGGCCCGAAACCACTTCGGCCTCCGTACCGAAGTCCCTGCCCAAGGTTATCGGAATCAGGACAGCGTGGCCGTTGCGGACCACCCCCACGCGCAAGCCTTCCGAGCGAAAAATCAGGCTGGTCACCGGAATGATGACCGTCGAGGTGGCAGTGGGAAGCTTCAAATGAACTTCCGCGTAAGCCCCGGGGAGGATTTCCCCCGTGGGGTTGGCAACGTCTACCTCCACAAGCAGGGTGCGGGATGGTTGGTCAATCGCCTCGGCGGTTCGCACCAGCTTGCCGAGAAAGCGGCGTCCGGGAAACTGCGGCATGGTCAAATAAGACTGGACGCCCGGAACCGCCGCGGGGGAATAAATCTGCGGCACATTGACGTAGACGCGCAGGGTGTGAATGGCCGCCACATGAAACAATTCCTTGGCGCCGCTGCCGCTTCCGGAACCAATGAGCTGGCCGATATCGGTATTGCGCGCCGTAAGCACGCCGTCGAAAGGCGCGTAAACCTTCTCAAAGGATTGTAATTGTTCCAGACGTTTCACGTTGTCCGTGGCGGAGTCCACCATGGCCTTTTTGGCGTGAGCATCACCCACGGCGTTGTCAACATCCTGCTTGGCTACGGAATCGCTTTTCAACAGGAACTCGTAACGCGCGGCGGTGGTCTGCGCCAGGTCGTAGTTGGCCTTTGCCGTCGCCAGATCCGCCCGCACCTGCTGGAGTTGCTGATCCAGTTCGGGAGTCTCAATTTCCGCCAGAAGCTGGCCGGTCTTTACCCGGCCGCCGATATCCACGTACCAGTGCTTCAAGTAACCGTTCGTACGTGCGTAAATGGGAGCGTCGATGAAGGCCTGGATGTTTCCTGGCAATACGATTTCTTGCTGCGGGGCGCCGCGTTTGGGCTGAGCCAGCGAAACCGAGGGGACGGCAAGGTCGCGGGTGTCAACTTTCACGTCGGCGGCGGCGCGGACTCGAGTGGTGACGCCCCTGTAAACGACGGCGGCCGCAACAATCAAGAGAATCACCAACCCGAAAATAACTTTGACTACCCCGCTCCACGGGCGAGGGTGGCCCGAACGGCCGGGACCTCCGCTCTGTCCGTCGTGGGTTTCAATGTCGAACTTTTCCTCAACGCTCATTACGTCCTCCCAGGATCGGGTGATCCGGTGACCGGGTGATCGGGTGAATAGATCCGATGCTCTGGTGATCGGGTGACCGAATGAAAAGAAAACAAATTCGAAACTCGTTGCTCTTTGCTCATCAGATCACCCGATCAACCGATCTCCCGGTCTCCCGATCCTTCTGTCTGCCGTGCACCACGCTAAGCACGGTGGGAACGAAGAACAGCGTCGCCACGGTGGCAAACATCAGGCCGCCGATCACCGCCCGGCCCAGGGGGGCGTTTTGCTCACCGCCCTCACCCATGCCCAAGGCCATGGGCACCATGCCAATAATCATGGCTAGCGCCGTCATGATGACGGGGCGAAAACGCGTGAACCCCGCCTCCAGTGCCGCCACCCTGGCATTAACGCCGTCTTCCATTTGTTCTTTGGCAAAACTCACCACCAGAATGCTGTTGGCCGTGGCAACGCCCACGCACATGATGGAACCGATCATGGCGGGCACGCTGAAGGTGGTGTGAGTGGCGAACAGGAACCAGAGGATCCCCGCCAGCCCCGCCGGTAAAGCGGAAATAATGATCAGCGGGTCCAACCAGGATTGGAAGTTCACCACGATCAAGAGATAAACCAGCACAATCGAGAAGACCAGCCCGGCCAGCAGTCCCGAGAAGGACGAGCGCATGGTATCTATCTGTCCGCGCACAATGGTCCGCGAGCCGCGCGGCAGATCCTTATTGCTCTCACCCACAACGCGGTCGAGGTCGCCAGCCACTCCACCCAAATCTCTTCCCTGTACTGCGCCGTAAATGTTGATCACGGGTTGCACGTTGTAATGCGAAACTGCGGCCAGCGAAGCACCGCGGCTGATGGAGGCAAGATTCCCGAGAATCTGCGGGGGAGCGCCGCTGTTGCTCGCTATGGGAATGTTTTCCAGATCCTGGAGCGTGTTCACGCGGTATTGCGGCGTTTGCGTTGTGATGCTGTAGCTCACGCCGGTCTTGGGGTCGAGCCAAAAAGTGGGAGAAGTTTGGAAACTGCCGCTCAAGGAAACGAGTAAATCATTCGCCACGTCGCGGGGCGTAAAACCCACCTGCGCGGTCCGAGTTCGGTCGATGTTAACCTGAAGGCGGGGTAGGTTGAACGGTTCCTGAATGCGCAAGTCCACCGCGCCGGGGATATATTTGAGCTGACGCATCAGCCCCTCGGCGAATCGCCGATTGGCGATCAGGTCTTGGCCCACCACCTGGACATTGATGGGCGCCGGGAGGCCGAAATTCAAAATCTGGCTGACCATGTCCGAGGGCAGGACGTAGAACGTCACGCCAGGAAAATCCCGAGCCAACCGGAGCCGCAGCTTTCGGACGTACTCTGCCGTGGGGTGATGGCTTTCAGCCAGCGCGACCATGACGTCAGCGTCCCCCGTGCCGATCGGACCCGAGGTGCTGTACGCGAGGTTCACGCTGCTGTAAGGCAGCCCGATGTTATCAATGATGCTGTTCACTTCCTGAGGAGGAATCTCCTGCCGAATGGATTTCTCCACCTGATCGCAAAGCAGCGCGGTCTCTTCAATGCGGGTGCCGGTGGGAGCGCGCACGTGCAGCGTGAACTGGCCACTGTCTACCTTGGGGAAAAAGTCCTGGCCTATCAGGGGAACCAGGAGGAACGAAGCGGCGGCGGCGCTCAAAACCCCCAACGCCAGCCAAGCGCGATGGTCCAAGCAGATCCTCAGCCAACCCTTATACTTCCCCCGCAGCCGTTCGAAGGCGCGCTCGAATCTCAATTGCAGGCGCGCCAAAAAGTGGCGTTGGGCCTCGGCTTCCATATTCTCCGCGTCGTGCTCGTGGCCGCGGAGTAAATACCGCGCCATGGTGGGCACCAAGGTCCGGGACAGCAGGTAAGACGCCAGCATTGCAAAGCTCACCGCTTCCGCCAGGGGGATAAAGAGGTGCCGTGCGACTCCGGTGAGGAAAAACATGGGCACGAAAACAATGCAGATGGCGAGGGTCGAGACAAAAGCCGGGACGGCAATCTGTGACGCGCCATCCAAAATCGCCACCAGGATTTCTTTATCCATGGCGATGTTGCGGTTGATGTTCTCAACTTCAACCGTGGCATCGTCCACCAGTATGCCCACCGCTAAAGCGAATCCCCCTAACGTCATGATGTTGATGGTTTCTCCGAGCGCACTGAGCACTACCAGAGAGGTTAGGATGGAAAGCGGGATGGAGACCGCGATAATAATGGTGCTCCGCCAGCTCCCCAGGAACAGGAGGATCATGGCGGCGGTTAGAAGAGCGGCGATGAGCGCTTCTCTCACCACACCCTTAATGGCCGCCCTCACGAAAATGGACTGGTCATTTAAGTAGTGGATTTGCAATTGCGGCGGTAATCCCTTCTGAATGATCGGCAACTCCGCTTTGATCTGGGAGATGATATCCAGAGTCGAGGAGTTCCCGGTTTTCATCGTGGTCATCATTGCCGCCCGTTGGCCATTGACACGCACGATGTTGGTCTGGGGCGGGAAGCCATCGCGCACATGGGCGACGTCGCGAATATAAATTACCGAGCTTCCGGAGGTTTTTACCGGCAAATCGTTGAGCTCGCCCGTGGTCAAGGGGCTGCCGTTGGTTTCAACGTCATACTCATACCGGCCGATCTTGGAAGTCCCGGAAGGAAGAATCAGGTTCTGGGTGCTGATGGCATTTACGACGTCAACGGGAGAAAGCCCCTTGGATTGCAAGGCGGCGGTGTCAAGATCCACCTGCACTTGGCGTATCTTTCCTCCATAAGGCCACGGTATGGCGGCGCCTTCCACGTCGGCCAGTTGGACGCGGATGAAGTTCGCGCCCAAGTCAAACAACCGCTGCTCAGAAAGCCCTTGCCCGGAAAGGCCCAATTGCAGAATGGGCACCGTGGAGGCGCTGTACTGCATAATAAACGGGGGGGTGCTGCCGGGTGGCAACTGCCGAAGCTGTGTCTGCGACATTGCCGTCACTTGGCTCATCGCCATGGCAATGTTGGCACCCGGCTGGAAGAAAATCTTGATGACGGAGATGCCATTCAGCGACTCGGACTCGATGTGCTCAATGTCATTTACCGTCAAGGTGAGTGAACGTTCGTTGATGACGCCGATCCGGTTCGCCATCTGCTCGGCAGCAAGACCCGTATAACTCCACAGGACGGTTACAACCGGAATGTTGATATTGGGAAAAATGTCCTTGGGAGTGCGAATGATCGAAAGCGCCCCCAGGATCATGATAACTATAGCCATCACAATGAAAGTGTATGGCCGTCGTAAGGCTAATCGGACAATCCACATAACGCGAAAATCGCTCCCACTTGACCTGTCTTGCTACCGAACCTCAGCCGGATTTATTTCACCAAGGCACTTTGATGTGCCGTTTCTCGAACCACCTGAAGGAACGCGTGTAAAACCTCAGACTGGTCATCCCGTCGCCAGGCAACGGCGATTTCAATCGTGGGCGCAGGCTCGGGTAGACACTTGAAAACTACACCCCGGCCGCCCATTTGGGTGACGGACTCCGCAACCAGGCTGACACCCATTCCGGCTGCCACCAAGTTGAGAATCGTCTGAAGTTGGCTCGCTTCCGCGCCTACGTGGAGGCTGAATCCGGCCCGCCTGCACAGCCCAGCCACTTGATCATAAAAGCCGGGGGCGAGCTGACGTGGGGGCAAGAGGAATGCCTCCCCAGACAGATCGCGAAAGGCAATATGATGTTTCGCGGCGAGCGGATGGTGCTCCGGAAGCGCTACGACCAGTCTTTCTTCCAGGATCGGCTCAAACGAGAGCAGGTCATCACGGGCCGGCAACCGCAACAGACCCACATGGACTTGCCTCTGGCGCAGGTTTTGGATGAGTTCGGAAGTTTTCATCTCGTGGAGCTCGATTTCCACACCTGGAAAGCGGTCGCGAAAGACTTTGAGGAAGGCGGGCAGCAAGCTGTAGGTTGCTGCGCCCAGAAAACCGATGGCCAGCCTCCCGAACTCCCCACGGCTCGCCCGCCGGGCCACCTCGACAGCGTGATTCAGTTGGGTGAGGGTCACTCGAGCTTCGTCAAGGAAGGCCCGGCCGGGTTCGGTAAGCTGGACGCGCCGTTTGGTGCGGTTTAAGAGCTGAACGCCTAGTTCCCCCTCCAGCCGTCGGATTTGCTGGCTTAAGGGCGGTTGGGCCATACCCAGCTTCTGAGCCGCTCGACCAAAATGTAGCTCTTCTGCAACCGCAACGAAATAACGCAAATGCCGGAATTCCACGTCTAATACCTACAAGGTCTTAATATACCACGACTATTATGTTATTCATGCTCAACATTTCGTGCGCAGACTGCTGCTCCATGCGCCAGGAGTGCGTTGCGGCTTCATTCGAATGGTCGGAAGCCAAAGGGAATCATGCTCTTGCGGAAGGTCCTGACTCGGCTGGATGAATTTGCTATTCGGTCACTCGGGGCAATCATCGTGAGTGACTCTTGGCGTGTAAAGCTTCCACCGCACCGTTCTCCTCGGTCATGCGCTTCGTCAGCAGGGGCCACGGCGTCTCGTCGATCTGCACCAGGCCATAGTTACTGTTCTCGGCGCCAAATCCTCCCGGGCTGTGACCGCTTGATTCCTTGGGTTGGTCCCGGTATTGGAACCAATGGTAGCCGATGCAAGAAGGGAGGTTTGCCAGATCTTCCACGTACGCGGCAAACAAATCAGCGCGGTCCTGCTGCGTCAGCACCGGCTCCCCAGCGCCGACCGTGTTGGGATTCCCGCTGTCCATCGCCTTGAAACTGAACTCGGTGATGAGAGTCGGCTTTCCGGTGAGGCGGTTCATTTCACCTAACTTATAGATTGGCGCCCGGTACTCATAGATGTCGAGCGAAAGGACATCGAAGTATGGACCAAGTCCCCGGGACAGTGGAATCGGTACGTGCTCGTTGAACCGCATTCCGAGGATCAGATGATTGGGGTCGTTTCGCCGGATCGCCTCGGTGCAGACCTTTCCATACTGTGCAGCCGCGACCTCCAGAAAGGCCGATTTGTCTTCCTCGGTCATGGTATCCGGCGTGTGCCCCCGGCCTTTCAAGAAAGCTAATGCCCGTTGATAGCCGGGGGATGCCGGCGGCTTCTTCAGAAAGCTCTGGAGCACCGTGTCAAAACCGCGGATGTCGGGGAACCACTTCAGCTCGCCGTCGGGATAATAACCGATTAGCCAAGGGTCGTTCACTAGGGGACGGCACAATGCCGCCGCTTCCCGTTCGACCGCCTCCTGAAACTCCGGGCTGAAGTAGTCGAGAACAACGCCATCCCGCCACACATTCGGTCGTTGGGAGGCTGCGAGGTTTAGCATGGCCGTGTACGCCATTCCGGGCAGGCCCCCTTTCGTTCCATAAAGTGAAATCGTGTTGAAGTTCCAGCCCTTGAGTTGTTCCACAGTCTGCTTGGCCCACTTCGCCCGTTCCTCCGGAGGCATGGCCGGAGCATGGCGTTTCCGAGCGGGGTCGACGGAGCACACACCCTTGGAGAGGAAAACGTTTCCGTTGGGCGTCACCAGCCACCACCGTCCGTCGATCTGCTCGGTATGAAAGAATCCGGTCTTCCTCCCCTTTAACTTCACCCAACCACCGTAGGTGTCGTATTGTGCCTGTATCGGGGTGGCGATAAAGGCGAGCAGGCAAATGCCAATTAGAGTTTTCACGATTCCAAGCTCCTCAGACCGTCGAGGAAATTCCGGCGCGGGCGCCGAAGGTCCAATCCCGAATTAACTTTTTGGCTCTCGCCGGCGGAAAGTATACCTTCATTTGCGTCCAGCGGAGGTCAGATTTTTCTTCGATCGGCAGCTTCGGCTCTGCCGCGCTGGTTGTAGGGGTACGGCTTGCCGTACCCTCTTCATTTTTATCGCGCGACCGGACCAAGAGGGTACGGCAAGCCGTACCCCTACAACCAAGCAGTGCCCGTGACCATTGTCAAGAACTGCATGTTACGGCACACTAGGAAGGCGTGGGCTCAGAACGGCGAGTCATGCCCCGTTTGGAATCGGAAGGGCGGGGCTTCAGCCCCGCCGCACGCGGACCCAGAGAGCCGCGGCTTTAGCCGCTGAAGCCACACGTTCGCTAATGGTATTGGCTAGTGCTTCAGGGGCTGAAGCCCCTTTCTGACGGGCGCTCGGCGGCGGGGCTGAAGCCCCGCCCTTCCCCTTGAATTGGACGCAGAACTTGACTCATTTACACTAGGTTGCAAGACTCTAAATTGTCAGGGACTACGCATTTTAGCGCGTTGCAGGGATTCTGCACATGCGCTGGACACGGGGCCGTTTACTAACACCTGATTCTTTCGCCTGGAAGTCCAACTCCAGCCCATTGCGGATGCACCCGAGCCGGCTGTTGCAGACGGAGCTCAGCCCGGTGGAGATTTCGAGTATGCCCAGGAAGCTCATCTCACTTTTCGCCACTTTGATTTTAGTTGCGGTTTGCCTGGCACGATCCTTCGCCAGCCCGGCCATGGATGATGCGGTAGTCGTTGGCAGGGTCCTCGATGCTGACACTGGGCAAGTGATACCGTGCACGGTCACCATTCTTACTGCTGACCAATCGATTGTTACCGAAAGCCCGGCTTTCAAGGACGGGTTCCGATCCAGCGGTCAGTTTGAGAAGGCCGTTCCGCCGGGAGAAACAACAATAACGATCAGCCGCGGATTTGATTATGTCGCTTCGCAAAACAAAATCGACCTGAAGCCGAAAGAGCGGCGGGAACTTGTCTTTCGGTTGCGCCGGCAGGCGAACCTGCCTCGCCGGGGGTGGTACAGCGGCGACAGCCATGTCCACGAGAATCACGGGCCGGGTGAACCTCCGTTTCCTATGGGCTTTCCTTATGTGGCTCTGGCGGCGAGAGCCGCAGGGCTCGATTATATGTCGATTGCCCAGAACTGGGTTCTACCTGCCGGCCAGATTACCGCAGCTCACCTCGGCGAGTTGGTGCAAAGGGCCAGCACGCCGGATTTCATTCTCGCCTGGAATATGGAGGCGCCCAAGAACTATTGGCGCGGCGATGTCACTCATAGTCTTGGGCATTGTTGGTTCCTGGGCATGCGCGGTTCCACCCCGGACGGCCAGGACGCTATTCAAGCGCTGTTCCAGTTGAGCGCCGGTGACTTTCAGAGCGAAAAGACTCCCACACCTAATTTCGAATCGCAGGCGTTGATTCACGCGCTGGATGGCACAGTTGCCTACACTCATCCCTGCCGATGGTGGTGGGGGGATTGGGGAGGCCAGGGGATCTACCCTGTGGAAATGGGGAAGTTCGTCTCCAACTTGGCGCAAGAATTACCGTACGACACGGTGGCAGGCCCAACCTACGACGCGATGGACATCCTCATGCAGCCTTGGGACCGTGAGGCCAGCCTGGAAGCGCAGGGACTCTGGTTCATGCTGCTCAATAAGGGGTATCGGATGCCGGCCACCGCCTCCACGGATTCCAACTTTGGTGATGAGGGGAAGGCGACCCCGGGCAAAGTACGAGTCTACACCCATGTTGACGGTCCCCACAGTATTGCTGCGTTCGCGCACGCCATGAAAGCCGGCAGGAACTTTGTGACCAGTGGGCCCTTGCTGCTGATGCAAGTCGGAGGTCATCAGGTGGGAGACGTGATCCATCTGAGTAACCCTGCGGATTTTCAGGTGAGCTTGCAGGCGTGGCCTTCGGGGGAGGCCGGCGAGTTGCTCACCAGGGTGGAACTGATTCGGAACGGCGAAATTGCCAAGGTGTTTCTGGTCGGAAAGCAAAGCAGGAACTTTTCGGCCAAATTCAACATCCACGAGACAGGGACCGCTTGGTATATCGCGCGGTGTTTTGGTTCCAACGATCTGCAAGTTGCCATTACCAACCCCATCTACTTTGAAAGCAAGGATTACTCGCCGCCCCAGGCCACTCCCGCACACGTTACAGGAATTGTCAGCGATTCGGCGGGGAAGCCGCTGGAGGGAGTGTGCGATGTCATCCGCATGGTGGGTCTCACCCCGGTTCAGCTCTCAACGCACCCCTTCACCGGTGGCCGGTTTACTCTCGATGTCCCCGCAAGCGCGAGGTTGCGAGTCCGAGTCGCCGGCTATAGGCCTTTGATGGAAAGCGTGTTCATGGATTACCAACCTCTTCTCCGCCTGACCTTGAACATGCGAGAGGCCGAACTCGCCGATTGGAGAACCTTTGAGGAGATCAAGCGCCTGTTGGGAAATGTCCGCCTCGAGTTTCATCTGGCGCGATAGTAGGGAAGACTGTCTGCACATCGATCTCCTTGCTAGTGTAGTGTCCCAGAAATAACTGGACAGGGCGTTCGACGTAGCGCCGGCCTTCAGGCCGGCACCTGCCGACCTAAAGGTCGGCGCTACACTGTCCAGCTAATTACGGGACACTACACTAGGGCCCAGACTCGATCCCGGCCCACCGGCGTTGGGTTCGCGGCTAACTACCTCTGCGCGATCGTCATCACGCCCGCCTTCTCAAAAGCACGAAAGTAATGCAAGATCACATCGAGCGGAAGCGGCGTGAACTCCGCTGCAATGGAGTCTCGAATCTCGAGCAGGGACCGCTGTCCGTTGGCGTAGTAAGCGGGGGCGTCGACAAATCCCATGATGCGTAAGTCGGTTTCGCCTTGGGCGCGCATCTTTTTCTCGGCTTGGGTGATGGCCTCGCGCAGTTGGTCAACACGTAGCGTGGAATCGGCGGCGGCCTTATCGAAGACGTAGTCAGTCCCGAGCAACTCCCGGCCCTTGTTCCAACGGGGTACCAGCCGGTCAGCCTTCTGCTCCTCGGCGCTGGGCGCCATGGGCTGGAGCGTCACGCCGAGTCGAGCGGCTTTCATGGAGGCCAGTTCGGCGAAGCGTCGAAGGGCGCTGTCTTCCTCTGCCTGCAAAAGTTGGGCGACCTTCTCGACGGCCTGTCGTGATGATGGGGTCTGCGCAAAAACACTGGAGGAACGGATGGCGGCGGTTTCACGTCGATAGGAGTGACGCACGATCTGCCCTGCCCAGCGCACATTTTCCCCGAGGTTGCCGGGCATGGAGGCGAGAATGAGACTTGAGGCGCGCTCCTGGTCGGCTGCAATGCGTTCGCTTGCACCGAGGAAGGCGATTTCCGCAATGTGCGGTACGTCGTTATCCCCAGCGTAGGCGAGCGTCGTCATGGCGGCGAGGCCCGAAAAGACCGAGCGGTGCAATTGCGTCGGGTCCAGCGTGTCCGGCGTGTCCTGGCTGGAGTGGTAATAGTTCTCCGGCCATACCACCGTAAACGCCGCAGGAATATTGAGGTGATTATAGATTTCATTGTCGCTGCCGCTGGTAAACGGGGTCATCGCCGCCTGCAGCCGATCCCGTGTACCCGTCACGGAAATGATCTGAAAATCTTTGAGCACCGGATATCTCACATTGTTGTACTTGTTCATGAAGTTCACAATGGATTGCATCACCGAGTTCAAGAAAGAAGGAGTGGAGTCGGGCGTGTAAGAAACCGTATAGACCGCATTGAGCTTGGTCAAATTGCCGCCTACCTGGTCGTAATTGAGGTCGGCGATCCGGCGCACGGGGTCGTCCAGATGCCTCGAAAACCAAGCGAAGGTGGCGGCAAACTCCGGCCCCCAGATGAACCGAATGGTGCGTAAAGGGCGCGGCATCTGGTGGGTGTCGATCAGGTGTTTCAGGGTGCGCGCCATCTCCAGGTTTGAGGCGCTGCCGGAAGCGTTATCGTCGGCGCCTATCTCGTCCAAGTGGGCCGAAACCATAACTTCTTCATCGGGGAATTTCGAGCCGCGAATCACTGCCGTAACCACGCCGAGGTCGCCCGTAACGAGTTCGGCGTCCACCATGGCGCGCAGGCGAACCGAGGGGCCTGTGCGCATCATGGCGCGGAGTTCCTGAGCGCGCTCGGGTGAAATCATGAAGGCAAAGGTGCCGTGGCGATCGGGGCCGGGATCGGGAAGGTATCTCCACCCTACAAGCCTGGGATAATCACCGGGAAGGCGGTTCAGCCGGTCCCACTCGGGAATCGTCCAGTAGGAGACGATTCCCAACGCTCCCCCTTTGTAAACGGCGCGATCCAAAATCAGGTTCGGGTCGCTCGAAGTTAATACGATCTTGCCCTTGACGCCCGCACCGTAATCGGCGTCGCTCATTCCCGCGCCGATATCCACGAGTTCCGCCTCAGCATTCGCTGAGGTGCTGTCGCGGCAGAGCGAGATTGGGAGCTCCGCGTAAGAAGTGATCCTCAGCTCGAAAGGCGATTTCATCCAGAGTTCAGCTTTGCGGACGCGCCAGAACCGTTTGCTCTGGAAAGTGAAATAGCGCGTGGCGCCGTCAGAGGGGAAGCGCTCGATGTGGGCGTCCTCGAGGCCGAATTCCTTGGTTTTCGAAAGCATCCATTGGGCGGCCTTCTCGTAGTCGTCGCTTGCCTCGATGCGCTGCCACTGGCAGAGCTGCGAGACGTAATGATGAGCGAGGTCGCCTGAACTGTTGTGGATCAGCTTGAGCGTGGTTTCATCAGTCAGCAATAGACCTGTCCGTGCGCTCAGTTGTCCCAGGGGCAAAGGGGGCTCCTGTTGAGCAACCGCCACGGACAACGCGCAGAAACAGAGGAAAAGTAAACTGCCCGACCCCATCACTGCGATGCTTCTGGTTTTCCGACGCATTCGCGCCTCCCTCCACACTTGCATTTGAGTAGGACCCCGCCAAGCTCAGGGCGAGCCTCCATCTCGATCTTCGTGAATACCGCAAGCCCGGCAGCGGCGCCGCACATACGAAGTTGGGCATGAAAAACCCTCTCAACGTTAACGCTGAATCAGTGAATAAGGCAACTATTTGGATCCCAGCGGCAAGGCCCAGCTATTGTGTTCGTTGAGTCGTCCATCGGTCTCAACTTCCGGATGCCCCGTGATCCGCCCGGAATGTTCAAATGTCAGCAGAGTTGTCAGCAAACACTAGGCAGGACCTGTTTCGCCTTAGCAACTTTGCCGCGGTGAGACTCAGTTGCCGACATGGCGACTTATCGTCAGCTGGCGGCCGGCGAGTCCGAACCGGAGCAATGAATCTGCGAAGGACTGGGTGCGGCGGACGGAACGACCGGGAAGCTTGCCACGTCATCAAGCGGTCGGGTAGAAGGAAGGCCGCATTTTACCAGGGCTTATCGTGAAGTCCGGGGCAAGGCTAGTGCAAGCTGTGATCTATCCCGTTTGTTTCCGAGGGTAGTGGTTTCCTCATGCTCGCGGCATGCAGAGGTTTTAGCTGCTCGTCACTCGTCATTTGTAACTCCCGGGAGGACCGGGCTTGGGTCTTTTCCAAAACGAGTCTTCGTCAAGCCTCGTGTCCAGCACCAATTTATGGTAGAGACCCGCTTGTCCACTCGTCCCTGGCTTGTACGTTTCGGGGGTGAAGTCCTCGTCACGCAATTTCACGCGATCAAAGATGACCTTGAAGTCAGCTGATGGTGCGACCTCGTATCCTATATGCCAGAAGGCATTCGGAAGGAATCGCATCAACGCTCGATACCCGGTAGTTCGGTTTAGGATAAGACCTTCTTGTTTGCCGGTCCAAGCGTCGGGCCATTTCTGTGCAACGGCAGTGAAGTAGTTCCAAAGGACCCTTGCAATTTCGGCGTCATGGTCCTCCACGAACATTTTTCTGAATATCAGTTTCCTCACCCGGCGCGTTGCGTCATCAACGGGATCAAGCTTTCGGCCGCGTCTGAGCTGATCCCGATCCCGCATGGCGTCTTCGGATATATATTTCAACAGCGGGTCGATGAAACCGGCTTGTGTCAAGGTTTCGCTGGGGAGTCCAGTTGCAGTTCCTAGGATCATTATTTTTCGATAAAATGGGCTCCCCTCACGCGAGTTCAAGAGTCTTGCGATTTGATGGCACGTCTTTTGTGGGCTGCGAGTCCGCGCATAGTCGTAGAGGTCATAGACCAGGGACTTGGTTACAGTCGTCTGTTTAAGGTTTATCGTCGAAAACAAGATGGCCTGGTCCTCCATGTCCATGTCAACGAAGATCGTTATATTAAGCTGGAATTGGTCCTTCCCATTATAATTCTGGAGTCCTTCTATCCTGTGCTGTCCGTCGATGATTTTAGCGACGTCGTCGTTATCTCTGACTGACATAGTCCCGGCGGCTTCGTCGAACCTTGCGTCGTCCCCTTTGACCGCAAGAATGATCCCGGTAGGAAAGGAGGCATCCACGTTGTTTACATATTGGCGGAGTTCCGCGACCTTCTTGGGCACCAGAGGGCGCTCGATTCCCGAAACAACCTCTACCTCGCGTTCTCCTCCTTCTATTCGTCGGCGGTCCGTAAAGGAGATCCTAACAAGGTCGGCGCTGTTGATGACCCCGACGTAAAACTGGCCCAGCGGTTGGCGAATTCGAATGCACGAGAACATTATCCACTTGTCGTCATTCATGCTCGTCACCCCGGGATGGTTGGGTTTCGCCCTGGGGCGGCAGTGCTTCTGGCCCTTCGGTTTTGTCGAAATCAACCGAAAGCTGATCCTCTTCTTTCTTGTACTCCGCGGCAACATTCAGCGGATTCGTGGTACGTCTGTGATCCTCTACAAATACGACAAGCGAGAAAAAATACTGTATAGGACCATGGGCACGGAAAACCAAGTCATAAATGAAGCCCTGATCTGGCCAGTGAGATGCGAAAACGTAAGCACCATAACAATAGCGTACGCAGCGGCTGACGGGATGATTATGGCATGGGAAATAAGGTTGAAGAGTTGTCGGGACACAAAGGGCCTCGTATTATTCACGTCGCTAGCGATCAGGCGCGTGGAATAGGCCGTGAGCGAGGCGGCGTAAATAAGTAGCTCACCATGAATCAAGAAGTCGGTCCAGCGGACGCGCTGGTTCGAGAAGCCGAGGCCTGCAATAACCCCCAGCCAAAGTGGCATGAAGCCGTAAAACATCGTGTAGCCGAGCCAGACACTACCCGCAGACCAACTGTCACGACCCGGCCACTCGTCTTCGTAGGGTTGTGTTTTCTTAGCCATGACAAAGTGATACGAGACCTGTTCTTTCGGTTTCTCGCTCCTCCTCGGGCGCCGCAAGTGTGTGAACAGCGCCAAATCGTGACAACTTCTCAGCACCGCAATTTCCCGGACATGTAAAAGAGACACTCGGTGACAACCGACCGAAAATCCCCGGACGCAGCTATGACCGAATTTCGCTCGAGTTTTTTTGTTTCGAAACCCTGGTAGATTTCCCGAATAGAAAAATGGTCGGCATTGCTCACAAGCACCGTGCATCCCCTGCCAGCCAGCCGCCTTGCAACGGCCGCAAGACGCAGTTGGTCCTCCCACGAGAAGATTTTGGCGTTGTACTTGATGAAACCGTTGTTCCCGTGCGCCACCGTGTATGGGGGGTCCAAATATACGAGGTCGCCTTCACGTGCATCACCAAGCGCCATCTCGAAGTCCTGGTGTGTAATGACTGCACCCTTCAGGCTTATGCTGGATTCACGGATTCTCACCTCGTCGCAGGGGTCAAGGTGCGTTTTTTGGCCGTACGGCACGTTGAACTGACCCCTGAGATTCACTCGGTAGATGCCGTTGAACGCCAGAGAGGTTAGGTAAATCAAGCGAGCTGCGCGGGTAGAGTCCGCTAGTGGGGCGCTCGATCGGACAAGATAGTAGTTGCTTTCGCTGTTCTTGAGTTTTCGAAGCTCACGAATAACGGATTCCGGATAATCCCTAACCTGTAAATACGCGTGAATCAAATCAGCATTATTGTCGGACAGATATGCCCTCTCTGGCCGCAGGGCAAAAAAGAGCGCCGCCCCACCAAGAAACGGTTCAAAATATCGATTGAAGCATGGAGGCACGAGCGGAAGGATGTTGTCAAGGAGTCGGCGTTTACCACCAGCCCATTTTAACAGCGGAAGGGATTTCGCTCTTTGAGTTTCCACTTTGATGCTGCTGCTCTGGCGTCGGATGAAGGCGCACATATTCTACTGCGGGTAATTGCATAGATGCAATGAGATTAGGAACCAAATACAAAGGGGGTGGGTGGCATGCCGATCAGCGCCTTGCTATCCGTTCCCTGGCGGGTCGTATCCTCGGCTCACAGCGGGTTGACACAGCAGTTCGCCGTAATGCGAGAACGGCGAAGCGTGGCTCCCAATCCCTAAATCCCGTCTGACCATCACCGTAACTTTCACCATCTACGGCTGCCGTCATCCGTATTCAGAGAAGTAGCTGGAACCAACGGCAAACAGTGCAAGGTACGTGCAAGTTAATTGTTCCCGGGCGTTCCTGAGCGTTTCTCACAGCGCCAGCCGTGTCCACAAGTTATTCATGTTACTGTAGATATCTTCATTCGGGAGGAAGAGGTCCTGGATTCAAACCCCAACGAAGAACTATTCCACACGTCTAGCTGGCCGTGTAACGGCCTTGCCGCGGAAGTGTCTCCCCCCACGCGCGAAAAGAGGTACATGAGGTTGCCATGAGCGACTCGCCGCGACGCCGCAGCGTTTACGAACCGCCTAACTCCCGGATTGTCGGAATTAACCGGACCGCTGGTGGCGATTCTTCCGCTGTTCCCTCGCCGCTTCCAATTTCCGACCCCGATCGGCCTGAATCTTCTGCTGATGTCCGGCGAGGATATCCTTCGGCGTGATATGCCGACAGCTAAACACAATGATTGTTCAGAAAAATGCTCGGGCATGGCCAATTTGGAGTCATAATCTAATCCGACTGGCTCCTAGCGAGGCATTGCCTCGGACCGACGAGTCATGCTTGGTTGGGAATTGGAAGGGCGGAGCTTCAGAGTCTGTGTGAGAACTCGTGTCTGGCATTGGCCAAGCTGGACCCCCGCTTCCGCGGGGGTGACAGCGCTGGATTTAGGGGCTGTATTCCGACCTGTCATTCCCGCGAAAGCGGGAATCCACGAGTTTTCACACAG
>Ga0182027_10002914_pt1 | contig 27455 bp, 39 predicted proteins | sample 712E1DmetaG_FD_121300 | JGI IMG/M metagenome (GOLD analysis project Ga0182027, IMG submission 121300) | Permafrost microbial communities from Stordalen Mire, Sweden - 712E1D metaG (Illumina Assembly) | ecosystem: Environmental > Terrestrial > Soil > Wetlands > Permafrost | place: Sweden...
CAACAAAATCGGCATTGCAAAAATAAACCACCACGCGCCAACCGTTAAAAATGAAACTCTTATTGCATCCGCCATGCTGGCAAGCCCGAACCAGGCCGGTTTCCAGGTCATGAGCACATTCAGGGCGAACAAAAGCCCTCCCCCGGCATAGCCCACGGCATATCCCATCGAGGAAACCATGTCCATTTCTTTTTTTTGGGCAACGTTTACAAGAAGCGAATCGTAAAAAAGGTTCCCGCATGAAAACCCGAGTTCTGCGAATACAATTAAAACAAAGGCCCACTTCCAGGCGCCCATCGGCACGCAGTAAAACGATGCGGTTGACAAGGTCCCGATTACCAGAAAAAACGCGAGGAATTTCTTTTTCGCGCGGCCCGCGTCGGCCATCGCGCCGAGCATTGGCGAAAGCAGCGCCACCGCAAGCCCCCCGACGCCCGTCGCCAGTCCCAGCCGGGCGGTGCTCACGGTCGGTTCGACACCATGGTTCCAGAAGGTCTTGAAAAACACGGGAAAAAACGCCGCGAGGACCGTTGTCGCGAAGGAAGAATTCGCCCAGTCGTACATGCACCATGCCCAGACGCTTTTTTTGTAGCTCACGTTTTCTTCTCTTTTTTCTCGGCCGCGGGGAAAAGTACGTTATTGAGGATAAGTCTGTAACCCGGGGAATTCTTGTGGAATTGGAGGTCCGTTGGTTTGCTTCCCACCGCATGCTGGTAATCTTCCGGGTCGTGGCCGCCCAGATACGCGTACTGGCCCTTTCCCACGACGCCGTGGATGTAGTTGACGAAATTCGTGCCCGGCACGTCGCCCAAAATGATGACGCTTTTTTTGATCACCTTCCGGTTAAACGAGGTGAGCAGGCCGTAAAAGCCCTTGATTGTTTTCTGGTGGTCCTGCACCAGCATGGTGGGAACGGGGTCGAGTTTCGCGCTGAAATCGAACAGCTCGAAATCCAGGGCGGGAAGGCGCATGGGCGTATTGACATAGTTCATGTCGATATTATCGAAGTACTGGGCAAGCGGGTCTGTCTGTATGGTAAAATTCTCAAAAGCCATGCAGTTGGCGAAATTAAGTTTCTGCTTGTAATCGGGGTCAACCCCGTCTCCGTCGTACACGGCGTCGACGATGTCAGTGCCGAGGGCCGCAAGCGCGTCTTCCAGCGTGTTGGTGGCGCAGCACATGGCAAAGAGAAACCCGCCGTTTTCAACATACTTCCTGATGGCCAGCGCGACGGCCTTTTTACATTCCGAGACCTTTGAGAACCCCAGTTCTTTCGACAGTTTCTCAAGGTCCATTTTCTGGCGCTGGTACCAGGGAGCATCATGAAAAGACATATAAAATTTGCCGTACTGCCCCGTAAAATCCTCATGATGCAGATGGAGCCAGTCAAAGTCCGAGAGCTTCCCGGACAGAACTTCCTTGTCGTAGACCTTGCTGTAGGGAATTTCAGCATATGTCAAGGCGAGCGTCACCGCGTCGTCCCAGGGCAATGTGCTGGTGGGCGTATAGACCGCGATTTTCGGGGCCTTTTCGAGGGTCACTTTTTCCATGTTGCTGTTTTCGATCGTCCCAAGGATACCAGCCCATTGGGTATTGGATATGGCCTCCATGGTGATGCCGCTTATACGCGCCTTCAGCTCAACGTCCTTGGAGTCCTCGGTGACAAACGCGCCGCACCGGTAATTGAGGAGCCAGAACACTTTTGAACCGCTCTTGAGGATTGAATACACAAGGCCATAGGCCTTGAGATGATCGGTCTGCGCGTCATCCATCGGCACAAGGAACATGGAATATGCGGAGGAAACAAAAAGGAAAAGTGCGAAAACCAGCATCACTATAAATGACTTCCGGGGCTTGAGCATGCTTGGAAAATACTTGAGAGAAAAAAGAAATGAAAGCGGATACTTCGCAGCGGCGCGGCGGCTTGGCCCGGATTAAAAATCCACAATGACCTTTGTTCCGCGGAAGCCGACCTTCAGGTTACCATGTTCGATTTCCCACTTTTTCCACTTGCCGTGCTGGACGGAACCTGAAATAATGAACGGAATTCCAATGGCAATTTGAACTGCCCCTTCTATCCAGGTGATTTTCTCCAGAGTTTCTCCAAGGTCCCTTTCACCCGATTCGGCATACATGTTTGACAGCGTGTTGTTCGCATCAAAAACCAGGCCCAGAACAAGGCTGACGAGGCCGTCTCCGGCAAGTATCCACCCTACCACCTGCGGCCCGGTGCCTTTTGAATAGGGATTTAGCGTTTCCTGATCGTCCGATGGTGCGTGATGAAACGCCGGAGGCTCCTTGATTTCTTCTTGACAATAGGCTAAGGAACAAACCAAAAAAACAGCATACAGACAAAAACGGATACTTCGATGCATTTTCTCTCCTCTTTAATAAGCATTCTTCAGGTTCCTAATTTATATTTGTCCTATTGGGACTTGAAGGAAAAAATGATCAAAAAATACCTCATTATTCAATTGGGCCTGATGGTTTCCCTGGCAATCGCGCAGAGCCAGGACGAAACAGGCCGGGAATTCGAATCGTCCTGCACCATACATATTAGAGCGGCGGTCTATCAGCCCGCGTCAACGGACCAGACCGGCCGCGCGCGGGTTTATGTAACGCTTTCCACCAGGGAAGGCCGTCCCATTCCTTTCCAGGAAATCCAGATCGTGGCCACCGAAGGGACGTTTTCCTGCGAACCGACCGACATTGACGATACGATAGCCCGGGAAAATTCAATACAGAGCTGCAACGCAACCGACAGCTCCGGAAAAATCATGGTTTACCTTTCGCAAATCCCCTTCAATATCAAAGGCACGGTCACCGCTTCATGCGACTATGGTTCGATGTCGGTCAGGGCATCCTGCACCTATCTGGTCACGCGCCGCACGGCTGCATACCGGAAAAAACGATAGGCGGGAAAACCGTATTGATAGTGTGAAAAAGCTTGCTGGCGGTTATTTCCCTTGACCTTCTTCCTCCGTCCATCCATGCCAATCGGGTCCCTTGATTTGCTTAAGCAGAGCTTTATCGGTGACCCAGCCTTTTTTTGCGCTATGGAACGTCGCAAGTTTTTCCGGACAATCGGCCCTTATCTGGGACAAAATGTCCGGGTCAAGTTTTGCCTTGTACAACGATTTAGCTTTGCCGATGTTGGCTCCCCGAAGGTCGGCGTTCATAAGGTTGGCTCCCTCAAGACAGGCCCCGCGAAGGTCAGCTACCAGAAGGTTGGCTTCCCCAAGGAAGGCGCCGTCAAGATCGGCGTTCCCGAGGTCCGCACCATAAAGATTGGCCCCGCGAAGGTCGGCGTTCCTAAGATCGGCCCCATGAAAGTCGGCCTTCCAAAGGTTGGCGCCCTGAAGATAGGCGCTGTCAAGGTTGGCACCCTGAAAATCGGCGTTCCTGAGGTCGGTTCCACGAAGGTCGGCGTTTTTGAGGTTGGCCCCCTGAAAACAGGCGCTGTCAAGGTTGGCGCTCCTCAGGTCAATGCCGGAAAGGCTGGCTCCCCGAAAGTTAGGTCTGATGCCAGGCTCTTTGGCCCTCCACGGGTTCCAATTCTTCGCCCCGGATTTCAGTATTTTAATTTCAAGTTGGCTGGCGCACCCGATATTTGCCGCAAGCACTATCAGAACGACAAGTGTGCTCTTGAAAACAGTCATAATGACCTCCGAGGTCTCCAGGGCTTCGTCTTTACAATTATAGAATCCCGGTCTTCATCTTCGGGCGACAGGTCCGGCGGGAATGCCTAAAATATACATACCGAAAAGGGGGACAATACAAAAAAAGGTGTCGAGCCTTTGCACTCGAAAAACGTCGCTATTTGCGGGAAATTTAGTGGGGTGGCTGACCGGACTCGAACCGGCAACAACTGGAACCACAATCCAGGGCTCTAACCAATTGAACTACAGCCACCGTAAAATCCAGGAAAGGAACGGTCGGGACACTACCCTGCCTTATTTGTCAAAAACCGCATTTCCCCAAGAACCAGGGTTAAATACGACGGCCTTTTCAGGATACGCCGCGGGCGCCGCGAAAGCGCCGAAACCCATGACACGGCCGTCGAAGGGGAGCAGGCCGATATCGTACCAGGGAATCGTGATCAGGGCATAATCCTTGTCGGAGACCTTTTTGATTTCGTTGATCCAGACCTTCGGCGTATAGGTGATTGAATCCGAGCACACGCGGTCGTTTTCATACGCGAAAATGGAATCCTTGTCGGTCACGTAATCGAGCATTTTGTCGGCAAACGACACAAAGGCGTTTTTGGCGTTTTTGCCGTCGAAGGTAAACTTGACAGCGCCCTTCGCGGCGGACTTCTTAATGATGATCGACAACGTTTTTGTGTTCCACAGAAGCATGAACTCCTCCGCGCCGACCTTGGTGAACTTCTTGTCCTTGACAAGACCGGCAATGTCCTTCAGGTCGATGGGCGTCACCACCTTGGTGGCATGCACGGGTTGGACCTTGGCGATTTTGTCGATGTTCACGATCCCAATGGGAGCGCAGTAACCGCTGTCCTTGGAACCGGGATTGCTCCAGGCGACTCTAAGATAATCTTTCCCGCCGATCAGGCTGGCGCCGGCCATTCCCATGAAGAAGTCCTGGGTAAAGTCCTTGACTTTGAAAGTCTTGACGAGGACGGGCTTTTTCTTTCCGGCTTCCATTTTCGACAGGGACAGCGTGAGCTGTTTCTTGACGAACTTGGACGTATCGAGCTGGGCCTTGACCAGGATGCTGTCGTTGCGCTGGGTTAGCCACGGTGCCGGGCTGTTAAACGTCATGACCTGGCCGAAGGAAAATGCCGAAAATCCCAAAACGCACAAAAGTCCCGCACAACCTGCTTTAAAAATACGAGTAACCATAGGTAAGATATCTCCTCACGGAAAGTGTTTGTTTTTCCTGTTAAAATCGTTTTAAATATACGATACGCACGATGTTCCATCAATAAATAATTAGGCGACCTCACTCCGGTTTCGACCTCATCCCTGACCTTGTCCTTGGTAAGGAGAAGGCGAAAATTGACATCACCACTGCGGAAAGTGTCTGAACCGCTGACTACCGCCGATTAAGGGATTTTGCGGACAGCTATAAGGTAAACGTTTAATTTATAGCATGGGAAACCACTTCCAAATCAGCGTATATCTTATTTTGCTGAGTAAATGTCAAATGTTGTGTATGACAGCGTATCCAGAGTATCTGTCAAGCAGCCTTTTTTAATTCTCCATCTTCGAATATTGCTCCAGCCATAACCATTGGTATGATATTGCTTCCTGCAAGTTTATGCCATCTCATTGATGCCTGCTCCAATAATTTAAACACCATCATGTGCGTTGTCTTTTCCGTTCCTTGGCCTCTCGTTTTGTCAGTTCTTAATCGAACCGTTGCAAACGGTGATTCTATCGTATTAGTCGAGCGGATATGCTTCCAATGATGTGATGGAAAAGTATAGAATGTCAAGAGGTGCTCACGGTCTTTTTCAAGGCAAGCAGTTGCTTTGGGATATTTTCCCTCAAAAGTACGAATGAACAAATCAAATGCCTTATTGGCACTCTTTAGATTGTCTGAAAGGTAAATGTCATGCAGCATGCTTTTCGCTTTCCCTTGAATCTGTTTGGGCAGAGAATCTAAAACATTCGCCGTTTTATGCACCCAGCATCTTTGCCATTTACAATCAGGATATACTTCGGCAAGTGCGCCCCAAAAACCCAGGGCGCCGTCACCTATCCCCAGAACAGGTCCCGAAAGCCCTCTATCCTTTAGATCGGTTAAAACAAAATGCCAGGATTCTTTACTTTCTCGGTAGCCGCTTGCTACCGTTATCAATTCCTTTTTCCCTTTTGGGGTCGCACCGACGATTACTAAAACACACAGGCGGTTATCGCTGAACCGGACATTAAAATGGATGCCATCGGCCCAAATATAGCAATATTTCTTGTCCTTCAGTGATCGCTTTTGCCACTGGGCATATTCCCGTTCCTAATTTGATTTAAGCCGGCTTACATTGGCAGCCGAAAGGCCGCTTACCCTTGGGCCAAGAAGTTCTGAAAGTGCTGGAAATATGTCGCCGGTAGAAAGACCGCGTAAATACAACAACGGAACCACCTCATCTATTTTCGGACTTCGACGCATATAGGGCGGAATAATACTGCTTACAAAATTTTCCTTTGCGCCTTGGCGTCGGTCGCGTGTTCGGGGTATTATCGCTTCTATCTGGCCACTACCAACCGTAATGGATCGTGGCCGATGGTTACCATTGCGTACAATGGCCGGACGACCATCGGGAAGTACTACCTCAGACATAGATGAAATATATGCATCAATCTCAGCCGATAGCGCTACCCGCAGCATTGCTTCCGCACCTTGTCGGGCTATTTCGTCCAATGAAAGAACTTCTAACTTCTGCGTGTCAAAGAACGTATTTTTCTTCACGGCGTATCCTCCTGAAAAGGTGAGTATTGTTAAGTCTTTAGCAACCTAAAAATACTCTCGGATACGCCATTAATTAAATCCCCTTGTTAAGCATACACAACTTTTGAAAATAACTCTATTTTGCTTGACATTATTAAAAGCGCAAATCGATATTATTACGCATGTGGCAATCGAATATTACATTTGTTGGAAAAGGTTCAGCGGGAAGAAATGGCAAAGATTCAGAGCCCTTTGGCATCACTTTTGACCCAAAAGCATGAGGTCAACCTTAATAAACAAAGTATGACATAAAAAGTACAGCAAAAATAAGAATTGCGGATTTATTAATAAACTTAATGATGAAAGATTAGTTTCAAAGCCAATTGAAGATCGATTGCTTAAGGAACATATTGAAACCGAGAAAGTATTGCAAAAGAATAAATCAAAATAGTGTCCTTATGAGGTCATGGAAACAAATTGATTGTTGAAGTAAAATGTAGTATATTATTATTAATAATTAAGGAATATATACTACATGAAAATAAATAATTCAGAAAGCGCCCTGTTTGAGATAGCTTCCGCACAAGGCGGCTATTTCACGGCGCTTCAAGCTAAACATGCCGGTTTCAGCGATAAAAACCATCTCTATCATGTTCGAGCAGGCAATTGGATACGCGAATGGCGGGGAATTTATCGGTTGGTTCGGTTTCCGCTTCAGGAGGATGCTCAATATTCACTATGGGGAATTTGGTCACTGAATCGCAGCGGTACTCTTCAAGGAGTATTTTCGCATGAAACAGCTTTGTCATTGTTTGATTTGAGCGATCTTCAGCCGGAAAAACTCCATATGACTGTACCTCGCGGTTACCGTCGCCACAGTGAGATCCCAAAAATTCTGATCATACATCATGCAACCATTGAACCCTCGGAATGCGAAGAAAGAAGCGGTTACAGAGTCACAAAACCATATAGAACCATTGCGGATATTATGGGGGCGCAAGCGGTGTCCCCAGAATTCATAAAACAAGCTGTACATCAGGCGCTTGATAGAGGATATCTTACTCATTCACAATATCGAAAACTTAAGGACCGACCGAGAATTGGCCGCAGGCTGTCGGAAATCATGGGGGAAACTCCATGAAACCGCAACAGAAATATCTATCGGCACAAAGTATGCGCATTGCCCTTGAAGATCGGTTGAACCGCATGGCAAAGGACAATAGCGCAGACATTATGCGGCTTCGTCGGCACGTGGCATTTGATCGCCTTCTTGCACGCCTTTTTTCCGGACACAATAAAAATCTGATTGTTAAAGGCGGATACGCTCTTGAGCTTTGGATTAATAACGCACGAACAACAAAAGATATAGATATTTCTTTTAAAGGCAATTTGGGGGGCATTTGGACAGGCGAGCGATCTTCCGATCCAAAGGCGCTTCAAGATTTTCTTCAGAATCTTGTATCTATTGACACAAAGGACTTTTTTGAATTCATTATCGGTAATGCGGTACTTGATCTTGAAAATGCTCCCTATGGCGGCTACCGATTTCCAATTGAATCACGTATGGCCGGCCGAATATTCATTAAGTTTGAGGTAGATGTTGCCGCAGGAGATACTTGGCTTGAGCCGCATGAAAGAGTAAAAACACAGGATTGGTTCGGATTTGCCGGGATTGAAGCGCCAATGATACCGGTCATTTCTCAAGAACAGCAGTTTGCAGAAAAAGTGCATGCCTATACCTTACCTCGCAAAACGCCCAATTCGCGAGTCAAAGATCTTGTCGATATTCTGCTCCTGATAGAAAATGGAACATTAAAAACGGATAGAATCAGAAATGCGCTTTACAAGACTTTTCAGAAAAGAAAAACACATTCGATTCCATCGGATTTACCCCAACCACTAGAATCATGGAAAACGCCGTTTAAGAAGATGGCCAAAACATGCGGAATCCCGGATGATTTAGGGCTTGCAATCAACAAAATTCGACAATTTTACAAAACATTAATTGCCCATTGACATATTATAAATCGAATGATAATGCATATAAGAAAATATGAACAAGGAAAATAGAAAACCAGAAATACGCGGCGAAAAAACAATACCACAGCAAATGCCGGTTCAGAGCACCCAACTGCGGTAAGGATGCCATTTACAAAACCAAACAGCACTCGTTGCGCAATCGTTGGTGTAAAAAAACGTCGGGCCTTCCGATTAAAAAAGGACCACCGGAAGTATCCGGCGGCCCTTTTTTATTTTTTAGCAGACGCGGTTGATTTACGCCTTGCCGGCGCTCCCAAGGACGTGTTCGTTTTTGTCAATAATCATCTTCGTCAATTCGTCGCGGGCCGGGCCGAGGTATTTGCGCGGGTCGAATTCACCTGGTTTTTCGGCGAAGGTCTTGCGTATCATAGCGGTCATGACGAGGCGGCCGTCGGAGTCGATATTGATCTTGCACACCGCGGACTTTGCCGCGCGGCGCAATTGCTCCGCCGGAATGCCCACGGCCGCGACCAGCTTGCCGCCGTTTTTATTGATGATGTCAACATACTTGGGGACCACCGAGCTCGAGCCGTGGAGCACGATGGGAAAACCCGGTATACGCTTCTCGATTTCGGCCAGGATGTCGAACCGAAGATCGGGCGGGACCAGAACGCCGTCGGCGTTTTTGGTGCACTGTTCGGGCTTGAACTTGTACGCGCCATGCGAGGTGCCGATGGAGATCGCCAGCGAATCGACGCCGGTTTTCCCGACGAAATCAACGACGTCGTCGGGCTGGGTGTAGATCGCCTTGGCGGCCTGGACATCGTCTTCGATCCCCGCCAAAACGCCAAGTTCCCCTTCGACGGTTACGTCGTGTTTGTGCGCGTACTCGACAACTTTTTTGGTGAGTTCGATGTTTTTGTCGTAGGGATGGGCCGAGCCGTCGATCATGACGGAGGAGAAACCGGTCTCGATGCACGACACGCACAATTCATAGGTGTCGCCGTGGTCGAGGTGCAGCGTGATGGGAATGTTGCCGCCCATTTCCTTGGCCATTTTGACCGCGCCCTCGCCCATGTAGCGGAGCATCGTCTGGTTGGCGTATTTGCGAGCGCCGCTTGACACCTGCAGGATCACCGGCGACTTCGACTGAACGCAGCCGGTGATAATGGCCTGGAGTTGCTCCATGTTGTTGAAATTATACGCCGGAATGGCGTAGCCGCCGGTGACTGCTTTCTTAAACATTTCTCGGGTATTGACAAATCCTAAATCTTTATAGCTGACTGGCATGGCGATAATCCTTTCGTCAATATGTTTTTATTTCTTTTTTTCTTTCGGCGCTTTTTTCGGTTTTTCGGCATCGGCCTTGGGCGCTTTCTTCGCTTTGGTCTTTTCCTCAGGCGAAGCCGAAGGTTTTTTTTCATGCGCTACTTCGGATTTGCCTTCGGAGGGGGCCGGCTTGGCCTTGGCGGCCTTAGGTTTTTCCGCCGCTTTAGGCTTTTCTTCTTTGGGCTTGTCCGCCGCTTTTGCTTTTGCCGGTTTTTCCGCCTTTTCAGCGGGCGCTTTTTCCGTTTTTGCCGCCGCTGCCTGGCCAGTCCCCGCTGCCTGCGTCGAACCCGGCGTCCCGATTTGCTTGCGCTGTTTCTTCCGCAGGCGCGCGATTTCCTCTGTGCCCCTGCCGGTAAGTTCGATAATGACAAGAAGGGCATTGTCGCCCTTGCGCTCGCCCAATTTTATGATGCGCGTATAACCGCCCTCGCGGTCTTTAAACGAAGGAGCGATATCGCTGAACAGTTTATGCAGAACGGTTTTGTTGGTTATTGTCTTGGCCGCGATGCGGATCGAATTAAGGCCGCCCTTTTTTCCGAAAGTGATCAACCGTTCGACAACGGAACGCGCTTCCTTGGCCTTGGCCAAGGTGGTGATGATCCGCTCTTTGTCAAGAATTGACGTGGCCAGGTTCGCCAGCATCGAATCGCGATGGCTCTTGGGCATTCCCAGTTTTCTTCCGCTTTTCAAATGACGCATGATTGTGGCCTTTTCCTTTTTATATTTTGGGCAGGTTTGGAACCTGCCCTTATGATTTCAATTTTCGTTTCGTACGGGCTGATTTTGTACGGGCGAGGTAATCTCGCCCTTGTTCGCCCCTACATTTTTTTCTTGGGCAAGCGCAAGGCCCGCCCCTACATAAAATCCCGTAAATCCTTTAATCCTGAAAATCCTGATCGATCACACCTTCGGCTCAATACCCATGATCTTGTCGACTTCCATGCCGAACACAAGCCCTAAATTGCTGAGGATCTGGTTGAGCTCGATGAGGGATTTTCTCCCGAAATTCTTGTACTTGAGCATGTCCGCCTCCTGGTTCCTGACCAGGTCGGCAAGCGTATGGATATTGCCCGCACGCAGGCAGTTGGCCGAACGGACCGAAAGTTCCAGTTCGTCAACGCGCATTTTGAGCAGCTGGCGCAGCTTGTCGATCTTTTCGTCCTTGATGCTCTCTTCGACCGGTTCCAGCTCGCCTTCGAAATTGACGAAGACTTCGAGATGGTCCTGCAGCAGCTTTGCCGCGTAGGCAAGTGCGTCTTCGACGGTGATGCTGCCGTCGGTGGTCAGGTCCATGATGATCTTATCGAGGTCCGTGCGCTGGCCAACGCGTGTGTTTTCGACCACGAAGTTGGCCTTGATGATCGGTGAAAACAGCGCATCAATGGGAATGGTCCCGATGGGATCGTCTTCACGCTTGTTCTGTTCGGCCGACACGTAGCCGCGGCCATCGGTCACGCGCAGTTCCATTTTTAGCTTGGCGTGCTGGTTGATGGTGGCGATATGCAGGTCGGGATTAAGGATCTCAACATCGGGGTTCTTTTCGAAGTCCGACGCCTTGACCTCTCCCTCACCGCTTGCGTCGAGACGAAGCATGGCGTCTTCGTCGGACAGGAGCTTGAGCCGGAGCTGTTTAATATTGAGTATAATGTCGGTGACATCTTCAACAACGCCTTTGATTGTTGAGTATTCATGCTGCACCCCATCGCTTTTGAACGAGACCACGGCCCCCCCTTGCATCGAGGAAAGCAAAATCCGCCGCAGGGAATTCCCGATGGTGTATCCCCAGCCCCGTTCCAATGGTTCAATAACAATACGTCCATAATTAGGGACATCGTCCGGGTTCTCAATTTTGATGCTTTTTGGCATCAATAAACTTTTCCACTTCATGTGCCATTGTCTCCTCTTTATTTGGAGTATAATTCAACAACCAGATGTTCCTGAACATCCACGGGAATATCGCCGCGATCGGGTGTGCGCACAACGGTCCCCGTTAATTTAACTTTGTCAACAGACAGCCACTCGGGTATGTCCTTCGCGGACTTGAGCGCGCTGTGAATCGTGTCAAGGCCCTTGCTCTTTTCGCGCACCTGGATAGTGTCGCCTTCCTTGCACTGGAATGAAGGGATATTGACCCTTTTTGCATTGATACTGAAATGGCTGTGCAGTGCCAGAAGCCGTGCGGCGCTCCGTGACGGGGCAAACCCGAGACGGTAGATGACATTGTCAAGCCGAAGCTCCAGCATCCTGAGAAGGTTTTCTCCGGTGACACCCTGTTTTTGCGCTGCCTTCTTAAAATAATTGTGGAATTGGCGCTCCAGAACTCCGTAAATACGGCGCATCTTCTGCTTTTCACGGAGCTGCGCATTATATTCGGACGTGGAGCGACGGCGCTTCGTCATCCGTGCTCCGGGCGGATAGGCCCTGCGTTCGACGGCGCATTTCTCCGATTTGCACCGCTCGCCCTTGAGCATCAATTTGACGCCTTCCCTGCGGCACAACCTGCACCGCGAATCATGGTACACTGCCATAATATTTTTTTCTCCTCTTATACTCTTCTGCGCTTAGGTGGACGACAGCCGTTATGGGGTATCGATGTATAATCCTTGATCGCCGATATTTTAATACCGCTCGATGCAAGCGCCCTGATGGAGCTCTCGCGACCATTGCCTGCGCCCTTAAGATGGACTTCAACTTTTCTCACCCCGGCGTCGTAAGCCAGCTTACCCACGACTTCAGCCGCTATCTGGGCGGCAAAGGGAGTGCTTTTGCGCGAGCCCTTGAACCCTGACTTGCCGGGCGAACCCCAGGCAATCACGTTTCCCTGCAAGTCCGTAATATTGATAAGCGTGTTATTAAAGGTGGCCCTCACATGCGCGATACCTTCGGCGCCCGCCCTTTTCTTCGGTTTCTTGGGCGCAGCTTTCTCCGCCGATGCCGTCTTGTCGTCAGCGGCCACATCTTCCGCCGCACCCTCGGCTTTGCTTTTGCCGCCCGATGCCTTGCCGGACGCTTTTCCCGACGCAGCCTTGCCGCCGCCGCCAGGGGTTTTGCCTTCCGCTGCTTTATCCGCCGGGGCTTTGTCAACCGGAGCCTTGTCACCCGAGGCCTTATCAGCCGAGGCCTTTGCCGCTTTACCAGCCGAGGCCTTGGCTTTTGCGGCTTTATCGTCCGCAGCTTTATCGTCTGCAGGTTTTTCCTTCTCTTTAGCCATTACGTAGTACCTCTCTTATGAATGAGTATTATCCTTTGGGCGCTTTCTTCTTTCCCGCGATGGTCTTGCGGGGGCCTTTCCTCGTGCGGGCGTTTGTCCGCGTGCGCTGTCCGCGGACCGGCAGGCCCCTGCGGTGCCTAAGCCCCCGGTAACAGCCGATGTCCATCAGCCGTTTGATGTTCATGCGGACATTAGCGCGAAGATTACCTTCTATGGTAAATTCCCCGTCGATGATCTTGCGAACGCGGTCGAGCTCCTCTTCGGAAAGGTCGGAGACTTTTTTGTAAAAATCAATGCCCGCTTTCGTGCATATCTTCCGTGACGACGAACGTCCGATGCCGAATATGTACGTGAGCGCTATTTCGCTCCGTTTATTATTTGGTATGTCAATTCCTGCAACACGCGCCAAAGTACTGCCTCCCTGCCCTTAACCGGGCTTATAGTATTGATAAAATCCGTTATCCCTGCCGCTGCTTGTGTTTGGGGTTCTTTGAACAGATGACCCGCATCACCCCTCGTCGCTTGATCACTTTGCAGCCGTTGCACAATTTCTTGACCGATGCTCTGACTTTCAAAATTATTTCTCCCCGTGATTATTTATACCGATACACGATTCTTCCCCGTGTCAAGTCGTAGGGGGAAAGTTCGATAAGGACCTTGTCGCCCGGAAGGATGCGTATGTAATTCATCCTCATTTTTCCGGAAATATGCGCCAGTATTATATGTTCGTTTTCAAGCTGGACCCGAAAAGAGGCGTTTGGCAGCGTCTCCACGACGGAGCCTTCCACCTGTATCGATTCCTGCTTTGACATAGAGAGAACTCGAAAAAATAAATTTAAAAGATCGTTCGCTGAGCGGAGTCGAAGCGAACCGTCATTCCCGCTTAATTTCGGCGGGCACTTCGGCTCCGCTCAGTGCCCGATTTAATATTAATAAGAACGCCTGCCGCGTAATCTGCCTTTTTTCAAAAAGCCCTCGTAATTACGCATTTGCAAATGATATTCGAGCTGTTGCAATGTGTCAAGCGCCACGCCCACCACGATCAGCACGCTCGTGCCCCCGAAATAAAAGGTAACGTTGAAAATCCCCAGGAGCAGAAACGGGACAACCGCGATGAACGCCAGGAAAACTGATCCCGGCAGCGTGATCCGGGTAAGGACCTGGTCAAGATATTCGGCCGTTTTCTTGCCTGGACGAATGCCCGGAATGAACCCGCCCGATTTTTTCAGGTTGTCGGCAATGTCCATGGGGTTGAAAATAATGGCCGTATAAAAATAGGTAAAGAAAATAATAAGCAGCGCGTAGATGCTGTCGTGTACCGGATGTCCCGGTAGAAACATGGTGGTGATGTCTTCCACGACCGACGATTCAGGAAAGAACTGTTTGAGCATGCTGGGTGCGAACATGATCGATGAAGCGAAAATGATCGGAATGACGCCCGCCATATTGACGCGCAGGGGCAGCACCGTGTTCTGCCCCGCGTACATTTTTGTGCCCACCACTTTCTTGGGCGTTTGAATGGGTATTCTCCGGGTGGCCTGCGTCATGAGCACGATGAACGCGGTCATTGCGAAAACAATCGCGAGCACGATGATTTCAACAAAAGGGTGCCGCGTGCCCGCGGCCAGCTGCTGGAATTCCCCGATGATCGCATTAGGCAGCCGGTCGACAATCCCGATAAAAATGATGAAGGAAATCCCGTTGCCGATGCCTTTGTTGGTGATCTGCTCTCCAAGCCACATGATGAAAATTGTCCCCGTTGTAAGGCTTACGGCGGTCACGAAGGTAAACAGCGGCCCCGGCATCGAAGGGAGCACCGCATGCATGCCGGTTGACGGCGAAACAATGCTCCTCAGGAAAACGCTGACGCCCAGAGACTGGAACAGGGAAATGATGACCGTTCCATACCGCGTATACTGGGTGATCTTTTTGCGCCCTTCCCCGCCTTCACGTTGAAGCTTATGGAAGTAGGGGAAAACCGTGGCGAGCAATTGTATGATAATGGAAGCGCTGATATAGGGCATGACGCCCATCGCAAACACCGTGGCCTTGCCCATTGCCCCGCCCACGAACATGTCGTAGAGGCCGAGCAGGGTGTTCTTCGACTGTGAAAAGAACTCGGCCAGAACCGAAGAATTGATGCCCGGCGTGGGAATATGGCCGCCGATCCTGTAAATAAATATCGCAAGGAGCGTGAAGCCGATCTTCTTGCGGAGATCGGGGATCCTCAAAATATTCTTAAAAGTCTCAAGCAGTTGCACGGGTTATTACCTCGGCTTTCCCTTTTGCTTTTTCTATTTTTTCCCGCGCTGATTTTGAAAACGCATGCGCCCTGATCACGATGCTTTTCGTAAGCTCTCCGTTGCCGAGGATTTTAACCGGCAGTGATTTTGAATGGGTCAGTTTGTTTTCAAGCAGCCACTGCTCCCCGATTTCCTTGTCATGGGTCTCGATTTTTTCAATGTCGCCGATATTGACCGTTTGAAATTGTTTCTTGAAAATATTGGTGAATCCCCTCTTGGGAATTCGCCGGATAAGGGACGTCTGGCCGCCTTCAAAATACGGTTTATGTTTCACGCCGACCCGCGATCCCGCGCCCTTGTGGCCGCGCCCCGCGGTTTTTCCCGTGCCGGAGCCGCTCCCGCGTCCCAAACGCTTGGTCGTCCTTTTTGAACCTGCCGCGGGTTTTATATCATTGAGCTTGAACATGGCTACACTCCACTCGTTTTATCCACCCGTACCAGGTGGTGTATTGACTTGACCATACCCCGTATGCTGGGCGTGTCGTTCTGGACAACGGAATGCCCGAGCTTTGTAATGCCCAATGCCTTGAGCGTGAGTTTTTGTTTTTTTATTTGTCCGATGCCACTTTTTATCTGCGTTATTTTGATTTTTCCGTTTTTTGCGTTCATTGCTTGACTTCCACCTTCTCCGGAACAGGCATCTGGCGCAGCGCGTAGATTTGTTCGCGTGTTTTAAGTTTAAGCAGCCCGTCCATGGTGGCTTTCACGACATTGTGCGCGTTGGTGGTGCCGATGCATTTGGTGAGGATATTGTGCACCCCAACCAGTTCAAGGACCGCGCGCGCCGGACCGCCCGCGATGACGCCGGTACCCGGGCCCGCCGGTTTGAGGAGTATCTGTCCGGCCCCGTAGCGCCCGATGATTTCGTGGGGAATGGTGCCATTGAGGACGCTGACGGAAAATATATTTTTCTTCGCGTTCTCAACCGCTTTACGGATTGCGTCGGTAACGTCGTTTGCCTTCCCCATGCCGATCCCCACCCTGCCGTTGCCGTCGCCCACGGCCACAAGCGCGTTAAAGCCGAAACGTCTGCCGCCCTTGACGACCTTTGCGACGCGGTTCACGGAAATCAATCTATCGATCAACTTCGCATCACTGCTTGTCGAAATTCCTACTTCAGTTTCCAAATCAAAAACCCCTTTCCACAATGTATTCGTGCGTTGTAAGGGCACGTTGCAACGTGCCCCTACGATTGGGGGGGGGCGCAAGGCCCGCCCCTCCATCAAAATTGTAATCCCTTCTTTCGCGCCGCTTCCGCCAGCGCCTTTATCCGGCCGTGGAAAGCGTAGCCTTTCCTGTCGAAAACGACTTTTTCAATGCCCTTTTCCTTGGCTTTTTCGGCGACAAGTTCGCCGACGAGCTTCGACACCTCGGTTTTGGACATTTTCTTTTTGTCCGTGATTTTTCCGGCGATTTCTTTGTTGGTGCTTCCTACCTGCACAAGCGACGCGCCTGCGATGTCGTCGATGATCTGAACGTAAATATGGTTCAAGCTCCTGCGTACACTCAACCGGGGCCGCTGCTGCGTGCCGGCCACGCGCTTGCGTATGCGAAAGGCCCGTTTTTTCCGTTTTACGACTTTGTCAATCATAATCATCCTTTATATTTTTTATTGGGCGGGTTTTGTACGGGCGAGGTTACCTCGCCCCTACCGCCCCTACATTTTTATCCTGTCATCCTGATCCTATTTACCCGCCGCCTTGCCCACCTTGCGGCGGATATGTTCGTCTGCATACCTGATGCCCTTTGCCTTATACGGCTCGGGAGGGCGTACTTTGCGCATTTCCGAGGCGACCCGGCCCACCATTTCCTTGTCCGCCCCTTCGATGGAAATCCTGGTCGGGGTCTCGGTTTTGAGCGTGATGCCCGCGGCCGCCTTGATGACGACAGGATGCGAATAGCCCACCACGATATTGATGCTGTCACCCTTGACTTCCGCCTTGTAACCAACGCCTTCGATGTCGAGGACTTTTCGATACCCCGTTGTAACGCCCGTGATCATGTTGCTGACGAGCATGCGTGTAAGGCCCCACAGCTGCATGGAAACCCTATCGCGCCCGGCGGTGCAGACCACCTGGCTATCGGACATCGCAACCTTTACCTTCGGCGAATAAGCGCGTGTAAGCGTGCCTTTGGGGCCTTTGACGACGACTTTCCCATCGGCTATCGTAACGTCGACCCCCTTGGGGATCGGAATCGGTTTTTTTCCTAAACGGGACAAAATTTGGACTCCTTGTTTTATTTATTGGGCGGGACAACCCCGCCCCTACATTTTCCCCGATTTTAATGGCGGACGCAAGGCCCGCCCCTACAAATTTATCCTGGTCATCCTTTAATCCTGGGTATCCTGATCACCACACCTTCCCTAAAATTTCCCCGCCGACGTTCTGGGCACGGCATTCTTTATCGGTAAGCACGCCTTTTGACGTGGAGACAATCGCGATGCCCATGCCGCTCCTGACTTTGGGTATCTTTCCAACTTCGGAATAACGCCGCAGGCCGGGCGTGCTCACGCGCTGGATGCCCTGGATGGCGTTCTGCATCTGGTCGTTGTACTTCAACAGCACCTTGATCACTCCCTGCCGCCCGTCGTCGACAAAGGCGTACTTTGAGACGAAATAGTTTTCGAACAGTATCCTGGTGATGTCTTTCTTCAGGCGCGATGACGGAATCGTTACCGTCCGTTTTTTCGCCCCGATGGCATTCCTGATCCTCGTGAACATGTCGGCAATCTGGTCCGTTAGCATTGAGTAAACCCCTTGATTGGTTCCTGGTTCATCGTTTAAAAAACCTACCAACTCGACTTGACCACTCCCGGTATCACGCCGGAAAGCGCCATCTCGCGGAAGCATATCCTGCACAGCCCAAAACGCCGCAGATACCCCCTTTGGCGTCCGCAGCGCCTGCACCGGTGATATGCGCGCACCTTGAATTTCGGTTTCTTATTGCATTTTTCAATCATCGCTTTTCGTGCCACTCGCTCATCTCCTCTGGTTCGCGTGTTTATTTACGGAAAGGCATTCCCATTTCTTCAAGCAGGCCCAGGGCCAGTTCGTCTTTTTTCGCCGTGGTGCAGATGCAAATGTCCATGCCTGACACATTGGTGATTTTGTCGCGGTCAATTTCGACGAAGACGATCTGCTCCTTGACGCCGAGTGTATAATTGCCGTGGCCGTCGAAGGCCTTCCTCGGCAGTCCCCTGAAATCGCGGATACGCGGTATGGTGACGGAGACGAGCCTGTCGAAAAATTCGTACATGCGGTTGCCCCTTAAGGTGACTTTGCACCCGATGGCCTGGCCCTTGCGCAGCTTGAAATTTGATATGGCCTTCTTGGCGCGCGTGACCACGGGTTTCTGGCCCGAAATATCGCGCAGCACGCCCACCGCTTCGTCGATAAGTTTCGCGTCCTGTACGGCGCGCCCCACACCCATGTTAATCACGATCTTTTCGAGACGCGGCACCTGCATCACGTTTGAAAAACCGAACTTCTGCTTGAGAGCGGGAACCGCTTCCTTGAAGTATTTCTCCCGCATTCTTGACATTTTATTTGCTTCCGGTTTCAATCTATCTGCTCCTTGGCCTTTTTAGAGAACCTGACTCGTTTTCCGTTTTCCAGGACCTGCATGCCCACCCGCGTCGGCTTGCCCGTTTTCGGACAGAGCAGCATGAGGTTCGACATATGGATTGGCGCTTCTTTCTGGACGATACCGCCCTGCTGGTTGGTCCGGTTTGGTTTCGTATGACGCTTGATCATATTGCGCGCCTCGACAATGGCCCTGTTTTTTCCGGTATGGACCTTGATGACCCTTCCGGTAAGGCCCTTGTTGTCGCCCGCTATGATCATCACCGTATCATTTTTTCTCAAACGTAATGGCATAGTGCCCTCTCTCCCGTGTTCAAAGGACCTCTGGCGCAAGTGAAACGATGCGCATGAATTTTTTTTCGCGCAATTCCCTGGCCACCGGACCGAAGATACGGGTGCCCCTGGGTTCGTTGGTGTCGTTGATCAGGACCGCGGCGTTGTCGCTGAACCGGATGTAGGTGCCGTCTTTGCGTCCGTATTCCTTTTTTGTCCGTACGATTACCGCGCGCGCGACCTCGCCTTTTTTTGCTCCGGCATTGGGGATCGCGTCCTTGACTGCCACGATAATAATGTCCCCGATGTACGCGTAACGCCTGCGCGTTGCGCCGAGCACCCTGATGCATTGCACCCTTTTTGCCCCGGAATTATCGGCAACGTTTAACTGCGTCTGGACCTGGATCATTGTGCCCTCTTATTTCGCTTTTGTCACGATTTCTTTGACGTTCCACCGTTTTGTCTTGGAAAGCGGCCGTGTTTCAACAATGCGTACGACGTCTCCCGCGCTGCAATCGTCTTTTTCGTCGTGCGCAACATACGTCTTGTTGCTCCGGACGATCTTCCCGAATTTGGGATGGATGATCTGGCGGCTGACCTTCACGATCACCGTCTTCTGCATTTTGTCGCTTATGACCACGCCAATCCGTTCTTTACGCGTATTTTTTTCGGCCATTCCCTACCTCTATTTGGTTTTTCCCGTTGAAGACGGGGTTGATGACGAAGCTGGTGACGGAGTCGATGACGAAGCCGCCGCCGGAGCTGCCGCTCGCGCCTTGTCTCCCATCAGTGTCTTTACACGCGCGATATCGCGCCTCACGATCCTTAATCGGACAGGATTGCTGAGCTGTCCCGTCTTTGCCTGAAAACGCAGATTGAAAAGCTCTTCCTCCAATCCCGCCGACTTCTCCTGCAGTTCCTGCAGCGCCAATTGTTTGATTTCATGCATCTTCATGGTGGTTTGTCCTATTTTTCAAGTTCCACGAACCGTGTACGGATAGGAAGCTTCTGGGACGCGAGCCGTATGGCTTCCTTCGCGATATCTTCCTTGACGCCCGACATTTCGAACATCATGGTGCCCGGCCTGACCACCGCGACCCAGCCTTCGGGGATGCCTTTGCCTTTTCCCATGCGCGATTCGGCGGGGTGCTTGGTGTAGGGCTTGTCGGGGAAAATTCGAATCCATATTTTCCCGCCGCGCTTGATGAAGCGCGTCATGGCGATGCGCGCCGCCTCAAGCTGCTTCGTGTCGATCCATCCGGGCTGCATCGCCTGCAGGCCGAACTCGCCGAAGGTGAGGCTGTTGCACCTGCTGGCAACCCCCCGCATTCTGCCCCTCTGCTGTTTTCTCCATTTTACTTTTGTTGGTGCGAGCATGTGTTCGTCCTCCTACAGCGCGTGGGCCGGCTCTTTGGTTTTCGGCGCGTGCTTTTCCGACCGGTTGATGACTTCGCCTTTGCAAATCCACACCTTGACGCCGATTGTCCCGTAGGTCGTCACCGCCGTTGACGTCGCGTAATCGATGTCGGCCCGAAGCGTATGGAGCGGGATGCGGCCTTCCTTGAATGTTTCGGCGCGTGCTATTTCGGCGCCGTTGAGCCGTCCCCCGATGGAGATTTTTATCCCTTCGGCGCCCATCCTGATGGCCGTTGAAATCGCTTTCTTGATTGCCTTTTTATAGGATACCCTTTTTTCGAGCTGACGGGCAATATTGTCCCCCACCAGCTGGGCGTCCATTTCCGGTTTCTTGACTTCTTTGATATTGAGCTGGATTTCCTTCTGTGTCAAATGCTGCAATTCCGCTTTCAACCGTTCGACTTCCTCGCCTTTTTTCCCGATGACGATTCCCGGCCGCGACGTGTGGATCCCTACGGCCACCTTTTTCGCCGTGCGCTCGATTTCGATGAGCGCGATGCCGCCGTGTTCCAGGCGTTTCTTGAGATAATTGCGTATCAGAAGATCTTCGTAAAGATAGTCGGCCATCTTGTCTCGCGTGAACCAGTTCGACGACCAGGTCTTCGTGATACCGAGCCGCAGACCGACGGGATGCGTTTTTTGACCCACCAGCTCCTCCTCTAATTAGACACGATAATGGTAATGTGGCACATCCTTTTAAGGATGCGGTACGCGCGGCCCTGAGCGCGGGGCCTGAAACGTTTGAGAACGGGGCCGTTGTCCACATTGATTTTCTTGATTTTAAGCTCATCGACGTTGATATGGGCATCGGCATGCATGTTCTGCAAATTGGCCACCGCCGACTTGATGAGCTTCGAAATGTCCTTCGCCACGTCTTTTTTAACGCTGAATTCCAGCAGGTTGAGCGCTTCGCCCACCATCTTTCCCCTGATAGCATCGCACACCAGGCGGGCTTTTCGCGCGGTCTTCCTCAGATATTTACATGTTGCTTCGGCTTCCACTGGCTACTCCTCTTATGCTGCCGGTTCTTCGGTCACGACTTTATCGGTTTTAATATGGCCGCTATGGCCGCGAAAGGTACGGGTCGGGGCGAACTCGCCTAGTTTGTGACCCACCATGTTTTCCGATACGTATACGGGAATAAATTTGTTACCATTATGCACGGCAAAGGTGAGCCCGACGAATTCGGGCAAAATCGTTGAACGCCGTGACCATGTCTTGATGACTTTTTTCTGGCCGGTTTTGTTCATGTCCGTCACTTTTTTGGCCAGATGGTCGTCGATGAAAGGGCCTTTTTTAATTGAACGCGCCATTGTGTTTCCTTTTACGGGCGATTTGTTGGGGCACGTTGCAACGTGCCCTTACGTTAAATCCTACTTTGTACGCCGACTGATAATATATTTCTTCGATAATTTTCTTCTGTTCCTGGTCTTGAGTCCCTTGGATTTCTGCGCCCACGGAGACATCGGGTGGTTTCCGCCCTTTGACTTTGCCTCGCCTCCGCCCATGGGATGGTCTACCGGGTTCATGGCAACGCCGCGCACCGTGGGACGTATGCCCATCCAGCGCTTGCGGCCAGCCGAGCCTAAAACGATGTTCATATGTTCGGGGTTGCTCACCTGGCCGACTGTCGCAACGCACTGTTCGCGTACGTTGCGGATTTCGCCGGAGGGGAGCCTGATCTGCACCATGTTGTTTTCCTTCGCGACGATCTCGGCTTAGGCGCCCGCGCTCCGGGCCATCTGCCCGCCCTTACCCAGCTTGAGTTCGATGTTATGTATCTGCAAACCGGAAGGCATGTTTTTAAGCGGCATACAGTTGCCCTCGGTGATGTCGCAGTTTTCCCCGGCCATGACTTTCTGCCCGACTTTCATGTTCACCGTGGCGAGAATATATGCGCGCTGCCCGTCGGGATACTTTACTAGAGCGATATAGCACGTCCGGTTCGGGTCATATTCGATGGTTTCCACGACGCCGACCATGTCGCGCTTGGTGCGCTTGAAATCAACGATACGGTAATAACGCTTGCTGCCGCCGCCCCGGTGGCGGACGGTGATATGGCCGTCGCTGTTGCGGCCGCTGAACTTTTTCATCGATACCGTAAGCGGCCGGTATGGCTCGTTTGTCGTGATCTGATCGAATGATGCGGTCGTTTTGTATCGCAACACCGGCGTCAACGGTCTGTAAGATTTTAATGCCATTGTTACACCTCTCCGAATTTCGCGATGGTCTGGCCCTCGGCAAGACGAACGATCGCCTTTTTCCAGTCAGACTGGTAACCCGCGTGTTTGCCCATTCTCTTAAACTTCCCCTTGACGACCATGGTGTTGACCGAAACCACCTTCACGCCGAAAACTTTTTCGATCGCCTTTTTGATTTCGGGCTTCGTGGCCTTGGGGTCAACTTCAAAAACATATTTGTTTTGCGACGTACGAAGCGCCGTGTTTTTTTCGGTGATCGAAGGATACCGGATAATATTATGAAATTTGCTCACAGTTTTACCGCCTCTTCAACTTTTTGGACCAGTTCCTGCGCCCCGAAAATGATGTTTTCGCTGTTCAATACGTCGTATGCGTTGATTTCGGATACCGGCCTGACCCGGAGATTTTTGACGTTCCTGCCCGAAAGATATACGTTTTTCCAGCCGCCGTCGACGATGAGCAGGTTTCTTTTGTCCGCGAGCGAAAGCGCGCTGAGCATCCCGGTGATGGTTTTGGTTTTTGGCGCATCGCAGGATATTTTATCGACGATAATGACTTTCTCCTCTTTTGCCCTGCAGGACAACGCACTCTTGAGCGCGTTGCGCTTCATTGCCCTGGGGATCACGGTGTAATAATCCCGCGGCTTTGGCCCATGCGCCTTGCTGCCGCGCACCCAGAGCGGCGAAGTGTTCGAACCCGCGCGCGCGTTACCCGTGTGTTTTTGCTTCCAGGGCTTTTTCCCGCCCCCGCTCACTTCGTCGCGGGTCTTTGTTTTCGAGGTGCCCTGCCGCTGGTTCGCGCGGAGCGATTTTACGACCAGATACATGAGATGCTCGTTGACGTCTGCGCCGAAAACGCCGTCGGCAAGTTCCATCTCGCCGGTAACTTTGCCGTCCTGTGAAAAAACTTTTACTTTCATGGATTATTAGCCTTTGTCAAATCACTTCTTGGTTAGGTTCTTCTTGATGTACACGACGCCCCTTGTCGGCCCGGGGACCGCGCCTTTGACCATGACGATGCCCAATTCCTTGTCGACGCCCATCAGTCGCAGTTTTTTCGCCGTTACCTGGGCGGCGCCCATGTGGCCTTCCATGCGAAGTCCGGGCACCACGCGTCCCGGCGTCGTGTTCGCACCGGACGATCCCCTGGCGCGGTGGTTCTTGCAGCCGTGCGTCTCGCGGCCGCGGTGGAAATTATAGCGCTTGATGCCCCCCGCGAAACCGCGGCCCTTGCTTATGCCGGTGACGTCGACGAATTTGACGCCCTCGAAGACCTCGAGGCCCGCCGTCTGCCCGGGCGTAAGCTGTTCATCAACCGAATCGAGCTTGAATTCCTTTATTACCCGCGATGGAGCGGCATTGTGTTTCTTAAAATGCCCCGAAAGCGGTTTGGTCAGCTTTTTCTCCGGGCACGCGTTGAAACCGAGCTGGACGGCGCAATAGCCGTCGGACTCCATGTTCTTGACCTGGCACACGACGTTTGTCCCCGTCTGGATCATCGTTATAGGAGTGACCAATCCTGATTCCTTGTTGAAAATCTGCGTCATCCCTATTTTTTTTCCAATCAAGCCTTGCATAGTATTTACCTGTATTTCGGTGTATATTGTTCCTACGTATTCGACTTTACAATAATGAAACTTCTTCCTTGGTTAAAATCCTGGCAATCATTTTAATCCTGTCAATCTTGGTCAAACTTTGATCTCTACGTCGACGCCCGCGGGCAAATCGAGCTTCATGAGCGAATCCACGGTCTGAGGGGTTGATTCCAGAATGTCGATGAGCCGTTTGTGGACCCTGATCTCGAACTGTTCCCTCGATTTTTTATTGACAAAAGGTGATCGCAGCACCGTATAGATCGACTTTTCGGTCGGGAGCGGGATGGGGCCGGAAATACGCGCGCCCGTTCCCTTGGCCGTCCGGACGATATCGGAGGTCGATTTATCGAGAATGTTGTGATCAAAAGACTTCAGTCGTATTCTAATTCTTTCGCCTGGCACGTATGCCTCCCTTACATGATCTTTACTTTATAGAGTAGATATCGCAGTTATATGATTCTTCCAATTCGTCGTAAAATATCTTCCTGGACTCCTTTAGCCGTCCGGTCGTAATGGTCGAATTGCATGGTGTATACCGCCCGTCCCTGCGTCAGGGACCGAAGCATCGTTGCGTATCCGAACATTTCCGACAGGGGCGCCTGGGCATCGACCACCTGCGCGGTCCTGCGCTGGACGATTCCGTTAATTTTTCCGCGCCGTGCGTTGAGATCGTTTATCACCGCGCCCATATAATCCGGCGGGACAACCACCTCGATTTTCATGACCGGCTCCAGAATCACGGGAACGCTGCGGCCGCATGCATTTTTAAAGGCCATGGACCCGGCTATTTTAAAGGCCATCTCGGTGGAATCGTCTTCGCGGAACGATACCCGCTTTAAAACTATCCTGATGCCGAGAAGCGGATATCCGGACAACACTCCCCCGCTTGACGTCTCCATGATTCCCTGTTTCGCGGCCGCTATAAACTCGGCCGGTATGGCCGAATTCGGCGGAATTTTGCTTTCGAATTCAATTCCCGTCGAGGGCTGCGTCGGTTCAACGACGATGGTAACGCGGGCATAATGGTTTTTGCCGCCCACGAGCTGCGAATATTCAAAATCTTCGCTAGCATTTTCGGTGATCGTTTCACGGTATGAGACCTGCGGCTTTCCGATATGCGACTCGACATTGAATTCACGCGTAAGCCTGTCGATCAGGATTTCCAGGTGGAGCTCTCCCATGCCGGCGATGATCGTCTGTCCCGTTTCGGCATCGACCTTGATCGTACAAGTAGGGTCTTCATCGGCCAGCCGCAGAAGAGCGCTTTGAAGCCTGTCCTGGTCGGCCGTGCTTTTCGGCTCGATCGACCGCATGATGACCGGCTGCGGAAAAACCATCCTCTCGAACGAGACCGGATGCAAAGCTTCGCAGATCGTATCGCCCGTGGTGGTGTCCTTGAGCCCCGCAAGCCCCATGATGTCTCCCGCATGCATGGCATTTTCCGGTTTTCTCCTGTTGGAGTGCATCCTGAAAATCCGCGTTATCCGTTCGCTTGTTTTCGTGCGCGGATTATACACCACGCTTTTCGTGTCGATTTTTCCCGAATACGCCCTCGCGAACGCGAGCCTGCCGATATGCGGGTCCGAAGCGATTTTGAAAACGATGGCCGAGAAAGGTTCATTGTCTCCGGCCGAACGAGTTTCCTCGCGGTCCGCGGCAAAGTCCCAGCCCTTGACCTTTCCCCTGTCCAAAGGACTGGGAAGATAGTCGAGCACCGCATCGATCAGGTTCTGGACGCCTTTGTTTTTAAAGGCCGAACCGCAGAAAACCGGGGAAATTTTGCCGGCCAGAACGCCGGCCCTGATGGCCGCCTTTATCTGCTTTTCTTCAGGAGTCCGATCCTCAATGATCTGGTGCATGAGCTCGTCGTTGAAATCGCACACTTTTTCGAGCATTTCTTCACGGAAACGCGCCGCCTGGTCTTTATAATCGTCGGGTATTTCCGATTCATTGACCGTTGCGCCGAAGTCCTCCTCGTTATACCTGTAAGCCTTCATTCCGACCAGGTCAATGACCCCGGAAAACGAGTCTTCTTTCCCGATCGGAAGCTGCACGGGCACCGCGCTATTCCCGAATTTTTTGATCATCATGGCCACCACATTGTGAAAATCCGCGCCTACACGGTCCATTTTATTGACGAATGCGATTCGGGGAACGTTGTATTTGTCGGCCTGTCTCCAGACGGTCTCCGACTGAGGTTCCACGCCTCCAACCGAATCAAATATGGCAACTGCGCCATCCAAAACTCTCAAAGAACGTTCGACTTCTATGGTAAAATCAACATGGCCCGGAGTGTCGATAATGTTTATCTGGAACCCTTTCCACTCAACGGTTATCGCGGCGGAGGTTATGGTTATGCCCCGTTCGCGTTCCTGCTGCATCCAGTCCATGACGGTATTGCCGTCGTCGACTTCCCCCATTCGGTGGATCTGTCCGCAGTAGTACAGTATCCGTTCGGTGGTCGTGGTCTTACCCGCGTCGATGTGCGCCATTATCCCGATGTTACGAACGTTGCTGAGCGGGAAAACTTTATCCATCCGGACCTTTAAAAGAGCGCTGTTCCCTGTATTACCACCTGAAAATCACGAAGGCCTTGTTTGCGTCCGCCATCTTGTGCGTATCGATCTTCTTGCGCACCGCGCCGCCCTCGCCTTTGGACGCCTGGACGAATTCGTTGGCCATTTTCTCGGCCATGCTTTTCTCCGTGCGTTCCTTCGAATAATTGATGAGCCAGCGGATGGCAAGCGACGTCCTGCGTTCGGGCGGGACTTCGATGGGCACCTGATAGTTGGCGCCGCCGACGCGACGAGACTTGACCTCCACCGTGGGCTTGACATTATCGACGGCCTTCTTGAAAACGCCGAGGCCCTCTTGACTGGCACGCTTTCCGGCCAGTTCGATGGCGTCGTACACCATGGTCTCGGCCAGGCGTTTTTTTCCTCTGCGAAGCAGGTTGTTGATGAATTGCGTGACCAGGACGCTCTTGTATTTGGGGTCAGGCACGAAATCATGCTTTCGGGCTCGTTTTCTTCTTGACATAATCTGTGATCCCTATTTCTTCTTCGGACGTTTGGCGCCGTATTTGGAACGGCCCCGTTTGCGGTCTTCGACGCCCTGGGCGTCCAGCGCGCCGCGAATGATATGGTAACGCACGCC
>Ga0182027_10002915_pt1 | contig 27453 bp, 20 predicted proteins | sample 712E1DmetaG_FD_121300 | JGI IMG/M metagenome (GOLD analysis project Ga0182027, IMG submission 121300) | Permafrost microbial communities from Stordalen Mire, Sweden - 712E1D metaG (Illumina Assembly) | ecosystem: Environmental > Terrestrial > Soil > Wetlands > Permafrost | place: Sweden...
AGGGAACGGCAAATACGCGCTCTGAAACGATCTCCGATACTCTCATGGCAATGACCCATTACGCTCAAGCGCACTTCAAAGCCGAGGAAAGGCTGATGGAAGCTTATGGCTTTCCCGGTTTGGCAGAGCAAAAAATACAGCATCGCGATTTTCGTAAAAAAACCGTTGCCTTCTCGACTGCCACTTACTATGGGATTGATCATGTACCGGAGGTCTTGCTGGAGTACCTTGTCGAGTGGTGGGTCCACCACATCCTGGAGGACGACATGGCATATCGGTCATTTTTCAAAGACAAAGGCGTTGAATGAAAGTGAAGAAGTCTCGCCAATCCCCCGCTGCCGTGATATTCGAGGATGGAGGTGGCGGAGACGGTAAGATCGTAACCACAAAGGCGCAAAGGCACGAAGAAAAGAAAAATGAAGAGAGCGGAGACCTTCGGTCAGGATGCGGCGCAGGTCAGGCTCCTTTCGGGAGTGCTTGCTTGGAAAAGCACCAACGCTTTGCGTGCTTCGCGAAGTACACGTCGCGAAGACCCCGCGCCAGCAGGAAATGGCGTACTGGAGGCCAGCCACACACGCCCTACCCCCAGCCCTCCCCAAATCCGACGATGAAAATTTGGGATGATGATTCGACAGTGGAATCGTCGATATTTAGGGAGGGAGAAAGAATCGCACTGCGACGGCAATCGCGTTGAGCAAGTCTGTAATAATGGCATCAGCACTGTAACCTCTTATTACTTTGTGGGTGGATTGTATGAGATGACCGGTAGTACAATTCGCAAGTATTACTCGATTGCTGGAATGACCATCGCCATGAAACAGGATTCTGGCGCTCTTCAATATTTACTTACCGATCATCTCGATTCCGTGGTTGCTGTCACTGGTGATTTTCGTCAGCGGCTTTTTGAATGGAAGGAAAGGTGGAAAATGAGGTTGACCTTGCAGGAGTGGTCTGATAGTGGAGACCTTTCCGCAACCCTGAACCCTTGACCCTGAAGAACGCAGGGCAGGCGAACACAAGGGCAGGGAACGCAGGGCTTAGAACAGCGGACAGGCGGTCGGGATGTGGCGCGGATCAGGCTCCTTTCGGGAGTGCTTCGCGAAGACCCTGCGCCAGCAGAGAGATACTCGGTATTCGATACTCGGTATTCGAGGATGGAGGTGGCGAAGAAGGTAAGATCGTAACCACAAAGGCGCAAAGGCACGAAGAAAAGAAAAATGAAGAGAGCGGAGACCTTCGGTTAGGATGCGGCGCGGGTCAGGCTCCTTTCGGGAGTGCTTCGCGAAGACCCCGCGCCAGCAGGGCGGCGCGAGCACAGCGAAACGCTGTCCGCTGGAGACGGTGAGCAGCCTATTTACACTATCTTATTCTTCCATCCCAAGCCAAATCGCGGCTATTAATCTTCACTCCAAATCTCCTTGATGGTTCCCTCCTGGTTGTACCCATCCGGGGTTGCCGCGCTCCTCGTGTTCGCCCAGTACAACTTATCAGGTTCCCCAAGAACGCGGGCTCCGGGCATCTCGAGATGACCGTTGGGGTCGTTGGTTCTTATCCAATTCCACGCATATCGCAGCCAGTCATTTCGGTACTGTTCCGTTTGATGCGCGAACCAGCCGATCTCGTCGTATCCCCACACCCAGAACCCGCCGAGGTTCTGGCCTGGATGTGCGCTCGTATCATAATTATCAACTTCCACCAGGTAGGGAAGGTGTGTGCAGCTCCATCCGCTGGGTGTGATGCCGCCCTTGCTGCGCCCGTAAATGGCATCATTGTACCCAAACCTCAATACACCTTCTTCCGGCTTGCCCGGCACCTCGTCAATGCGCAGCGGGAAGGAATGGAAATCAAGCAACAATCTGCCGTCGGGCAGGACTACTCCGCCGTTGGCAGAAAATCCGTCACATAGGACCATGTGCCGGCGTGCATTCCCAGCCGCGTAGGCGCGCACCCGACTCATCATATCCCAATAGTGCGCATGGTCGTGGTCGTTTTGATCCATATTGTCAATATCGCCAAAGTGGATTGCTTCAACTCCAGCGTCGATGTAAGACCTGGCAGCATAGTAGAACCACATCCTTGTTTCCAGCTGGCTCATATCCGGGAACGAGGAACCACTGCCCCAATTGTCACGGCCCATGCCATTCTGGTAAAGCATGGATGAATAGCGGAAATTTCGCGTTTCCGGCTGCAGGTCGAAGGCACTGAAAACCCAATCGGGAATGGCGATCTGCTCGACATCCGTTGTTATAATCTCAAAGATGCCCGCTTGGAGGATCATATCCGGGTCCAGTGCATGGATCTTATCTGCATATTGCCTGGCCATGGGGAGCAACCCGGGAAGTGTGCTTTCCTGTCCCCAGACTAAAATCGTCCGGCCGGCAAATTTTGCGCCAATGTTTAGAAGCATGCGGATGTTATCGTCCTCATTTCCCCATCCTTCAAGAAGCGCCTGCTGTGTAATGGCGCGGGACAGGTATTTTTCCAGGACCTTTCTGGAGATGCTGCCGTCAAAGACATAGGCCGGGTCAGGAGCGCGTGTTGGAGTGGCGGTTGGCTCGGGGGTATTTGTTGGCGTTTCTGTTGCGGCAATGGATAGTATGGGGGTGAGCAAAGGGGTCGCCGTCGAGGCTATGGTTGGAGGAGTAATGAATCGCTTACACGCGCCGAGAAGTGCCGCGCCGAGACTTGCCAAAGAAATCGTGAGAAAATTACGACGGGAAAATTTTGCTTTCATCTCAATTGTCCTTTCTCCCATGATAGGTACCCAGCTTGCGACTATATGGACGACTTAATTGCTTTTGGCTTGGCTGTCCACCATCCCAAATCAATTAGGACCCAGATTCCACGTCGAAATGATTTTGCCATCTTTTCGCCCAAATTGGGTGAAGATGTTGGCGAAACTTTGTTAAGTTTAGCCTTGTTTTGCCATTTTGCATATATTTCCGCAAACAATTTCTCAAAACCGAATTTTCTGAAACATTTTCATCGTCCCGATTGAAAAAAAGGAAAACTTGAAAGAATCTGCCCTATTTGGTTTACAACTTTCAGATCAATTATTACCACATTCCGCTATAATTGGCACAACTATTCATTACGGAGAAACCGATACATGAAAGAATCTCTATTCCTTGGCGAGATATTGGTCGAAAGCCCTCCAGCCAACGATATCATAGAAAGGGTTATGGAGGAACATAACATTGACGATGTGTGACGAAAGAAAGACGGACTAAAGACGTTATTTTTGTTTAATGGGGATAGATCCACCGCCATCCAAAATCAAGCAGTTATGCAGAGTCTGGTAAGTGGAGAAGGTTGAGGTGGTGGAATAAAGGCAGTTGTATATTGTTCTGAATTCTGTATAATAGATGTAGGCAACCACAGAGCGTCCCTGGTAGATGAAGTCGGAGAGTGGTCTGGTAGCGGAGACCTTTCCGCAACCCTGAACCCTTGACCCTGAAGAACACACCGAAGAACACAGTGCAGGCAGGGCAGGCGAACACAAGGGCAGGGAACGCAGGGCTTAGAACAGCGGACAGGCGGTCAGGATGTGGCGCGGGTCAGGCTCCTTTCGGGAGTGCTTCGCGAAGACCCCGCGCCAGCAGGGTGAGGCACTCCCGAAATATATTCGTAGTATACTGTCAAAACAGTCCAAGAAGGATTTGAAATCGGCTTCGGAGGGCAAAATGCGTAAACAAAGACGCTTCAAAATTGTTGCAGGCCTATTGGCTATTGTTATTGCATTTTCTCAGTGGGCATATCCTACATCAGTGACAGCCCAAGATGAAATGCGAGGCGATAGTCCATCACAACAGATTCAAAATCCTGCGGTTGTGAACGCCTTGAAGTCATCACCAGTGATGTTCATTGAAAACGTAGGGCAAATGGATTCGGGAGCGCGGTTTCAAGTTCGAGGCGCAAACGGTACCATTTGGCTTGCAGATAATAGCCTTTGGATTACCAAAACTGAAAAGCCAGTCTCTCCAAAATCGAAATTCTCCTTACCCGGAACAAAACCGAACGCGGCGCAATTATCGAAAGACCAGACGAATGTCAAAGGGGTTAATATCAAGATATCTTTTCCGGGATCAAACCCACATCCAACAATGGAGACGTTCAACCGGCTCGACACTCATGTTTCGTATTTTATTGGGAATGATTCTTCAAAGTGGAAATCAGATGTGCCCGTATGGGGAGGAATACGCTACAAGGATTTATATCCGGGTATTGACCTTGAATTGACCAGCGAGCAAGGTCAAATGACGGAACACATCATTGCACATGATGGCGCAGATCTGAAAGCCGTTCAAATGCAGGTAGATGGCACAAGTCAGTTAAGCATAGTTGGCGATGAACTGCGCTTGACAACTTCACTCGGAGATTATTCCTTGCCCCTATTGCAATTGGGAGGAAACAAGGCAATCAGCGCCAAGCTTTTACCCTCTCAAATCATCAATGGAAATCTGGTGATCTCACCGTTTAGGATATCCCAAAACACTTCTGCAAATGCCCAACCCGCAGCAAGCATATCCAGTTTGCTTTATTCCACTTACTTGGGGGCCGGGAATGAAGCAACTAGCATTGCATTAGATGCGAGTGGCGAGGCGTATGTCACAGGATATACTATGTCTTCCGATTTCCCAACTACAGCGGGAGCTTTTGACACAAGCTTTAATGGTGGAATTTATGATGCCTTCGTGACGAAACTCAATCCATCTGGTTCAGCCCTGGTGTACTCTACTTTCTTGGGAGGAAGCAGTTCTGAAATGGCTTTTAACATTGCATTAGATGCGAGCGGCGAGGCGTATGTCACAGGATATACTTATTCTTCCGATTTCCCAACTACAGCAGGGGCTTTTGATACAATCTATAAAGGAAATTACGACGCCTTCGTGACGAAACTCAATCCATCTGGTTCCGCCCTGGTGTACTCTACTTTCTTGGGAGGAAGCGATTACGATCTTTCTAATAGCGTTGCATTAGATGCTAGTGGCGAGGCGTATGTCACAGGATATACTGCTTCTTCCGATTTCCCAACTACAGCGGGAGCTTTTGATACAAGCTATGATGGAGGGGATGCCTTCGTGACGAAACTCAATCCATCTGGTTCCGCCCTGGTTTACTCTACTTACTTGGGGGCCGGGGATGAAGGCTTCAGCATTGCATTAAATGCGAGTGGCGAGGCGTATGTCATAGGAATTAGTGGGTCTCCCGATTTTCCCACTACAGCGGGAGCTTTTGATACAAGCTTTAATGGTGGAGATTATGATGCCTTCGTCACGAAGCTCAATCCATCTGGTTCTGCCTTGGTGTACTCTACTTTCTTGGGAGGAAGCTCGATTGATGATGGACTCAGCATTGCATTAGATGCAAGTGGCGAAGCATATGTCACAGGAGATACTTTTTCTTCCGATTTCCCAACTACAGCGGGAGCTTTTGATACAAGCTATAATGGATATTACGATGCCTTCGTCACGAAACTCAATTCATCTGGTTCTGCCCTAGTGTACTCTACTTACTTGGGAGGAAGCAATACGGAAACGGCTCGTAACGTTGCATTAGATGCGAGCGGTGAGGCGTATGTCACAGGAGATACTGGTTCTTCCGATTTCCCAACTACAGCGGGAGCCTTTGATACAAGCTTTAATGGAATCGCCGATGCCTTCGTGACGAAACTCAATCCATCTGGTTCTGCCCTAGTGTACTCTACTTACTTGGGAGGAAGCATTGGGGATGGTGCCAAGAGCGTCGCATTAGATGCGAGTGGCGAGGCGTATGTCACAGGAGATACTTTTTCTTCCGATTTCCCAACTACAGCGGGAGCTTTTGATACAAGCTATGATGGATTGGATGCCTTCGTGACGAAACTTGCGATGAGAGTACCCTCTTGGACAATTATGGTTTATCTAGATGGAGATCAGAGTGGGAAAAATGGTTACCCGAGTCTCGACTCCAATTATCTCAATGTTTTCAATCAACTCGAAAACGCGGCTAATAATCCTAATGTAAATATTATTGTGGCTTGGGATCGTGGCGGCAACAACGCCGCATACTATCAAGTTCAAACAGATGGGGTGAATAGTTGGAGCAAGGGCAATTTGGACATGGGCGACCCTACCACACTGAGTAACTTCATACAGTGGGTGCGCACCAATTATCCTGCACAGCATTATGCACTATTCATCTCAGATCACGGTACCGGCCTGTATGGCACCGCTGTAGATGATACAAGTGGTGGAGATTTACTGACTGTTAATGAACTTGGAAATGCACTTTCCACAGCCACGGCAAACGGACAGAATAAGCTTGATGTAGTGTTTGCAGACTCATGTTTGATGGCAATGATTGAAGATGAATACCAAATCCGCAATTATGCCAATATCTATATTGCTAGTGAAAACCCAATTGCGATTCCGCTAAGCGATTCGAATGATTCGAAACCTTACTCAAATTATATTGCTGCCATTACCTCTTCAACGACACCTCCAGAGCTCGCCACAGAGATTGTTAATAATTACGCGAGCTGGCTTAACAATGATTTTCCTGCATTTGGTTACACACTCTCTGCGGTAGATTTGACGAAGATCAATCCTCTTATCAATGCTATCGGTAGTTTGGCTGTTGCATTGCAGGCGCAGATGCCTACTTACTCTGCAAAGATACAAACTGCCCGAGACTCGACTCAAAAGTTTGACGAGTTCGACAAGGGGTCCATTGACAATTCAGATGAGTATGTAGACTTGGATGATCTCGCGTCCGAATTGAAGAATATACCGGATACTGGCATTCAAAATGCTGCACAATCTGTCATTGATGCAGAAGGTGCCTATGTAATTCCTGGTGCTTATGTTGCGGAATCTGGAAGCAGGGTTTATCCCTATCCCAGTTTGGATCCGAGCCGCGTTCACGGGGTATCCATTTTTACCCCGACGGGTCAGCTAAAACGCAGTTTTTATGACGGGCTGAACCTTGATTTTGCAAGTGGAGCAGTATGGGGCTCAGGGAGTTCCAAGATCTTATTTTCGTCCGACACTCTCGGTTGGGGCCCATTCCTAGTGAACTATGTAGAAAGTGTTACTCCAAATGCAACGGATGATCCGAATCCTCCTGAACTCGCTAGCCCGGTGGAAGCCGGATTCATAATCTCAGGCAATGCAGGTATTGCAGGGGCTACATTGACCTATATAGGTGGCTCAACAACTTCTGGTAGTGATGGAAGCTATACAATCGCTGTACCTACCGGCTGGTCCGGCATAATCACACCATCCAAAACCGGTTACACCTTCTCGCCGCCCGATCTGGATTACAGCACAACTCCTGTCACGACCAACTTAACTGATCAAGACTTCACTGCTATAGTAAACACTTACACCCTGACTTACACGGCTGGCCCCCATGGTTCGATCACTGGCACATCGCCTCAGACCGTAAATTACGGCGGCAATGGAACGGCAGTGACCGCAGTACCGGCTACCGGTTATCACTTTGTCAATTGGAGCGATAGCTCAACAGCCAATCCGAGAACTGACACAAACGTCACCACAAATATCTCGGTCACCGCCAACTTCGCTATCGGAGTCGAACGCACCAAGAATGGCGGGTTTAATACCTATGTTGGCGCATCGAAGATTCCGCAGTACTGGACTGCAAGCAAATTCCAAACGACCGATGGCAAGGATACGACCACCTTTGCAGAAGGAACGGCTTCGGTCAAAATCATCGGGAAGTCGGGTGTAACCAAAACGCTGACCCAAACGATTATTCAAAGCGGCCTAGCCGGAGACAAATTCACTTTCTCGTTCCAAGCCAAAGGCAGCTCCATCCCTGTCGCAGGTTTGTGTCAGGCACAGGTCAAGCTCTATAGTGGAACGAAGCTGATTTCCACACTTAGTACAGTCAACTGTGCAACCAGCACGTATTTGTTCCGGTTGAAGACATTGAAGTTCACGGCACCTAAAGCTTACAACAAGATCGTTGTCGTGTTCACCTACTCCAAGGCCACCGGCACAGTCTGGTTCGATGCAGTCAGTTTGATGAGGTAAGTTGTAGAACTATAAGATCGCCTAAAATGATGACAAGTCCCGCCAGGGTTATTCTGACGGGACTTGTTCATTCTTAAAGAAATGCACTACTTCACATCACTTACAGATAAACAACCACCCAAAATACTGGAGTTGTTTTTCCTGTTTCGTGTGCGGATCGTGTGCAGTTGGAAAATGCTCACAGGTACTGGAAAGATGATTGCACCCATAGCCCTGCTCTCCCGCGCGTGGCTGTTGCGCCCGCATTAGGCGAGTCGTTCGACCGTGCTTCACGCCTGCCTCAAACGCATCTGCATCATTGGATGCAGATAACCACCTGCTTCGGCGAAATGATCGGAGGTGCGAGGAGCTATTCCTCCTCGCAGAAAATCACCGAGCCCAGGTTAAATTTTCGCGGCAGAGTCTAGTCCGGCTATTTTATGGTATCCCCCAGATTCGAATGGTCCCATCATCTGACCCCGACATGAGCAAATTGCCATCCGGTGTAAACGCAAGGCTTTGCACACCTCCGTTATGCCCCTTCAGAACGTTGAGGGAGGAGCCATCCGTAATACTCCATAGCCGTATTGTGTAATCATTCATTGTATCAGCACCTCCATACCCTCCTGAGCCGGAAGCCAGAACCGTTCCATCAGGCGAAAAGGCAAGACTTTCAATTCCCGATTTGTGTCCGGTTAACGTAAATAGCAGCGTCCCAGAATCTAATTTCCATATCTCGACGGTACCATCCCCAGAACCTGATGCCAGCAGCTTTCCGTTCGCCGATAATGCCACAGTTGTCTCCATATGGCTCGGATCATAACTCGAGCAGTTGGCTCGCTTAAGAGTATATACAACGGTCCCTTTGCTCACATTCCATAACTGAAGAGTTCCACAAGCCGAAATGGATGCCAGGGATTGCCCATCGGATGAGAAGACAAACCTGCTAAAGCCCCCAGTTTCTGAATTCGTAATGGATGTTGTTGGACTCCAGGGGGCTGTCGAGTTAATCTTATATATGTGTATGGTCCCATCGTCCCATCCGCCACACGCAAACAGCTTGCCGTCAGGCGAAAAGGATACCAGATAAACGATCTTCCCGCATCCTCGCAGTGTTTGCAGAACGTCACCGGTCTTCGTATTGACCACTCGAATTGTCCCTTTCTCGGATCCATACGCTGCCATGCCTCCATCGGGCGAGAGACTAACATTACTATGTTCAAAATAGCCGTAGCTATCCAAGTCCCCGTATTGACCAAGAGAATTCAAGAGTCCATAAGAGTTCAGATCGTGCAATTCAACCGTGTTACTTGACTGCAAGCCCGATGCAACCGTTTTTCCATCTGAGGAAAAAGATGCAATTAGACTGCTTCCGGCCCAATCCAACGAACTCACAGATGACCCCGTAGAAGGATCCCAAAATTCAATGCCCTTATCATAAGAGGTCGCCAAAGTTTTCCCGTCTGACGAGAAGAATATCTGAAAGAGATTTACGGCATTGACATTAATGGTCTTTACTACTTTCCATGTAGTCGTGTCAAGTATACGTACCGTTCCGTCTAACGTCCCATAGGCGATCAGCTTTCCATCGGGGGAATATGTGATGCCATAGACAGGCTTGTGGTTTTCTCCAAAAAGGCGCATTGGTTTTGAGGGGCTGACGTTCCAGACACGTATAGTCCCATCGTTATAAGATATAGCCACGTTTTTCCCGTCGGGGGAAAACGCAATTCCATCGACAAAGAACGAATCTGCGGTAAGTGCGCCCACAACATTTCCTGATGCAACATCCCAAACAAAAACTCCTCCTAAATAACCTCTACCCTGCGCGAGCATGGTAGAGTCTGGTGAGAACACCAGGCCGCTGGTGTAGCCTGATTTCCCGTTCAAAGTTTTAATGAGTTTTCCTGTGGTTATATCCCATATCCAAATATTTCCAGTTTGATAATCTGATGAAGCAAGGAGACTGCCATCGGGTGAGATCGCCAAGTTTCCTACTTGATTGGGTTGCCCCACTAGCGAGAGCGGCGTACCTCCTTTAGTTGCATTCCACAATAGCACGGTGCTGCCATCCGATCCCGCAGCCAATATATTTCCATCTTTTGAATAACCGATAACACTTATTGGGAAATCACTCGATATGAGACGCGTTTGAATCAGAGTCTTTGCATCGAATATATAGATGCCAACTGGAGATAAGCCAATTAACGAATTGCCATCTGGAGAATAAATCCACCCGTAGATGGGAGGAGTCCCCCAACGAGCCAATTCCTTAATCTGGTTAGCATTTTGGATTGAAATGCCGAATTGAGGTGATGGGTACAGAGTTCCCATTGCGACTGGCAAAACTGGCGTCGGCGTAAACGTTGGCGTTGGCGTTGGCGTTGGAGTTGGATTGAGCGTCAAAGTTGGCAATATTGACGCTGTTATCCCTGTAGGATTGCCAGCCACAGCGGTTTGATTCGGACTTGCATTCGGTTTGGGGGAGGCTGAACATGAACTAAGAAAGAATAAACCTAGGACAAGAGAGATCGTAATGGTTTTCATTTTTGCTCCCTTCAGGTGAAAGACCTTACATCAGCTTACATCCGTTATCCGAGTTCCAGAATATCCCAATCATTTATTTGGTAATTCTGCGCAACGAAGAATTATAATCCAATATATTGATTTCCTTGAAGGCAAAATCATAAATCGGATTAAGCCAATGGGGGAAACACTCTTTCATACATTGGATATTACCTGATCCTGAAAACTGATCGAATTTGTGAAGCGAGTTAGGTAGAAAGAGACAATTCAAGGTAGGCTTAAAATCATTTCTTGTAACTTAGCAAGTCGAAAGTGAACCACTTATTCCAGCGGTAGACTTTCATGATTGGCAATCGTTGTCCCTTTCAGCCATTTGACAGCTACCGCAAAAGACGCTATGGAAAAAGTGAACGGATTGGACAATTTAAGCACCATATTTGCTACTGAATGAACGCAATAATGCCAAATATACAGGGTGCACAAGCTCAACTCCAACTCTTAATCAGTGGGTTCACCTATACTCCCAACACTTATGCGAGATTCAAGCAGAGTTGGGAAAGCCATGGCAGGGATGGAGCCATTATAATATCCGGAATGAACCGCCTGATCCATTCCACCTCTCCCTACCTGCTGCAACATGCGAATAATCCGGTTGACTGGTATCCGTGGGGGGAAGAGGTTTTGGCGAGAGCAAAGGCCGAAAACAGGATGGTAGCCCTACCCCCAGTCGCCTTCGGCGTGCTTCGCGACCTCCCCAAATACGACGATGATGCTTTAGGATGAAGATTCGGCATCCTTCTGCGCCTCATAGCGCAGAAGCAGACGATGGCAGCATGACGCTGCCTCGTCTAGGGATCGTCGGTATTTAGGGAGGGAGTAATGCAGATAATAGAGACAACAAGCGGGTACAATCCACAATGGTTGGCATAACAACCATGCATTCGCTGGTGATAACATGACCTGGGATTGCCATTATAATAATCTCCCACATGAACCACCTTATCAATTCCACCTCTCCCTACCTGCTCCAACATGCGGATAATCCCGTTGACTGGTATCCATGGGGCGCAGAGGCCCTGACGAGGGCAAAGGCAGAGAACAAACCGATCTTCCTGAGCATCGGGTACGCGGCCTGCCACTGGTGCCACGTGATGGCGCACGAATCCTTCGAGGACCCGGCCATCGCTACGCTGATGAACGAGAACTTCATCTGCATCAAGGTGGACCGCGAAGAACGACCCGACCTGGATGCCATTTACATGCAGGCCACACAGGCGCTGACCGGCTCAGGCGGCTGGCCGATGTCCGTTTTCCTGACGCCCGACCTGCGCCCCTTTTATGCGGGCACCTACTTCCCGCCCACTGCGCGCTACAACTTGCCGTCCTTCCGGGATGTGCTGACTGGCATCGCGGACGCATGGAAGAATGAGCGCGGTGAAATCGAGCGGGTGGGCGAACAGCTCGCGCAGCACTTGGAGCATGCCTATTCCATTGATACCCAAACCGGCGGCCTGACACAGGAACACCTGAAACAGATCACAACCACCATTCTGGAAAATTACGATTGGGGCTATGGGGGCTGGGGCGCGGCGCCCAAATTTCCCCAGCCGATGACGATAGAATATTTATTCCACAGGTCTCTCACGGAACCGGCCCGCCGGGATGCAATTCTAAAGACCGCCATCCACGCGCTGAGGGCCATGGCACGCGGCGGCATGTACGATGTGGTCGGCGGCGGCTTTGCGCGCTACTCCACCGACAACTTCTGGCGCGTGCCGCACTTCGAGAAGATGCTTTATGATAATGCCCAACTGGCGCTTACCTATCTGCACGCCTGGCAGATCACGCGCGAGCCTTTCTTCAAGCGCGTCGTCATCGAAACGCTGGATTTCGTGGCACGTGAGATGACGCACACGAATGGCGGTTTCTATTCCTCACTGGATGCGGACTCACAAGGCGAAGAAGGCAAATTTTATGTTTGGTCGAAACCGGAAATCCAGGAAGTCCTACAGGACGAGGCGGACTTCGAGTTTTTCAGCGCGGCCTACGGGATCACGGAAAAGGGAAACTGGGAGGGCAAAACCGTTTTACAACGCGCGCTGGATGACACTTCGCTCGCCGTGCGCTTCAAAATGGACGAAGAGGCGGTCGCCGCCAAACTGGCGGATTGCCATGACAAACTGCTCGAGGCGCGCACCCAGCGAGTCCGCCCCAACACGGACGATAAGATCTTGACGGCCTGGAACGGATTGATGCTGAATGCGTTTGCTGAAACTGCACGCGTTCTGGATGAAAAAGAAAAGGCATCAGAATATCTTATTATGGCTATACGCAACGCTGATTTCCTGCTATCCAACCTGCGTTCGGACGGCAAATTACACCGCATCTGGCGCGCCGGAAAAACAACCAACGAAGTTTTTCTCGAAGACTACGCGGCACTGATCACCGGCCTGCTGGAGTTATACCAAACGGACTTCGATCAGCGCTGGTTCACTGCCGCTGAAGGACTGGCCGTTGATATGTTTGCGCACTTCAGCGATCCAAGCGGAGGCTTTTTCGATACAGCGGATGACGGCGAGACGTTGTTGATCCGGCCAAAAGACCTGCAAGATAATGCGACACCTTCCGGCAATGCGCTGGCCTGCGAGGCGTTATTGAAGCTGGCGGCCTTCACCGATAAGGCGGTATATCGGGATGCGGCGGAGAAGGCACTGCGCACGATCAGCGAACCAGCCTTGCGCTATCCAATGGGTTTCGCACGCTGGTTATGCGCGGCGGATTTTGCGTTTGATAACGGCAGGCAAGTCGCAGTTGTATTTAACGAGAAGGACGAAAACACACAGGAATTGATTCGATTGATCCAGGGCGAATATAGGCCGAATATGATTGTGGCCGCCTGCTCCTATCCCCCACCACAGGACGCGCCGGCACTATTAATGGATCGCCCGCTGAAGGAAAACAAAGCGACTGTTTATGTTTGCGAGCATTTCGTCTGCAAACAACCGGTGAACTCGGTCGAGGAGCTAAGACAATTGCTCTAAGTACTTCGGATTCACCGGAGATGAACAAAGATAAACAAGGATTTTTGAGCGCTTTCGTTCTTGAAAATTTTTTCTATGTTCATCAGGCCAGATTGACGTTTATCTCGGTTCATCGCTGGTTAAATTTTGGATCTTCAAAACACTTTCTAAAAGAGGACCCACAAATGAAAGATGAACCACAAAAGAAGCCAAAACTGAAATGCAAAATCCTTGCGAAAAGCTCTAAAAAATGCTCATAAACGGTTAAGCCATTCCATGTAATATAATGTGTGGGAAAATTCCCTTGGTTTATTTTGGAGAACAATGAACATAAAGCATCGAATCATATCCGCGCTGATGGTTATCGTTATTGCAGCGGGATGTGGGACTTCCCAACCCAACGGCAACGCATCCAACGGCCCGCAAGGCATTCATAAGATCAAGCATATCGTGATCATCATGCAGGAGAATCGTTCCTTCGATTCCTACTTTGGCACCTACCCAGGTGCGGACGGGATCCCGATGAAGTACGGCGTCCCAACGGTTTGTTCGCCGGACCCCAAAACCGGACAGTGCATCAAACCGTATCACGATCCGAACGTGGTCAATACCGGCGGAGGCCACGGCGTAGGAGCCTATCTGACAGACCTGGATGGCGGCAAAATGGACAAATTTGTCGAAGTACAGCAGGCCGCGGTCCAAACCTATTGCCAGCATAACGATGACCCCGATTGTGCCCAGGGAATGATTGGAAGCCAGCCGGATGTGATGGGGTATCATGACCGGCGTGAAATTCCAAATTACTGGGCGTACGCAGATAACTTCGTGCTTCAGGATCACATGTTCGAGCCGACTGCATCATGGAGTCTCCCATCCCACCTTTTTATGGTTTCGGAATGGTCTGCAAAGTGTCCCAGTCATGATCCGATGAGCTGCACCAGTGAAATTGATAAACCTGACAGTCTCATCCTGGGTGTAACACCATACAAGGTACCCATCTATGCGTGGACAGACCTGACATACCTGCTCTACAAGAACCACGTTTCATGGAGATATTATGTGGCGCCGGGAACCCAGCCCGATTGTGATGAGATTACAGGTCCAGTGGCCTGCACACCCAAACCGCAGACAGCAACCACGCCGGAGATTTGGAACCCGCTCCCCTACTTCGATACGGTCCATGAAGACAATCAATTGAATAACATCCAGCAACTGGATAAGTTCTACACGGCCGCCCAAAACGGCACGCTTCCCAATGTTTCGTGGGTGATTCCAAATAATAGGACGAGCGAACACCCGCCGTCATCCATTACGGTTGGGCAGACATACGTCACCAATTTGATCAACGCCATCATGCAAAGCCCGGATTGGTCGAGCACGGCCATATTCCTGGCATGGGACGATTGGGGTGGCTTTTACGATCACGTGGTCCCGCCGACGGTGGACCAGAATGGATACGGTTTCCGCGTGCCGGGGCTGGTCATCAGTCCGTATGCCAAAAAAGGCTACATTGATCACCAGACGCTCAGCTTCGATGCGTATGTCAAATTCATCGAGGATGACTTCCTCACCAGCCAGCGCATTGATCCGAAAACGGATGGCCGTCCCGACTCCCGACCCGATATACGCGAAAACAATCCGATCCTCGGCGACCTGACCCTGGATTTCGATTTCAACCAGACGCCGCGCGGGCCACTGATCCTGGCTCCCAAACCCGCACCAGGATGGTTCCAACAAGTCAAGAACTTCATAAAGAACATCCTGCAATCCCTACACCTTATGCCAAGTTAGAGAAGAGAGAAGTGAAAAGTGAAAAGAGAGAAGTGAGAAGTGAAAAGAGAGAAGTGAGAAGTGAAGAGTGAAGAGTGAAAAGAGAGAAGTGAAAAGTGAGAAGAGAGAAGTGGGAAGTGAGAAGACAGAAGTGAAGAGTGAAAAGAGGGAAGTGAGAAGTGAGAAGTGAAAAGAGAGAAGTGGGAAGGGAGATGGAAAACGGTTTACAAGACAACGACTGAAGTCGTCACTACAATGCTTGCAGTAACTGCTTCAGCCGTGTATCCGATACTGGAACCGCGGAGAGCCACAATGCCGTTAATTGCGAATGGCTTGTGACAGAGAATTAGGAATTGCGGCCCCAGATCAATCCTTCGATAAAACGAACCAGGCGGTTGAACAAGGAATGAACCCGCGCCCAAAGGCGATAGCGACCAGGATGAAGCTTATGCTCAAGAGGCAGAGGCCCGGTCCACTCGGCGACCAGCGCACCCCAAGTCAGCCCGGCGCCGAAACCGACCAGCACGATCTTATCGCCCTGATTGACCAAGCCCTTTTCAACCGCTTCCACGGTTGCAATCGGGATGGAGGCGGTGGAGGTATTGCCATAACGATCCACATTGATGATGAATTTATCCAACGGCACCTTTAGATACCTGGCGGCGGTCTCGATGATCCGGTAATTGGCCTGGTGCGGGATGATCCACTGCACATCATCCGTTGTCATGCCGGCCAGTTCCAGGGCTTCCCTGGCGGCACTTCCCATGACACGGGTCGCGAAACGAAAGACTTTGGAACCATCCATTTGGATGTAATGTTTGCCGGCGCGCACCGTTTCCTCGGTGGCGGGGTAATGGCTTCCGCCGCCCGGCAATGAAAGCGAATCGCCGCCGGAACCGTCCGAGTGCATCACCGCCGATAATACTCCGCCGGGCAGTTCGCTGGCCTGCAAGATGAAGGCACCCGCACCGTCGCCGAACAGGATGCACGTATTGCGATCCTTCCAATCCACAAAACGCGAAAGGGTCTCGGAGCCGATAACCAGGGCTGTTTTGATCGAACCGGAACGGATGGCTTGCGCAGCCATATTCAAGCCAAAGATGAAGCCGCTGCAGGCCGCCAGGAGATCGAAAGCGCCCGCCTTCGATGCACCGAGCTGGTCCTGGATCAGACAAGCCGTGGCGGGGAATATGTATTCGGGTGTGGAAGTGGAGCAAATGATCAGATCAATATCGGTCGGCCGGACATTGGCAACCGCCAGCGCCTTGATGGAAGCCTCCACTCCCAAAGTGGATGGGAACTGATTCTCGCGCGCAATGTGCCGCTCCCGAATGCCGGTATGGCCGCGAATCCAGGCATCGTTGGTCTCCACCATTTTGGAGAGGTCGTCGTTGGTCAACACGGTTTCAGGGACGGACATCCCCCACCCCGTGATATGTGCATATGGCATATGAATTCCTTATCAAACAGCCAAAATGGATGATCGTTCAACCATTATGACATGAAGCGGCTCATGATCAGGGTCGCATTATGGCCGCCGAAACCGAACGAGTTCGACATCACATGGCTCGTTTTGGCGGGGCGCGCCGTATTGGGGACATAATCCAGATCGCAATCCGGATCGGGTGTTTCATAATTGATCGTGGGAGGCAGTATGTTTTCCTGCAGCACCTTCACACAGATGACCGCTTCCACCGAACCGGAGGCGCCCAACAGGTGACCCGTCATGGATTTGGTGGATGAAACCGGGACTTTATAAGCATGTTCGCCGAAGACCGTTTTAATTGCGGCGGTTTCGCTCCTATCGTTCAAGTAGGTGGAAGTGCCATGCGCGTTGATGTAATTAATGTCAGTCACCTTCAACCTTGAATCTGCCAGAGCGCGTTCCATCGAAATGGCCGCGCCTGCGCCGTTTTCGGCAGGCGCGGAGATGTGATAGGCGTCATCGGAAGTGCCGTATCCACTCAACTCGCATAAGATCTTCGCACCGCGCGCCTGCGCATGCTCCAGTGATTCAAGCAGGACCATGCCCGCACCCTCCCCCATCAGAAAACCGTCCCGGTTCTTGTCGAAGGGGCGCGAGGCTTTCTCGGGGGCCTCGTTGCGGGTCGAGAGCGCCGTCATGACGTTCAATCCGGCAATGGTCAGCGAGACAATGGCCGCCTCGGAACTCCCTGCGAACATAGTATCCGCCGCGCCGCGCCGGATCATCTCACAGGCCTCACCGATCACATTGGTTCCGGTGGCACAAGCGGACGTGATCGCCATGTTGGGACCACGCGCACCCGTGCGGATGGCAAGCAGGCCGGCGGCGCTATCCGCGATCATCATCGGAACCAGAAATGGGCTGACGCGCTCGGGACCGCGTGCATTAAAAATATCCACATTTTCCATTAATGTGATGATCCCGCCAATGCCGGTGCCGATTAATATTCCCACGCGGTCGCGGTTCGAATCATCAATCACCAAGCCCGCTTGATCCTGCGCTTCCTGTGCGGCCGCGATGGCAAGCTGTGCGTAGCGGTCAATCTTGCGCGCATCACGCGCACCCAGCAAAGCCACGGGGTCGAAACCTTTTACTTCCGCGGCGAACTTCGTCCTATGCCTGCTCGCATCAAAGCGAGTGATGGGACCTGCGCCGGATCTTCCTGCCAACAAAGCAGACCAGGTATCTGGAACGTTATTCCCCAGCGGGCTGACACATCCCAGACCCGTTACAACCACTCGTTTCGTCATAACGCTCTCCTACTGCTTCCTGCATAAATCTCCAATCCGCCTGATAAGTTTTTACAGGTGAACCATGGATACTTGGTTTAAGATGTTTATGCAGTACTCTGTAACAAAAAAGGACAAGTGAATCTTGTCCTATTGACTCATGCAATGATAACACCCGAAAAGATGAAGCGATACGGCACGATAATGCCGGACATCGCATTATCAAAGTCAGAAGAACCTTAACGCGAATGTCGCAAATGAGCGAATTTCACGAATTTTCCGGGGTTTTCACCGTCCACTATTTCATGCACTCCCAAATGTTTTGACGATATTCCAAGCCTGCTGGATGTGCATCCGGTCGTGATCGGCCATGAAGCCAATGACTTCCTGAAAATGCGTTGGCCCAAAGATCGCGTGACGGGCTTTTTGCTCCCATACCGCATCATCCAATTTCTTTATCCTGGCCAGCATGGCTACGCGCGCAGAGGTAAATTCCCGCAGGGCCGCGAAACCATCCTCTTCCAAATAATTCCGCTCCTTGGCCCAAACACTGCTATCGGGGCGAGGAATGAATGGCTCATCCTCCTCGAGCAGCGTGTTGACCTGCATCTGATGGATCTCACGCTCGGTATCACGCAGGTGGCAAATCACCTCCACCAAAGCCCATTCGTCGGCGATTGGTTTGCGCGGCCAGGATGAACCAGAAACGGAGGCGACCAGACTTTGCAAAACCGCCGGGGTGGATGACATCACGGCCAGGATCGCGGAGGGCGTTTGCATCGAAGGCTCCAGCGAGGCCAGGTCGGCGGACTCCAGCCAGGAACGCAGGTCGGATAAACTACCGCCGCGTCCGGCTTCGGGGGCGGAACGATCGCCTACGTGATAGGTTTTCAATCCCAAACTTTGCGCGGGTTTAAGATCGCGCTCCACGTCGTTGCCCACCATCAAGACCGGTTCATTGGGCCAGCCGAGCCGTCCCAACACTTCGGCAAAATAAGCAGGATGCGATTTGGAAAAATGGAAGGTTTCAAAAGATGAGATCAGTTCAAAGCGCTCAGGGTCGAGTCCGGCCCAGCGGATACGGTGATGAACGGCCTTCAGCGGAAAAAGCGGATCGGTGGCAACCGCCAGGCGATAGCCCCTGGTGAAAGCCCAATCCACCAATTCCACCGCGCCTTCGCGTTTGGTGGTCACCACTCCAATGGATGGAAATACTTCATCATAAAACTTTTCGATCACGGGGGTGAGCTGTTCCTTCGGAATACCCAGCTTTGGATAGAAATAAGCCTCAAAGACATCCTGCAGAGTGCGCGCGGGATCGTCGCTGGCAAGCATTAATTGAGTCCCCTGCATGAGGGCGGGCAGCATTTTTTCAGGCTGGACGTATTCTGCAAGATGCTTCGAAAGCGCCTGGAAATAGGCGGGAATGAAGGCATCCATATGGGTATCCAGCAGGGTATCATCAAGATCAAGGAGAAGGGTCAGCGTCATATTAAGTTTTGTTTTCCAATCTGATGAAGCGAAAGGACAGGGGATTTTATTTGGGTTTTATTTCAAACACAGGCGGGAGGGGATGACAGTCCCCGCAGCCAATATGAGGCTCACTCACATCCCTGTGGGTCTTTTCGCAATAGGCTGTGATTTGAACACGCCTTTGAAAGCCCGAGGCGAGCGGGCGGTTAACCACCCCGCGCAACTGGAGGAACTCACAGGCATTGGCCTGCAAAATACCTGGCACCGGGCAGGTGCGGCACAGATCCGCAGACCAGGTCTGGTTCGAGGCTTTAAGCAGGTTACATTCTTCGATATTACGGCCGCGATAGTAATCACCGTAAAAATACTTGCATTCTTTGCCGACAGGAGTTTTCATATAAAAGGAAAAGACGGATAAGCCTGGGCGTTTTCGCTTTTAGTCATCCGTCCGTGATCTTCAGGAGTGAAATAGATTAAACGCGTGTAACATACTCGCCGGTACGCGTGTCGACGCGGATGACGTCACCCGTTTTAACGAAATTCGGGCATTGGACTTCGAGGCCGGTTTCGGTCTTGACTTTTTTCGTTACGCCGGTGGCGGTATCGCCGCGCACGGCCACTTCGGCTTCGAGGACTTTCAGTTCCACGGAGGTCGGCAATTCGATATCCAAAGGCTCGCCCTTGTAGTAGGTCAACTTGACTTCCATGCCTTCCTTGAGATACAGGGCATCGTCGCCGAGCACATCGCCCTTGATGGCCGGTTGTTCGAACGTTTCGCCATCCATGAAATGATAGAAATCGCCATCCCCATATAAATATGAAACAGTGTGAAAATCAAGGCGGACATCCTGGACACGGTCCCCGGATTGAAAGGTCTTTTCGATATTGGAGCCGGTCAGCATGTTGCGAGCCTTGACACGGATGGAGGCGTTGCCGCGTCCCGATTTGTTGTGGCTGTATTCAATCACCTTGAAGAGCATATCATCCAGCTCGAAGGTTACGCCTTTGCGAAGATCATTTACATCAATCATACATCTTTCCTTGTTATCGGTTATTAATCCCTTCACCGCCGGGAGATCGGGAGACGGCAAATGTTATGAACCTCACCACACTTGTACCTTCACCAAGTGCAGGCAGAGAGCACAGGCGCTTTGCGTGCTTCGCGAAGAACACAGAGAATCTTCCATTATTTTTCCAAGTGAACACTGTGGTTTTGGTGGTGAGATTGTAAATCATCCATCCTTTTGCCGCTTCCAAGTCCAGATGAAGCAGAAAAATTCAAGCGGCGGGATTATACCGCACTCGGTCACAAATTGCGCTATTTCAGAAGGTGGAAAGCATGGCCTTCTCAAGTTCCAAACGACCACCGGTTTTATCCACGAATTTACGCGAATATTCGCTAATTCAAAATCAATTCGCGGTAATTTGCGAAAATTCGCGGACTCATTTCTAACTTTGAGAAAACCAAAAGGTGGAAAGCGCAATTTGTGACCATGGGTATTCTATACTACAACTTTTGAATGCCCTTTTTCCGCATCGGGGTCTTCGCGCAACAGCTTCACAGCGTGTTCGAGGGCGGGCATGACCACCTGGAAATTCTCGACCGCCGCCCTGGGACTGCCCGGCAAATTGATGATCAAGGTTTTTCCGCGAATGCCGGCCATTGCCCGCGAAAGCATGGCATGAGGAGATTTGGCCGCGCTGGCCGTCCGCATGGCTTCAGCCAATCCCGGCGCATCGCGCTCGATCACCGCACGGGTCGCTTCCGGTGTGACGTCGCGCGGTGCGAAACCCGTTCCACCAATGGTCAGGATGACATCCACATCGCCGCGGTCGCACCAACTGGCCAGAAATTCGCTCAGCATGGTCAGGTCATCCGGCAATATGCTTTGACGAACGACGTCCCAGCCCCGGCGTTTGACCATTTCGATCAAGGCCGGACCGGAGGCATCCGGGCGTTCGCCGCGCCAGGAACGATCGGAAACCGTAAGAACTGCAAAACGCAGACTCATTTCAATTCTTTCCCAAAAAGCAGGACCTGTTCCATCAATCCCCACCCAAGACCTTTATAAAAATTCACGGCGGCTTCGTTATCGCGCAGGACGATCAAATAGCACTTCAGGCAGCCCTTCGCGCGCAGGCGGGCTTCCACTTCGCTCATTAATCGAGAGCCGACCCCCTGCCCGCGCAAGGAATCCGTCACAGCCAGATGATAGATCATACCGCGGCGTCCATCAAAACCGCCGATCACCGTACCGACAATCTTATGATTTTTCTCGGCGACCAAAAACAGGCCGGGGTCGCGTTGAATCTTTTTTTGAATTTCAGCCGGCGCATCCGAAGACCCGACGTGAATCCCTTTTTCAACGCCCTCCCAGAATTGCCTGACCTCATCATAGTCATCCGGAAAACGAAATTCCCGGAGTGCCACGCTCGAAGCCTCCACGATGGTCAGGCCTGCCCTTTTAACATCCGAATCAGATCATCGGGCATGAAGGGTTTAAGGAGGAACCCGTCGGCGCCGCGTTTCATACATTCCTCCCGGAGGTTGAGGCCGGAGATCATGACGATGCGCGCCTTGCAGGGCTGATCCGACCTGCGCATCGAATCCAAGATATCCAGGCCGTTTTGATGCACGAGATGAACATCCAACAATAATACATCAGGGCAATTACTGCTCACAGCCTTGACCACATCACTATCTGCATCGAGGGCAACGACCTCGAAGCCTTCCATCTTCAACAATGTTTTCAGAAGATTGACCATGGTGAGGTCATCTTCCACTACCACGACTTTTTTTCCTGACATTCACCTTTCCCTTTTTGGATGGCTTCTTTTTCCTTGCAGGAGAAACCTTTGCACGAGCCGATTTGGGCGCGGATTCCAAGGCGGCGTCCAACACATCGTCCACCGTGTCCACAAAAATAAATTCCATGGATTTCTTGATCTCGTCCGGCACATCTTCAAGATCATATTTGTTGCGCTTTGGCAGGATCACCGTCCGCAGACCGTTGCGGTGAGCGGCCAGGATTTTTTCCTTTACGCCGCCAATCGGCAATACCTGCCCTCGGAGCGTGATCTCACCGGTCATGCCCAAATGAGGTTTGACTTTGCGCCCGGAAATCAGGGAGACCAGGGCGGTTGCCATGGTCACGCCAGCCGAAGGACCATCCTTCGGCGTGGAACCGGCAGGGATGTGCATATGAATATCGTTCTTTTCAAAGAACTCAGCGGGAAGATGCATTGCTTCCGCACGCGAGCGGACGTAAGACAGCGCTGCGCGTGCTGATTCCTGCATGACGTTGCCGATCGAACCCGTAACTTGAAAGCCGCGTCCACCGGGCATACGCGTGGCTTCGATAAATAATATATCGCCGCCAAACGGTGTATACGCAAGGCCGGGCACAATCCCCGGCACCGAAGTGCGTTCGTTCAGCTCTTCCGAACCAAAATAAATGGGGTGTTCGAGAAACTCCTCGACCTGTTCGGGCAGGATGTCGAACTTGACGCCCTTGCCCTCCGCGATGCGCGTCCCGGCTTTGCGCGCAACCGCTCCGATCTTGCGTTCGAGGTTGCGAACGCCCGCCTCACGGGTATAGTCGCGAATGATCTTTTGCAAGGCATCGTCGCTGAAGCTGAGTTCCTCCGGGCGCAAACCATTCTCACGGATCTGGCGCGGGATCAGGTAGCCCCTGGCAATGGCAATCTTCTCTTTATCGGTATATCCGGAAAGCCAGATGATCTCCATGCGGTCAAGCAGCGGACCGGGGATCGTTTCGGCGGTATTGGCCGTGGTGATAAAGAAGACCTGCGACAGGTCAAAGGAAACTTCAAGATAGTTATCGCGGAACTCGGAATTCTGTTCCGGGTCAAGGACTTCCAACAGGGCTGAAGCAGGATCGCCGTGAAAATCAAAGGTGAGCTTATCCACTTCATCCAGCATGAAGACGGGATTACGGGTTTCGGCGCGGCGCAAGGACTGCAGAATGCGTCCCGGCAAGGCACCGATATATGTGCGGCGATGCCCGCGTATCTCCGCTTCGTCGCGCGTACCGCCCAGCGAGGCGCGGATGAATTTCCGCCCCATGGCACGCGCAATGGATTGACCCAGGGAGGTCTTGCCGACGCCCGGCGGGCCAATGAAGCATAGGATCACGCCTTCGCGTTCGCGGCGGATTTGATCTTTGGACGGTTCCCGGATTTCATCCTTGCGTTCCAGCCGCAGTTTTCGAACCGCCAGAAATTCAAGGATGCGGTCCTTCACATCCTCCAAACCATAATGATCGGTGTTCAGTATTTCGCGGGCGTGGGCGATATCGAGATTATCCTCGGTAAACTTCGACCAGGGCAGGGTCACCAGCCAGTCGAGATAGGTGCGAATGACGCTGTACTCCGCGGCGGCCGTTGGCAGGCGCGCGAGACGATCCAACTCAAGTTTCGCCTGCTTATTGGCTTCCTCCGGCATTTTGGCTTCTTCGATCTTTTTGCGGAGGCCATCCACCTCGGCGGCCTGTTCATCCTTCTCACCCAGTTCCTTTTGAATGGCCTTCATCTGTTCGCGCAGATAATATTCCCGCTGAACTTTTTCGATCTCACCGCGTGCCTCGTTCTGGATCTTCTGGCCGAGGGTCAGGACTTCGGCCTCACGCACCAGCAGACCGATCAGCTTGCGGAGTTTCTCGCTGACCGAATTGATTTCAAGGATCTCCTGCGCGTCCTTCAGATCAATGCGCTGGAAGTTGGCAATGGTGTAAATGACCTGCACGGGGTCTTCGAGCGTGGTAATGGAATTGACCAATTCCTCGGGGAACGAAGGGATCATCTGCGTGATCTGCTGGAATTGATCGCGGGCGTTGCGCGCCAAGGCATCAATCTCCAGTCCCTCTTCGACCACTTCCGGCGCAAGCTGGATCTTCGCCTTCAAATAGGGTTCTTCGGTCACGAATTCACCGAGTCGGAAACGGTCCATGCCCTGCACCAGCAAGCGGACGGTTCCATCGGGGGCGCGCAAGAGGCGGTGCACGGTTGCGACCACGCCGACTTTATACAGGTCCTTTGGACCGGGCGACTCCAGTTCCGGATTAATGGCGGCCACGAGACCGACCAATTTATCGGTGCCCACCACATCATCCACGAGGCGGATCGAGCGCGGCTGTCCGACAGTCAAAGGCACGGCGGTCTGCGGATAAACCACCAGTCCGCGCAGAGGGAGGATGGGCAATACCTCCGGGTATTTCGGCGACTCGTTCTTTTGAGAGTCATTCGCTTCGAGGGCATCTTCCTTTTTCCCGAATCGAGAAAAGACCGACGGCACGAGCATCTTCAGCTCATCGTCGGCCTGTCCCATCCATTCGAACATTTCAGCCATGCTGGTTTGCCAGCGGGAAGCAGGCATTATTCCTCAATCTTAATATCCCTGGGTTTTGCTTTCAATAAGACAACGGTCATGAAGCCGTCCTTATACTGCGCTTCAGAATGATCCAGATCCACCGGGCCGGGAACCGCGAGGGTGGTCGTAAATTTACCGAAACGGATCTCCATTTGATGGTAAGCGCGCCGTTCCGAGACGTCGGGGCGGACTCCGCTGATGAATAGAAATCCATTTTCAAATGTGACCTCGAAATCCGATTCACGCATTCCGGCGATTTCGACGCGCACAATATATTCCTTCTCTGTTTCATAAACATCGGTCGGCGGACTCCAGATGCTTAGCATCACCTGCCAACCCACCGTATGGAGATTTTCACGGCGCTTCTCAGTCAGCGAGATGGTTTCAGATCTGCGTATCAGCGTAGGCATAATCCTGCTCCTCGCTCAAACCGTTAACATAACCCGGACAAACCGGAACCAAAAAGGATTCAAACACAAAGGGCACAAAGGGACACAAAGGAAAACCTTGTAAACCTTTCTGACTCCCTGTGATGAAGATTCTTGCACAAAAAGAAAGAAGTTCATTTGTTAGATCCCAATGCCTGCTTTGCCGCTGCGATGACTTCCGCATAATTCGGCTCATCGCCCAGGACGGGCATGTACGCGGCGTAGGCAACTTTATCGTTTTTCCCGATCACAAAGACCGCCCGGCGGCAAATCCGGCGTTCCTTGACCAGGACGCCATACTTCTCGCTGAACTCGGCGGCCATATGATCGGAAAGGACCATCACCTGATCCACGCCCGCGGCGCCGCACCAGCGCTTTTGTGTATAGGGCAGATCGGTGCTGATCACTTCGATGACAATATCCTTGCTGAGCGAGGCGGCCTCGTGGTTGAACTGGCGAGTTTCGCGGTCGCATACCTCGGTGTCGAGCGATGGAACCGCGGCGATAATACGCACCTTGCCAGCCGTATCGGCCAGTCCGCGTTTCAGCGACCAGTCCAAAGCATGAACGCTGAAATCGGGTGCGGCCTGCCCCACTTTAATATCTTCACCAATCACGGTGACATCCCTGCCGCCCATCTTTATCAAACCGAATCTTTCCATAGCCATAAAATCTCTCCTTGAGTTCGTGAATACCAATCAAAGGAACAGGTGCCCCTGGCGGGATTCGGACCCACAACCAACTGCTTAGAAGGCAGGTGCTCTATCCATTGAGCTACAGGGGCAAAATGTGAGTAGAAATCCATGCTCCGGAGCGCATAAGCTGCCGAGGGTTGTGCTCTTTTTCCAATTGTAGCACAAGGCAAAACGGATGTGTATGGTAATGAACAAACGGGTTGGGAGGTTGAAAAGTTGGAAGGTTAGAAAGTTAGAAGGTTGAGAGGTTGAGAGGTTGAAAAGTTGAAGGTTAGAAAGTGAGAAGGTTGAGAGGTTGAGAGGTTGAAAAGTTGAAGGTTGGAAGGTTAGAAAGTTGAGAGGTTGAAAAGTTAGAAGGTTGAAGGAAAAGACTCACAATAAAAGGGGACCGCACTTCGACTATTGGATTTTTGGATGCGAGGGAATGAGCAAATACGTGATAGCCAAAATCGGAAGAACCTTAACGCGAATGTTGCGAATGAGCGAATTCCACGAATTCTGTATAGGTCGGAAGCACGTTGAACCAAAAATTGCCGCCGAGACGCAGAGGCACGGAGTGTAGTGGAGACCTGCGGTCAGGATGTGGTACGAGTCAAGGCTCCCTTCGGGAGTGCTTCGCGAAGACCCTGCGCCAGGAGGGTTATGCGTGGGATACTCTAATAACTTCGTTTCCTGGATTTCCACCATAGAGGAGCTTATCATGGGCTTGAGAATTTATTTGGAAGGAGAACGAGGAGAAAAAATTGCCTCAGTCAACGATCCGCATCACCTGCTTCGAAAACTTATAAAAGAAGGTGATGTATCAAATATGTGTTGCTTGCGCTTTATTGACCCCTATGGGAATACTACATTTAACCGCCTTCAAATTCCACAATTTCTAATGGAATTGGAAATCTTACATCGATTTATTAAGGGGACTGAGCAAAGCGCACTGATCTCAAAGATTGAGGAATTTGCACATCGCTGTGCTCAAGAACCTCACTTATATCTTAAGATTTACGGAGATTAACAGGCTGTGTTTTGATTGTATGCTTACATAATTCTGCAAACTGTCACTGGCGATTTTCGTCAATGACGTTTTGGATGGAAGGAAAGATGGAAAATAAAGTTGACCTTGCGGGAGTGGTCTGGTAGTGGAGACCTTCGGTCAGGATGTGGCGTGATTGCTTTGGTCCGACTGGCTAAGTTCCAGAATGCTGCTCAAGCCAGACGCTGGTTTGCTGCTCAGATCTCCGAGGCATTTTCCCTCCTCACCATCTCCTATGCCCGACCTTGAGAAAACCATGACATACCTACGGTGTGCACGCAAAACATGTCAGGCAATTTCTTGACGAATTTTCAATTTTGTGGCGCGACTGTGAAATTACGGCTATTTTTGGCCAGTCTTCCGCAGTTTGCTCCTGTTCCAAGAAGTCTCTG
>Ga0182027_10002917_pt1 | contig 27447 bp, 25 predicted proteins | sample 712E1DmetaG_FD_121300 | JGI IMG/M metagenome (GOLD analysis project Ga0182027, IMG submission 121300) | Permafrost microbial communities from Stordalen Mire, Sweden - 712E1D metaG (Illumina Assembly) | ecosystem: Environmental > Terrestrial > Soil > Wetlands > Permafrost | place: Sweden...
CTAGGGGCAAACGCACCTGCCCACCAGCAGCTTCCCATCTTGTTGTCATAGATCGTGTCGGCTGTACCGACGATAAAGGACTTGTCTGCGTTGCCATCGATCCCAGTGGTGAAGTCCTCGTTCACCGTGCCCGCCCACTCGCCGACAATGGTGCGGCTGACAGCGTTGCCAAGGCGGTTCAGCAGGTTGGATTTCCACCCTGCCTGGGTCGTCGGGCCGTTGCTCGCGTAGTTATGGATCTCCATCATCAGGTCAGGCCAGGAACTGGCCACATTCGCGACGTTGTCGTCCCAGCCGCTGCCTGCCACGATGATCTGTTGTCTGGGCACGTTGGGGAACTGCGCGAGCCAGCCATTGACCTGGGTGATCCACTGCGCGGCCGTGAATCCATGCGGCTCATTGTGGATATCGTAGAACACCAGCGGATTGCTCACATAGGCATCGATCACGACCTTCCACATGCTGTACCACCTGGTGTTGTCGACCGGCTTGCCAATGTTCTTGTCTTGCGCCCAGAATCCAATGATCACCTTCATTCCCTTGGAGATTCCGACGTCGATAGCGGCCTTGTATGAATTCCACCAAGGGTCGAGAACGGTCGGCTCGTTGATGGGCATGCGGTAGGAATTGGCCTTCAAGAGATCGGTGAAGGCGCCCAGGACGATGTTGGCCGTGGTTGTGACGCCAGCGTAGGTGTCCGTGTCCGAGGTCATGCCAGAGAGCAGGATGTGTCCGGTGTTGAAGTTGTCCCGGTTGTCGGCCCAGTTCATGCAGTGGAAGCTTGCGACGCCGGTGCCGCCATCGACCACGCTTCCCCCGGTTCCACTCGTTCCTCCAGCGCCCCCGGCCCCGCCAGCGCGCGTATCCGGCGGGGCGACATCCTGTGCCGCGTCCGGTTGGCTGGTGGTTCCCCCACTGCTGGAGGTACCGCCAGCGCTCGTGGTCCCTCCCTTTGCCGTGGTTCCGCCGCTGGCAGTCGCGCCTCCACTGCCCGTCGCGCCGCCACTGCCAGTCGCGCCGCCGCTAGCAGTCGCGCCGCCCTTGGCAGTTGTGCCGCCGTTGCTAGTCGTGCCGCCGTTGGCAGTGGTGCCGCCACTTCTGGCGCCAGCGACGCCGCCCGTGCTCGTGGTGCCCCCGAGGCTGGCAGTCGTCCCACCCGAGCTGCTCGATCCGCCCGTCGCAGTTGCGCCCGCAGGACCTGTAACACCGCCGGTTGTCGCCTGTCCGCCGCTGCCACTGCTGCTGCCACCTGTGCTGGTGATTCCACCACTCCCGCTGCCCCCTGAACCGCCCGGCGAACTTGAAGAAGAGCAAGCAGCCAGGAGCGCAACCAGCAGAACCGATCCCAGCCAACGCAGGCCCAAGTCGTCTTGTAGCCAAGTGCAAAACCGCTGTGATGCGAAGTGTCTTTCCATGGTGACTCCTCCGGGATCAAAGCCTGGGGATCTGCGCTGCGCCCCCACGCCTAACCCTCCCAGTAGCAGGGGCGTCCATTTGTGGCTCACGTGCCGCAGGGACAGCAGTAGAAGGCGACGCGCCTGGCATCTGCAGGAAAAGCCAAGAAGCTCCGGCGGGAAGTCCGATCGACGGACTTTCCACTGTCGACGGTGCCACCCCGAATGGCGCGCCGCACTTGTTGGACCTGTTCCCTCGCAACGGCGCGGAGATCGATGCAGTGCGGGCTCAGGCAGGCGGAGACTGGCTGGCTCTTCACTTGCCGTTGTAGGAGCAATCGGCGGTCGGTTTGCTGCCTGGACCGGGTCCCGACACGACCAAATCAACGTTTGAAGCATTGGCGAACTGAACGTATGGTCCAGTGTCGCCCGTCTTGTCCGAGCCGCACGGCGCCAGATCGGTCACTAGGTTGGGACATGTGGCCTCGAATAGATTGTTGTCGAGGGAAGCCGTGCCGCTGAGTGTTAGCGGGCATGTCCCCTGGGGGTTAAACCCATCGAGACAGTCTGCTCCATAGGTGATAGAGACTGTGCCAGCACCCGGACTTGCAGGCGTGAGCGTCCATTGCCGATTGAGGACTGGACAGCCGCTATCGCAGTCTAGGTTGAAATTGCCAAACATGAGGGTCCCGCCCGGCTTCAGCGAGGTCGACATTATGTCACTAGCCACCAATCCAACCGATCCAAGTTCACTGTGACACTCCGCCGCCGTTTTTGCACCGCCCTGTCTGCAGCTCGCCAGCGCGAACGTACACGGAACCTCAAGAGTCCATCCTAGAGCTGACATGCGAACCTCCTTCGGCGAGATATTGCCCGCGCTCGCAAGAGACGATAGTCGGCTGAGCGGGTGGTAACCTTGAGAAAGTCGTCCCGCCTTCCCACAGCCCGCCCGAACCGAGTAGATTCCTCCTCGCCGTGATCCCCGCGCTCCCTCGCGTCACCCTTCTTGCCCGCGCCGTCCTTTGTTTCGCGCTCGCCTCCACCGTCTCCTGCGCACGCAAGCCCGCTGCCCCGCCGCCGCTTCCTGACCGCCCCGCGCGCAAACTCGATCCCCTGCGACCCGAGCTGATGCCCGGTGTTTTCGCTCCGGATCTGTTGTCCGCTGCCAAAAAGGCCTCGGTGCGCGAGCAGGCCATCGAGAGCCTCGGCACCTATGAATGGCAGGACTGGACCTCGCCTGGCTCGCCCCTGGTCAATACCAACGGCCACTATTGGTCACGCCTGGCTGACTTGGCCTGGAACCGCGACATCGAGATTCACCTGGACAATGTGCCCGTCGACTTGGACCAAGACGGAACCATCGACACCCATGTCACGCGCCACATTTCGCTGAAGGGCGGGATCTTCGCCAACCCCGAGGTGTTCGGACTGGCCGCGGATCCGGATCAGCCGGCGGGCACGCGCGGCTACACCTCGGCCAGCACAGGCTTCTCTGGGCTGCGGGATGCGCTCGACCTTGAAACTGGCAAGCCCACTGGCGATATCGGCATGACCTGCTGGCTTTGCCACAGTGGCCGCAATCCAGTGGACGGCAAGACCATTCTCGGACTGCCCAGCGCGCGCCTCGACTATGGGCTGCTGCTGGCCACGTCTTCGTTTTTCGATGCTAAACACGTCATCGACCTGGACAAGGACGGCCGGCCTGACAGCGAGCAGGAGATTCGCCGGCGCACTCGCCTGCCGGATTCACTGTCGCTTGATCTGAACCACGATGGTCGCGTGACCGTGGCCGAGTATCGCGAGGCCCTTAAGCTGCCCGACGCGCAGCAGAGCATGGCCACCCTGCTTTCCGCCGGGCCAGGCCGCGCCGATCTGACCAACGAGTTCGGTCTGGACATGACTGTGCCGGGCTTGCACTCGCGGCGCTACAGCGACGCCGGTACTATGCGCACGGGCGCCGAGGGCGTATTCAATCCCAAGAGCATCCCCACTGCATTGGGCGTGCGCTCGCTCTCAGTCATCAATTGGGCTTCTACCTATCCGACCCGCGCGCCTGACCTATTGGGCCTCTACGCCGAGCGCACCGAGATGAGCCGCAGCCAGGCGATGGTGGAGTTAGGCATCGATCTGCCCGCTGGATTCGAGGGAGATTTCGACCTCATCAACCGCGCCATGGTGCTCGACGTGCGCTCAATGGGCGCCATCGGGCTGCAAGCTGATTCCTTTGTCGGCATTATGCTGGTGCGGGTTCTGCGGCATGACTCGCCTGCGCCGCCTGATTTGGTGCGCAGCCTGCGTCTGGCCTACGAAGCCACTGCGATTCGCAAACTGCTCTACGATACGCCGCTTGACAGTGTGAAAAAGCCCGCGCTGGACGCAGCCGCGGTGCAAAGGGGCCGCCGTTTGTTTTTCGACCAGCCCGCGGGAAATATCATCAATCAGCAGATCCTTGTCGACCTTCCGCGCGCCTACCAGAACAGCGAACTTGCACCGCCCTTGCTCGCGCCTATCGACGAGATGCAGCCCCTGACAGCGCGCATTCCCGTCCGCTGCGTGACCTGCCACTCGGCGACGACACTGAGCACGAAGAAGCCGATCTCCGCCCAGGGCCTGGCCATTGCACGCTGCACAGACTGCCACTTCTCGCACCGGCCAAAGGGATTTTGGGCCAAGCTGGGCCTGCGCAAGGGCGAAGGTCCAGGCGGCTTCACGTCGATCTTCGACGAGTTCGGCATCTCGCGCGGCACTGGCACGGCCAAGGACGAGCCCTGCCATCGCTGCCACGACACGCATCCGGCCCTGGCCGAGCCCATAACTTACACGAGTTGCCTGATCCTGCCGTTTGATGCCGACGGGGATGGCCGCGCCCAGGGCGACGAACCCGACGATCTGGCCGCCGGCGGCATCGGCACTGACAGCCTGTTCGGCTTCGAGGTGGACCGGCGCAAACTAGTGGACAAGAACGTGCGCATGCCCATCACCCGCATCACGGCACTGCACAGTCGGGGGCCAGCCGAGGCCGTACAGATCGCCGGTCCGTGGGTGCGCACCCCACCGCTTGTCACCTTGCTGGCCTCGGCGCCGTACTTGCACAACGGCTCAGTGCCGACCCTAGAAGCCCTGCTGCAGCCGTCCGATGAACGACCGAGAAGCTTCGTGCTCGGCCAAGGCCAGGGAGCCTTCACCTTTGATACGCGCTTGCCCGGCAACCGCAACCTCGGCCACGAATTCGCTACCCGCTGGCCCGCGCAGGACAAGCGGGACCTTCTGGAGTTTCTCAAGAGCCTGTAGAAATGGTCGTCGATCCCAGCCGGACTTCGTGACAGATAACGTCTAGCTTGCCAACACCGCCACGCCAGCCACGGCCAGAAAGGCGCCGGCGATTTCGACGCGTGAGATGCGTTCGCGAAAAGCCAGGGTTGAGACGGGAATGAGCAGCACCGGGACGATGGACATCAGGGTGGCGGCAGTACCCGCGGGCAAGAGCTGAGTGGAAAGCAGTCCCAAGGAAACACCCAGAAACGGCCCGAGCAAGGCGCCCAGGCACAGGACAATCAGGGCCCGCCGCAAGGAACGAAGTTGGGCGAGATCTCCGGCAGTCCCGACCGGTGCGATGGCGCTCCGAAGCCGATCGCGCAAGGCGCGGGCCTGCCCTGCCGCCACCAGCACCACCAGGAACCCCAGCAGGCCAGCCAGCACACGAATCTCGGTCGCGGCAAAACTGTCCAGTCCAATTGCACCGCGTTTGCCGAGCAATAGGCCCGCAGCCTGTCCTGCCGATCCTGCAAAGGCCATCAGGATGCCAGTGGTGCGACGCGAGCGAGCCTGAAGCCCTGTCCCCTCCTTTGACCTGTTCGGCTTGCCGCCCACCGCGATGGCGATTCCAGCCACAGTGAGGGCCATGCCAGCCAAGGCGCGGCTGCTCATCCTCTCGCCGAGAAAGAGAAAACCGCACAGCGCAGTTATGAGCGGCACTGAGGCGTAGATGAGCATGGACAGGCGCGCCCCGATGAGCATGAAAGCCCGAAAGAGGGGCACGTCGCCCATCACGAACCCGACGAGTCCAGAAAGCCCCAGGTAGAGCCACGCCTCGTGCGACAGTGCCGCAGGCAAAAGACTGCCCGTGCGGACAAGTGAAAGCGCAGTGAACAAGATCGCTGCCACTGCCAGGCGCAACACATTGACCGCCAGGCTTCCCAGGCGGCGACTGGACGCCTCGAAGCACACAGCCGTGGCTGTCCACAGCACCGCCGTGGACAATCCGGCTAGCACGCCCAGCCCGGTGGTGGAAAGTCCTGCAAGATGCATTGGCGGGTTCATAGCAAGTTCATCCCCGTCGGAACAGCATTTCGGCAGATCCTCGCAGAGCCCCGGGGACGAGCAAGACCGCCGAGATCGCCACCAGGGCGCCTGCCAGAACGAAGATCACTTCGAATCCCGTGCGATCGGCCAGCGCCCCGAAGGCAAACACGCTCATCATGCCCAGGTTGAGCAGTCCATTGGCGAGTCCAGCCAACCAGGTGCGTTCGCTTGCAGCCACCCCTTCGAAAAGCAAGGCCATGAGGGCAGGGAAAAGCCCGCCATGGGCAAGGCCGAACACCAACCCGAGCGGCACCATGTGCGCTGGGCCGGCCAGGCCGATACCCGCGACGACGATTCCATAGAGGGTGATGCCCAGCGTGGCTGTGCGCCGCAGCCCCAGCCGATCCGTCAGTCCCCCGCCGAACCCGCGAATGCCCAGCGCGGCCACGGTGTAGCTGATGAAGAAACCGCGCACGGCTTGGATGCCGTGGCGTAGGGCAAAGGGCGCCAGGAACGCCATCACCACATTGAAGCCGGCGCCGGTCAGAACCAGCGTGGCCAGGACAGCGCGTATGTCAGGACTCGGAATTGCCGGCAAGGTTTTCTCACGCGGCCCGGCCTTTGGTCGCGGCAACCCACCCGAGGCCATCGCACCCAAGAGAGCAGCGAGGCCAGCGACGGCAAAGGCGTAGCCAAAGCCGTAGCCAGCACCGAGTGCTTCGGCAATGGCCGGGGCCACTGCGCTCATGGCCAGGCTAGCCGCGCCTGACAGGCCCATGGCCTGGCCCAATTTGTCCGGCGGTGCGACCGTACTGACCAGGGCCACGCTCGCGGCGAACACAATCGATGCGGCCAGGCCCTGCAAAGCCCGCAGGGTCCACAGGACTGGGCCGATGCTGCCGACCAGGGCAAAGGTGAAGGCGCAGGCAGCCATGAGGAGATAGCCCATGATCAGGGATTGTCGGTGTCCCAGGCGGTCGACGATGGGACCGAGGAAGGGGACGGCAAGCATGGCGGCCAGGGAGAAGATGCCAGTCACCAGGCCGATCTGCCCTGGGCCGACGTCTGCCTTTGACGTGCAAACGTAGCCGCACTTACGACGGTTGTCCGTCGCAAACCGTGCGCGCCCATGCGACCGACGGTCGCTGCCAGGGCAGATCCCGGTCACCAGCGCCGCATCCACCAAGGCAACGTCGGTGCGGCGCTATCCGCTCTGTTCAGCAAGTTTCCGATGGAATCATAGGATCTACGGGTGCAGCGCCATTAGACTCGCCAGCGTGCGATTCACCTGTATCAACTCATAGGGAGATCCAGGGATATTGCTCATGGCAAGGTCCAGGACGCGACGGGCACCACGGATCAGGGGCCATCGGCGCGGTGACTCCACGATCTCGCTGGCACGATGACGAATGGCGGTGATGAAGCGACCACCCAGGCCAGCCACACGCTCGTGGTACCAAGACGCAGCGTCTTGCAGCTCCGCCTCGGCGAGCGGATTGAAGCGAAGACGTCTACTTGCCACCAAAGCGTTGCTCGAGACGGGCGAAGACCTGACCAGCGACGGCTTCTTGTCGTCGTGAAACGGGCACAGCCCCATCAAGTCGGCGCCGTGCTTCTTCAGCACCACCCCGCGCGCCTCGGCCAGACGTTGGACGGAGACCTCGGCCTTGAGTCGTTCAAGCTCGGAGTCAGGGACACGCGCCAGGGGATTCCTCCGAAAACCTGTCAAGAGCAAAATGTGGCTGTCGAGCCATCAAAAAGCCACCATGGACATGGAATAGTCAATAGTGGAATATAGTTCCATGTGGACTACGACCCCGGACGGCTTCGTCAGGCGGATCCTGCCTTACGATCTCGGCCAGGAGATCATCGTGAAGAGAAACCTGGCCGCTTTGCCGAAAGACGCCGCCCCGCCCGAACAACCTGGCAGCCGCTTGGCCGCTGTCCGCAAGGCCCGCGGAGTAACTCAGGTCGGGCTTTCGGGTCAGCTCGGCATCACCCAATCCATGTTGTCCAAGTACGAGCGGGGCGACCTACGCCTCCACGGCGCCGTGCTTGCGCGTATCGCTGAGATCTTGTCGGTTTCCACAGACGAGCTGCTCGGGGTCCACATCGCCCCCTTGCCGCCAGCCCCCATCCTCAAGGACAAGCGCCTGCGCCGCCGCATTCATCAGATCGACCGGCTTTCCAAGCGTGACCGCGAGGCCCTCATCAGGACTATCGATGCCTTTGTCGGACGCGCTGAAATTGCGGACGATGGCGCAGCCTCACGGCGCAAGGCAGGATGAGGCGTCATCAGCTAGAATCGACATCGGAGGTCGTCATGGCCGCACCTGCACGTGAGCCGCTCTTCGAAAAGATCGCCCGTCTACCGCCTGCCCGTGTTGCTGAGGTCGAGGATTTTGTGGACTTCCTCGCCCTGCGGAATGCCGACCGCGAGCTTGTCCATGCCGCCGCCTCGGCTTCCGTGCCGGCCTTTGCCAAGGTCTGGGACAATCCCGAGGATGACGTCTACGACGAGACGTAAGGCTCCCACACGCCATGCCCTACCATTTCGGCGACGTCATCGTGGTCCCGTTCCCATTCACCGACCAAACCACCACCAAGAAGCGGCCCGCGGTTGTCGTCAGCTCTGAGGCCTATCACCGCGAGCGGCCGGACCTGATCCTGATGGCCATCACCAGCCAGTTGCGGGCCATGCCCACTGTCGGCGAGGTCGCTGTGCTGCGCTGGCAAGAGGCCGGCTTGCTCAAGCCTTCGGTCATCAAGCCTCTGGTCACAACCATCGAAACCAGCCTGGTGCTCCGCCAGCTCGGCACGCTGCACGCCGAAGACCAAGACAGCCTGCACAAGGTCCTCGCTGCCATCCTCGGGTGATGGCAGCGGAAACACGCGTGCCGTCCACGTCTGGCTTAGAGATCAACCTGGGTGAGGGATCCTGATGATTGCCCGCTCCTCCGCGTCGAACCTCTCATAGAGTTCGCAAAGACGATTCAACGCAAGCTGCGAATACCGAGCCGATCTCGCTTCCTCAACAGCGACCCGCCGCGAGGCCTCCATCTCAATACGAAACTCGTCAAAATTCATGACAGAACCCTCCTATCAAGCGAAGTTCACCTGCATCGAATGTGCTTTTCCCTTTGATCTCCAGCCGGCGTCGCCCGGACGCGAACTGCTGCTGCTTGGGGCGCCCCACGCCGTCGTACGTCGAACTGAGGTGGGGCAGACTCTGCTCCGTGCCCTTTTGCGAGCTTGGATAGGGACGCCACTTCGCAGCCTCTCGACCATATTGATCGTACTGGATCAGAGTCTGACAGGGGGCACCCTTCTCATCCACCTTGACTACCGATACAGGCCGATCGGCCGAGTCATAGTACGACGTACTTGCAACGCCGTCCTGAGACAGCCCATCGTCGCAGGTATGCGCCGTCCCGGCGCAGGTACCGGCCGTGCACACATCGTTCTTCGTGCACGTATTGCCGTCGTTGCATGCGGTCCCGTTGGTCTTCGCACTCCAAGTCGTTTGGCTGATCGTGGGTGTGCATTGCTGGCACTGGTTGCTCGGATTTGCCGCACCCGCCGCATAGCGTGCTCCACCGATAAGACAGTTTCCCGCCGCGACTGGGTGACTGCAGGTCCCGTCCCCGTTGCACACGTCGGGCAGGCGCATGGACCAAGAAGGATTATGTCACCAGAACATTATGTTTGGCAAACATAAGATTGTGATCAACGGGATCAGGCCCGATCGGAGGTACCTGCTCTGCCCAGCGGATGGGCTTCTCAACGATGTCGTTCATGGCCTCACCTCCTTGTCGGCGGCTGGAACCGTGGTGCCGGGGGCCCGCCGGTGCGTCCTCAGCCGCGGCCAGGCGTCAGTCCCTTTCCTACTGGGTTGTAGGGGGAGGGCCCGCACGCGTGAACCTCAGGATGCTGTAGGATAGCAGCGAGCGTCCTTCTCATGCCAATCTCCGCTGCGCTGGTTTCGACCTTGGTGGTCGCGCAGGCTGTCCTCGCGGCCGCGCCGACGCCGGTCGCCGTGCGACTTTCATCGGACGTCGGCGAGTGCCCGTCTTCGGTCCAGGTGCAGTCCGCGCTCCGACAGGTTCTGGGGGACGGCGATCATTCGGCCGGCGGGTGGGTGCTCTCCTACGGCCGCGATCCTTCTGCGCCAGAGGCAGAACGCGATGCCAGCGTGTTGATAGAGCTGGTTGACCCCGCATCTGTCCGCTTGGCAGTGCGGCGGGTCGGCGGTCCCGACGTGTTCCTATACTGGCCGCTGGCTTGGCCGTGGCAGGAGTGTTGACTGTAGCGGCGCTGGTCGTGCTTCATCGAGTTACCGCCGTGCCCACAGGGACTGTCGGGTCGCGGTCCACGGCGCCTGTCTCCACGCCACCGCTCCGGCTGGCATCCACCGAGGCATCGCTGCCGGCGGCTCACACACAACCAGTTTCCACGCCGCCAATTGCATCGGTTCGCCTCGGAACGCTGCCAGCTTTGCTGCCCGCGGGAACGGTCGATCTGGTCGGCCAAGCCACGGCGGTTCTGTCCGCCGATGCTGTGGCCAGCGGTCGCGCGCAGGCAGGAAACACAGAAGTCGTGCTCAGCAAGGGCAGCATCGAGCTTCGCGTACTTCCACGTGCTTCCGGACATCAATTCGCCGTGAACGCTGGCCCCTACCGATTCACAGTCGTGGGCACGGCATTCACAGTATCGCAGACCAGATCGCGCATTGAACTGGTCGTCAGCGAGGGCACGGTGGCTGTGTCGCGCGGGACAAAGCGTCTGGCCACGGTTGCGGCCGGGGCAGAGTGGGCTATAGACCGCGACAGGAACCCGCTTGGTCGACAGCGGCGTCTTGCCGTTCACGGTCGCCGTTTCCCGCCCCCTCGTGATCGACGGGGCGCACTGAGATCAGGGCAGGCCGCAACGGGCGAGTTGATTCACCTCTGCAGCCACCCGCCGTCCCCGCAGTTGTATGGACCGCCCAATTGCTGGGCGTGCTATCCGACTTGCCCTTCGCCGATCAACCTGTGGTGGAGAACAGACTTCGAGGTCTGCGCCCCGTAGCGCGGAGTTTCGGTTCGCCCGCCAACTGGCGTACGAAACCACCGTGCGCCCCGCGTTCTGGTGATACGATTGTGCAGGAGTTGCATGATGCAGATCGAGAAGGGCATCGACAAGATCGTCAAGACCATCCGGCTCATGATCCTGGACCAGCCGGGCTACCTGGGTCGGGTCGCCACTGCAGTTGGCAATGCGGGAGGCAACATCACTGACCTGCACCTAGTCTCGTACGGGGTCGAGTACAACACCCGCGATCTGACCCTGTTCATCGACGACGAGGCGCAGCTGCAAGAGGTGCTGGCCGAGATCGGAAAGGTCGAGGGCGTGATCATTTCCGAGATCATCGACCCGGTCCTGGAAATGCACCGGGGCGGCAAGATCCAGGTCAAGAGTCGAGTCCCGCTCGACGGCCTGGCGACCTTGCGCAAGATCTACACCCCCGGCGTGGCCAAGGTGTGCAGGCTGATCGAGCAGACGCCCGAACTTAGGTATGAGTACACCTCGATCGGAGACACGGTGGCCATCGTCACCAACGGCACGGCCATCCTAGGCCTGGGCGACATCGGGCCAGTGGCCGGCATGCCGGTGATGGAGGGCAAGGCGGTCCTTTTGGCTGCCCTGGCTGGCATCAACGGCGTGCCCATCCTGCTGGAGAGCAAGGACACCGAAGAGATCATCCGCACCATTGCGATCATCGCGCCCTCATTCGGCGCCATCAACCTGGAGGACATCAAGGCGCCGGAGTGCTTCGAGATCGAGAGACGCCTCGATGAGATGCTGGACATCCCGGTCATGCACGATGACCAGCACGGCACCGCCACCGTGGCCCTGGCCGCGCTGCTCAATGCCACGAAATACGTGGGTAAACCCTTCCGCAACGACTGCGTCGGCGTGGTGGGGCTGGGCGCTGCCGGCATCGGCATAACCAAGCTGCTCGTCGCCTACGGCGCGAAGCGCATGGTGGGAACCGACATCAACCCAGGCGCGATGGAGATCTTTGCGAAGGCCGGCGGCACGCCCATGTCGCTCGGAGAGGTCATGCAGACCGCAGACATCGTGATTGGCGTGACTGGTGCAGCCGGTCTGCTCAAGCCCGCCATGATCCGCAAAGGGCAGATCATCCTGGCGATGTCCAACCCGCGACCCGAGATCTCGCCCGAGGACGCTCGCAATGCCGGCGCGGCCTTCGCCGCCGACGGTCGTAGCGTGAACAACGGGCTGGCTTTCCCTGGCATCTTTCGCGGCGCTCTCAACGCCCGGGCCCGATCAATCTGTAACCGCATGAAGATCGCCGCTGCGCGCACCATTGCATCCTTCGCCGCCACTGGCGAGCTGGTGCCATCGATGCTGAACTTGGACATGCACAAGGCGGTGGCCCAGGCGGTGGAACGCGCCGCCTTCGAGGCCGGCGTGGCCCGCGCCCGCAGCGCAGATCTACCCGAGTAGGGGCGAGCGGCGGTCGTTCCCCAAAAACTTGCCTGCCATGAACCGTCCCATGCACAAGCCGCGCGAGCCGGTTGGGTTTCTGGCCGCCGTGGTCGCTGTGCTCGGCCTCAGCGTGTTCTGGGGCTGCAGTGGCAGTTCCGGGAAGGCGGGTGGCACCTCGCCATCACCAGGGCAGGGCGGAACTACGGCGACAGGCGGCCTGACCACAGGTTTTTCGACGCCTTCGACCTCCGGCGGCGCCAGCGGCGGCACTGCGGCTGGCGGCAGCATGGCTGGTGGTAGTGCCACCGCCGGTAGCGCAGTCGGCGGTAGCTTGTCCGGCGGCACGACCTTCATGACGGGCGGCAGTGGCGCGGGTGGCGGAGCCACGGGCGGAATCGCCACAGTTGCCGGAGGGTCCTCCAGCGCCGGTGGCGAGGCCGGGGCCACGTCCGCTAGCGGCGGCATCCGGGCCGGAGGCACAGCCGCAGGCGGAATCCCCACGGGCGGAATTCTCACAGTCACGGGAGGCTTCAGCACTGGTGGCGGGGCAGGGGGCGGTGGCACGGCAGGAACCTCTGGCGGGGCGACCGGTGGCAAAGGCGGCAGCACGGCAGGAGCCCCCGGCGGGGGCACGTCAGGCGGTGGCCAGGCGACGGGCGGTAGTTCTGCTGGTGGCTCGACCGCGAGTATCACCAAAGACAGCGAAGTTCCGTTGACAAATGCGGGTCTAACAATCGTGTCCTATGGTGGCTACCTAAACGGGGAGTCCTTCCAGCAGGATGGCATTGTCAGCTGCAAAGGCTATCAGTACGCCGCCTTTTGGAACACCAGTCGCCATGTGGTCTTGGCCAGAAGGGCCTTGCCCAGCGGGTCCTGGTCCACCTTCGAATTCACCGACTACAGCCTCAGTGCCGACGATGCTCACAACACCATCTCACTCGGCATTTGCCCAGCAGATGGCACCCTTCATCTCTCCTTCGACCACCACTCGAACAACCTGCACTACCGCAAGTCCGTGGCCGGGCTGGTGACCAATCCGAGCACAGTTCCATGGGCGGCCGCCAGTTTTTCGGCAGTCACCAGCAGCTTGGTGGGCAGTACGACCGTGACCCTGGTGACCTACCCGCGATTTGTGACCGAGCCAGACGGCAACAAGATGCTGTTTGAAGCCCGCATCGGCACCAGCGGCAGTGGCGACGAGTATTTGTGGGAATACGACGCTGCCACCCACGCCTGGACTTCCCTGGGTATGTACATCAGCGGCACCGCAGATAGCATCAATGCCTACCCGCATGGTTTGTCCTACAGCAAGGGCGGCTCACGTCTGCACCTGTCCTGGTGCTGGAGGGAAACCCCAGACGCCTCGACCAATCACGATCTGCTGTACATCTACAGCGATGACCACGGGCGGACCTGGAAGAACAATATCGGCGCTCCGGTTGCAACCACGGGATCATCTTTCGTGAGCAAGAACTCGTCGGGCATCACGGCTTGGACCATTAGCCAGAACCGCGGGCTCATCAACCAGGAGCACATGGCCGTCGATGCTACCGGAATAGTCCACGTGCTCTTGTCTCACATGCCTGATTCACAGGCCGATGACGCCAACTTCGACAGTGCCAGGAGCAAGAGCCAGTTCTTTGACTATTGGCGAGACACCAGTGGAACCTGGACCAGGACGGCGATGGGCCTGCCGGTGGTGGCAAGTTTTCGGGGCAAGCTGGCCATTTCCTCTACCAGCAACGTCTACGCCGTCTTGCCTGACTTGAGAATCGCTGCCGCGTCGGCTGCCACTAACTTCACCAGTTGGGTTGTCCTCAACAGCGCCGATTCGGGGAGGTTCTTCTCGGATCCGCTTATCGACACGGCCCGACTGGTAGCGGAAGACAAACTCACAATCTTCTACCCGCAGAAGAACTCGTCGAATATCTACGTACTCGACTATACGTTGAAATAGTTCTAGCGAAGCACGACGCCTGGCTGAAGACCGAGAATGGGGCCAGCCGCACATGACGGGGAGGAGATGCGGCTCAGCCGGCGGCGGGCCAGAAAGTCGAGCCATTGCTCGGCGGAAATCACCTGCACGTTCGCGGCAACCAAAGGCTTGAGCCAGTCCGAGGCTATCGGGAAGTAAACCGGGTGCGCGTTGATGACCAGCGGGGCTTGCACAGCGCTCGCCCGCGGCAGAAGCTGCGCGATGCGATCCCCCAAGACCCCGGCGGCGATCATGGCCTCTGCCGGCGACTGGGTTCGTAGCGAGGCATCATCGACGGCGGTCGGCTGCTGCAGGATGGGCAGGGCAACCCCCTCCTGGTCGACGAAACGCACGGGCCGAGCGGCGCCGCCCAGGAATCCGGCGCAAGGGCCGGCGCTGCACACGCGCAGGAAGTTGAGATCCATCGCGATCCCGGCGCGGGCCTCGGCTGCCGGAACCTCCAGATACCCCGGCCAGCGCGCCCAGTGGTTGCGCGCGACCAAGGGCCTGCTCGCGGTTTGCTCCGCTATCGCTTCGGTCACGCGGCCGATGTCGTCGATTGTGCGCAGCGAAGGGTGCACGCCCAGGCCATGCCCTGCCGCCAGCAACTCGGTCACTGTGTCGAGCGCCAGCGTGGCTGGCTTGTTTGCGCCCAGGTTCAGGTCCGGCGGGGCGCCGAGGCCTCGGTGGGTAAGCATGAAGGTGGCCGTAAACGAGTTTTTCTCCAGTACATCAGCCATGTGGAGGACAAACCCGTCGTCCACATAATCCTGATCGCTGGTCAAGACGACCGTGGGGCGGCCGGCCGGTAGACCCACAGTGCGGGGCAAAGGGCAGGCAAGCCCGGCCTCTAGCGTGGCCAGTAGATCGTCGATGATCTCGTCGGCGAAGGGACGCTCCAGCAACTCGGGCGCTAGCGCGGGGAGAAGATCGATGGGCTGCACAGTGCCGTTGTGGTCGCTGTCCTGCCCGGCCCGGCCGGGATCGCCCTGGCGAAGAGCGTACAGCCAGGCCGCCAGGTCGAAGCCAAGTCGCAGCACTATCCCGCCGCCGGACTTGCGCCAGGCCGCCACGGCCTGGCCGTCCTCGCTTTGCAGCCAGGGTCGCTCGCCTTCGGCAAGATTGAGTGGGTGAACCGACGCGCCGGCCAGCGGCAGCCGCAGATCTTTCCAACGAATTGCGGCTGTTTGCAGTTGCGCACTCCGATATGGAAACCCTGAAAGGGTTCCCATACTCTCCCGCGATGGTACGCCGCCGGCAGAGCCGGCGGGCTCCCCACGCGAGTCCATATCGAGCAGGACCACAGCTTTGCCCTGGCCGGCCAGGGCGTCCGCCTGTGCAGGGAGCGCCACGACTACCAGGCGATAGCCACCGAGGTCGAGGCCCTGCTCGCCCGCTGCCAACGCCGGAACCGGGACGCCGGCGCTGGCCAAAAGCTCGACCCAGCGGGCGCCGCCTGGCACCTTGACCGCGGCGTAGCTGGAAGATGGATTGGCGACCGCGACCAGTGATGCGGTCCAAAGTCTGCGCGTGTTTTCCAGTCGCGCCCTTGCTCGAGATGCGGCGGCAGCCGGCCCTCGCACGGCTTGAAAGGCCAGCACAGCCACCAAGGTTGCCAGCAGGGCCAGCGCGGCCAGCAGGCGCGCGCGGCGTATTTTCACGACGGCCCTTTCACCAGCCAGAAGCCTTCGTTGCGCGCGATGATCTCCGCGCCCGGAACCCGCGCCACCAGGGCGCGCGCCAGTGACACTGGTGCGATGGCCAGGTTGCCGCCAGCCAGAAGTTCATCCCGCCAAGTCACCACATTCTTGGCGTAGCGCAGGTAGGGGATGCGCGACAACATCCGCTGCACGCGTTCGTCATGGACAGCGTAGATCACTGGTCGCTTGCTGTAGAACTGCGGCGCGGCCAGGTACACGTCGAGGCCGAAGATGGGGCGGCCCGGCGGGGTGAGCATCTCTGCCCGTTCCGCGAGCGGACGCAGATAGGTGGACTCGCAGGCGTCGACGTCCGGGTAGAGCAGGGGACCGCAGGTGGCCACGAAGGCCGCGGCCACCAGGCCGAACCCGAGTTTGATCCGGCGCGGTTCGCTGCCGAGCAAGCGGTGCACGGCCCATGACCCGAGGATGGCGGCAAAAGGATAGGCGGTGAGTACGTAGAATGGCTTCTTGGTGGCCGACAGGCTGTAGAGCAGAATCTGCATTACCACGGCGATGACTATCACCAGCAGGTGCAGCGGCCGTTCGCTGCGAAAGCTTCGCGCCGCGACTAGGAGCCCGACCAGCATCATCACGCCCAACAATGAATCGTGGCTGGCAATGGCCGACAGGTAGAATAGCGGTCCACCAGTCGACCAGGGCTGGGCGTTGGCGATCTGATCCACGAAGTGCAGGCGCAGAGTGAAGTCGAGGAAAGCAGCAGGGTCGTGCAGATAGGCAAGAACATGCCAGGGCACGCTCACGGCCAGGGCCACGCCTGCAGCCACAAACACCCCGCGCGGCAGTCGCCTTCTTAACAGGAGCGCCAGCACCAGGCTGGCGACCCCCAGCAGGCCCACCACGCTCTTGAGCAGGAAGGCCAGCCCCGCCCACAGGCCCGCCCTCTTCCAACGTTCACGCAGGCCGAGGTCGCAGGCATACAGTCCCGCCACCGCCACGGGAACCTCCATGTACACCCGGCGCGCGTACTCGAAGTAGGTCGGCGCCGAAAGCAGCAGGGAGGCGGCCAGAAACCCGGCGGCGCGTGAGTCGGTGAATCGCCGGGCCATGCGCGCCACCAGCACCACGCCCAACACGCCGGCCACCATTGCCGGCAGACGCAGCACCAAGGCGCTTTCCCCGAACATCGCGGTGGCGGCTGCGCCCAGCCAGAAGAAGAGTGGCGGCTTGTCCAGAAAGGGCACGCCATTGACCTGCAGGGCGATGAAGTGTCCGCCCTGCCGGACGGCGCGGATGACGTCGGCGTAAAGGGCGTCGTTGTCGTTGGGCAGGGGCTCACGCCCGGCAAAGGCCGCCAGCAGTACCGCCGCGCCGATGGCGATGAGCGCGTCGTCGGAAAGGCGCGGCCAGCGCTTCCCGCCGGGGGCGCCTACGACAAGCAGCAGGCCGAAGAGAGACAGCGACGCGGCGCCGGCCAGCCAGGCCGGCTGCAAGGTGAACCCGGCCGCAGTCATTTCTGTTTCTGGTAGGTGCCAACCAACTCGGCCCGCGCCAGGACATGCCCTTGCATGGCTTTCTCAACCTGCGCCTTGGATGGCCGTTTGAGGTCCGGCAGCATGGTATCGAGCGCGTACAGTTTGAAGACATAGTGGTGGCGGCCGATGGGCGGACAAGGACCGCACCAACCGCTGCGCTTCCAGTCGTTGAGACCTTCCAGCGCACCCGCGGGCAGGATTCCCCCCGCCGCCACTCCACGCGCGGAAGCGGGCAGGTTGTAGGCCACCCAGTGCACCCAGGTCATCCTGGGTGCCGCGGGATCCGGTGCATCAGGATCATCGACAATCAGGACGAAACTCTTGCTTGCCGCAGGCACGTCGGTCCAAGCCAGGCCCGGCGCACGGTCTGGCCCTTCGCAGGTGTGGACTGTGGGGATCGGTCCATTGGGCGAAAAGTCGGGCGAAGTAAGCTGCATGGCACGACCTCCCGGAGCGGCAGCCGCCGCCAACGCGAAGAATGAAAAAGCGAAGACTGGAAACCACGGCTTCGTCATCAAGCACTCGCGGCAAGGATACCCCGATCCCAGCCAAGGTCATCAGTTCCTTCTTCATTCGTGCCAAAACCGGGAGTACCATCCCAGAGCGTCATGCAGGACTTGATAGACGGGATGATCGTGCGGGACGTGGCAGAGATTTCGACGGTGCGGGGGTAGCCGACAACGTTCCTGAGCATTCTCACAATGCCCCAACCGGGTGTACTGTGGATTGCGTGAACCAACGGCCACCCAACATTTTCTACGCAAGCGCCGTGCTGGGTCTGGCCATGCTGGGTAGTGCGCGGCCGGTTCGCGCCAGTGAAGAGGGAGCGTTGACATTCTCCTGGCAGGCGCCTGAGGGCTGTCCTTCGCGCGACGACCTGCGCGCCGAGATCGCGCGACTCTTGGGCGGGGACATCCACGTGCCCCACGACGGCGACATCAAGGCGCGCGCGCAGGTGTCGCATGGGCAGACCTGGTCGCTCGCCATCGAAACCGAATTGGCAGGCCGACCAGGACAGCGGTCGATTGAGGCTGCTTCCTGCCAGGATCTCGCCGATGCTACGGCCCTCATCATCGCATTGATGATCGATCCAAACGCAGTGGCCGCCCACGCGATGCAGCCCAAACCGGTGCCTGCGACGCCGCCCGGGGAAACCACTCCCCCGCCCCCAAAGAAACCCCGATCCGTGGAGTACCTTGTGGGCATTCACGCGGCAGGCAGCTACGGGACCCTGCCTTCCGTCGACGTGGGCCTGGGCGGCGGGGTAGGCCTGGCCGGGCGACGTTGGCGCGTGGAACTGCGCGGAACCTACGGCCTACGCGACCAGAAGGCCATGGCGGCGGCGCCCCCAGGTGCCTATGGCCAGTTCAACTTCACCGCTGCGGCGCTCGCGGCTTGTTTCAATTTCGGGCGAGAGGGTTTGGCCTTTGGTCCCTGTGCGGATGCCGAACTTGGCGTGGTGTCGGCCAAGGGGGTGAACGTCAGCGAGAGCCTGCCGGCCCAAACCCTATGGTCGGCCCTGGGCGCTGGCGCCTACGCAGCAATCCCGCTCGGCCACCACCTCAGCCTTGCCCTACATGCGGACGTGCTAGCTCCCTTGCGGCGTACCGAGTTCGTGTTCAAGAACGAGCCAAGCCGAGTCTTCCAGGCCCCTGCGGTCGGGGGCCGCATGAGCATCGGGGTCGAGCTGCATTTCTGATGACGGATTTGCGCTTGCCCGGGAACCAAGGGATCAGCATGAGATCCCCTGCCGGGAACGCGCTCGAAACCGCGGCTTCGCCGAGCCGCGTGTCTGTCCCGGACTTCGATGCCGTGTACGAGTCTCAGGTGGATTTTGTCTGGCGGGCGGTACGTCGCATGGGGGTCCGGCTAGCGGACATGGACGATGTGGTGCAAGAGGTGTTCGTTATCGTGCACCGCCGTCTGGCCGAGTTCGAGGGCCGGGCACAGCTCAAGACCTGGGTGTTCAAGATCCTGGTGCATGTGGTGAGGCACTACTGGCGCGCCCACCAGCGCAGACCTGGAGACCGGGCAGCGGAAGATCCGGCCGAGATCCACGCCCTGGCGGCTGATCACGAAGACGGTCCTGCGGCGACGCTTGAACGGGTCGAGGCCCTGCGGGTTCTCGACCGTCTGCTGGCCGAGCTGGATGAGGACAAGCGCGAGGTCTTTGTCCTGGCGGAGATCGAACAGATGACCGCGGTGCAGATCGCGGAGATCGTCGAGGCGAACGTGAACACGGTCGCCTCTCGTCTGCGCGCCGCCCGGCAAGAATTCGAAAAGGCTATGCTGCGCTTTCGGGCGCACGAACTGCGGAGGCAGCCATGAACGACCTCGGACCCGAAGCGCGATCGATGTTGGAAGCGGCACGCAGCGCGGGCGCGCCTACCCGCGCGGATCGGGAGCGCATCAAGCACGCCGTGCTTCTGCGCGTGGCCACCTTGGGGGCTATGTCCACCGTGTCCACGGCTGCAGGTGGCGCGGTCGCAATGACCCTGGCAACCAAGGTTACCGTGGCTGCGCTGACCGTCGCGGTATTGGGCGGCGGCTCGGTTTCCCTGTGGGCCTGGAAGGCGCACATGGCGCCGCCGGCGGCATCATTCCGTGCGGCGCAACCCCATGCCGCGCGACGGACCCCGCCTGCGCCTGCAGCCCGGCCGGTAGTTGTACCCGAAGCTCCGGCTGCCGTGGAAGAACCGGGCCCTGGCCCGCTCGCGCCCGAAGCGCCGGCTGCCGGGGAAGAACCGCGCCCCAAACCGCTGCCGCTCGAAGTGCGGCGTCGCGAAGTGGTCCGCAACGAGGCACGACCAACGGAAACGGCTAGCGCGCCCGTGGTCGAGAGCGTACCTGCGCCCAGCCCAGCGCTCGACTCTCTGGATCCAGAACTGACCGTCCTCCGGCAGGCTCAGGAAGACCTGCGCGCCGGGCTTCCGGCCCAGGCCCTGCGCCGGTTGGCCGAATACGACCGCCGCTTCGGCAAGGGAACCCTCAACGAAGAGAGGCGAGCCATCGGGGCCATTGCCCTTTGTCAGGCGCACCCCGGACCTGCGGCCCAGGCCCAGGCCGAACGCTTTCTGCGCGCCGCCCCGCAGTCGCCCCTGGTTGGGCGGGTGCGTTCCGCATGCCAGAAATCCGAAGAGAACGCAAAACAGTTCAACGGAATTGAGCCGGACCGGGAACCGTAGGGCAATAGCACTTCAGAGAGATAGATAGGAGGCATGAGAATGACCAGACTAGCGACGACCCCAGCGATTCTTGGGATTCTTGTTGGTGGCATGCTTGCCGCCGGCTGTGGCAGCAATCAAGTGGCGATCGGCTCACAGAATATCGACGCGCAAGCGCCTGGCATGGACGCAGCTGCGGGCCGCGGAGGCGCTGCCGGCGGGAGTGGCGGCGCAGCGGGAACTGGAGGTGTCGCGCTCACCGGCGGAACCTTGGGAGCCGGCGGTGTCACGCCAAGCGGCGGAACCGCGGGAGTTGGCTCGGGCGGCAGCGGCGGTGCTGGCGGAAGCACGGTCACAGCAAGTGGCGGAACGACCGCGAGTGGTGGGTCGAAAGCGGGCGGCGGTGCGATTGGGACTGGTGGAGCGAACCCAAGCGGCGGAACGGGTGGGACTGGCACAGGATGCGCGCCTGGCTGGACGCTCTGCTGCGGTCAGTGCCTCAGTCCCATGGCAGGGGTCTGCCAGACCCCGTGCCTGGCAACGGGCGGTGCGGGCCCGGCTGGAGGAAGCCCGAGCACCGGCGGAACCACGGGAGTTGGAGGCACCAAAGGAACTGGCGGCAGCACGGGAACGGGCGGCACCGCGGGAGCCGGCGGCACAGGAGGCAGCACAGGCAAGCCTTGTGGTGGCGTCGCCGGGGCGAGCTGCGCAACCAACGAGTTTTGCGACCTGCGGGCAGGATCTTGTAACATATCCGATGCGACCGGAACCTGCGTGGTCAATGTTGGGGTGGGCTGCATAACGCTCTATCAGCCGGTGTGCGGCTGCGATGGACATACCTATCCTAGTGACTGCGATCGCCAAGTTGGCGGCGTGTCCAAGAACTTCGACGGCGCATGCGCAACCACAGATGCAGGGGCAGACGGCAGCACGGGAAAGACCTGTGGCGGTATTGCCGGGGTGACTTGCGCAACCAATGAATTTTGCGACATCTCGGTAGGGCTCTGCAACTCTCCCGACGCGGCTGGGACCTGCGTGGTCAATACCGGAGTGATGTGCCCCCAGGTGGTTCTGCCGGTGTGCGGCTGCAATGGCAAGACGTACAACAACGACTGCGAGCGCCAAGTTGCTGGCGTTTCTAAGCGCTCCGACGGCGCATGCCCGACGGGTGACGCCTCCACGGGAACCTGCGGCCAGGCGGCGACCCAGGCGGAATGTGACAGTCGCAGCGATTGCCACTCGGTATTTCTTCCCGGAACAACCTGCGCGTGTGCCCCTGCCGGCTGCTGCATGCAATTCAATCGTTGCGCCGACGGCGGCCACGCCAACTGCAGCGGTCCGGTTGCGTGCCTAGCCCCGCAGCCCGCCTGCGTGGCGCCCTATGCCTTGTCGTACACCAACGTCTGCTTCGAAGGGTGTGTCCTGCAGAGCGAATGTGCCGTTGCCGCAGACGCGGGAGCCCTGATGACGCCGACCCTTCCGGCAGCGTGCCAAGTCGATGGGGACTGCTGCGTGGCAATGGACACATGCACGGCAATGGCATACCTGGTGGGCCGGACTGAGTACCCGGCGATGGTGGCGTCGATCCCGAGTACCAGTAGCAGAATCGAGACGTGCGTACAGTGCATCCAGCCTGCGGTTCAGGTGCAGTGCAATGGCGGCTTCTGCGCCGGCGAGAAGCTCCCCATCTCCTCAAGCACAAGCCCGCTCACGATTTCGCATTGCGGGTACATCAGCGTATCTGATGCGGGTACGTCGACGGTTTCGGCCCACGCCGCTGTCGACGCTGGCACGGCTGCGGGCCCGTCGATCTGGAGTTGCCAGACCCCCTAGTTTCTGGTGCCTGGCGGGGCCGCCAACTGTGGAGGCGTGGTATTGTAGAAGAATAGCGAGGAGGTATCTAATGACCAGACTGGCGAGGACCTCAGCGATTCTCGGAATTCTCGCGGGTGGCATGGTTACAGGTGGATTGCCCGCCGGCTGCAGCAGCAATCATGCGGGGATCGGCCCGCCGAACGTGGATGCGCAGGCACCGAGCCTGGACACGGCTGCGGGCCACGGAGGTGCTACTGGGGCGGGCAGCGACGCTGCTGCCGCCGGGAACGGGGGCAGCATTGCGAACACTGGGGGCGCCGCGGGAAGTGGCGGCATCACGGCAACCGGTGGGTCCGCGGCAACCGGCGGCACCTCAGGAGCAGGCGGCACGACGGGAGTTGGCGGCAGCACGCGAACTGGCGGCGCCACTGGAGCCGGAGGCGACACGCGAACTGGCGGCGCCACGGGAGCAGGCGGCGCGACGGGAGTTGGCGGCGTGACGGGAGCTGGCGGCGCTACGCGAGCAGGCGGCGCCACGGGAACTGGAGGCAACGTGCGAACCGGCGGCGCGACAGGAGTCGGAGGCGTCACGCAAACCGGAGGCACCCCGGCATCCGGCGGCACGACGGGAGCTGGCGGCGTCACGCAAACCGGCGGCACAGACGGCACAGGCACGATCTGCGGTGGACTTCCGGGATATCCTTGCTCGGCCGGCGAATTCTGCGAAACCTCGCCCGGCCAATGCTGCTGCGATTTCTTTGGAACCTGCGCGTCCCGGCCTCAGGTTTGCTCCGATCTCTATGCTCCCGTATGCGGCTGCGACGGGAAGACCTATAGCAACGACTGCATGCGCCTTGCTGCCGGAATGTCCAAGAACTTCGACGGGCCATGCCCAAGCAAAGATGCGGGAGCTGGCGGCACCACCGGCACTGGAGGCAGCACGGGAACCGGCGGCAGCGCGACCGGCGGCAGGCCGGGAACCGGCGGCACGACCACTGGAGGCACCGGAGGCACGGGCGGAACCGGAGGGTCGTCGGGGGGATACTCGGAGTGCACGACCACCGCGGATTGCCAGCTCTTCTCGGACTGTTGCAGTTGCCTGCCCATCCCTGTGGGCACCTCCGTGGCTTCCTGCAATTTGGGCTGCCTTCAGAGCAGTTGCGCCGCTCGCGGCATTCAGGCTAGCGAGGTCGCGTGCATCGCCGGTCGCTGCACGTTCAGCCGCACCTGCAACCCGGCTGGGGTCACTTGCACCATCCCCATTGCCGCGTGTCCCGCCGGTCAGGCCAACCTGATCGTCGGGAATTGCTACTCCGGGGGATGCGTGCCGGTAGAGGAATGCTCAGACGTCGGTTCTTGTGACGTGTGCCAGGCCGCAGGGTTGTCTTGTGTGACATACGAGACCAGGCCCCCCTCCTACCATTGCGTCTCCACGCCTCCCCAGTGCGGCGCGAACCCGACCTGCGCTTGCATGGGGATCTGCAGCGGAGCCATGTCGTGTATCGCCCCGGAGAGCACAACGCTCACCTGCCAGTGCCCAGAGTGCTGACCGCGGGGCGACCGCAGGTCGCCCCTACGGGTCCTTGACCGGCCAGGCACGCAGGCGCACCTTGCCGTTCTCGACCGCGATGTCCAGCCGCACGCGCGAGCAGTTGTTGGCGGAGAGAATCTGGGGAAGCTGCTTGGCCAGGTTCCGGCGCAGCTTGTCCATCGGCGGTGGCGAGCCTGCCGCGCCCGCTTTCTGGTGTGCTTCCAGGTAGCGGCGGTAGGCGTCCTGCATCTCAGCGTCGGAAAGCCCAGGCAGAGGAACGGGCGGTGGTCCGCCTGACGAGGCGGTTGTCGCCTGCGCGGCGGGCGGCGCAGTCCTCGGTTCCGCGGAATCAGCTAGTGCCGGAGCCTCGCCGGTCTGTGCCGCACCTGTCGCTGCCGCCTTGGTCTGTGCCGTGCTGGTGCGTCTTCCCTGCAGCGCCTGCTGATGGGCCACGAAGGCCTTGGCCCGGGCAGCCGGGATGCCCATGGCCAGCGCCTCTTCCAGGGTGACAGCCGAAGTGCCTTTGGTTGCTAGGTGGCGTTTCGCCTTGGCCAGATCACGGCTGAACGTGCCAGCCTCGATCTCGCGCATGGTGCGGTTCCAGTAGGTGATGAGCAACACCCAGCGCTGGGTCAGGGCCTGATGGCGAAAACGCAACGAAGCGTTGCTGATCGGCACCTGCTGCAATTCAAGAATCTGGCGGTTCAGGTCGCGGCGCAATACCTCGGGCGGCGAACGTTCGATGCCCATGAAGAAGGACTCGTAGAGCCCGCGCATGCGCTCCAGCTTCCGCTCCATCTCCTCTAGTCGCGCTTCGACCCCTTCGCGCGAAACGTCAAAGCTGAAAGCCGGAGCCTTCTTCACAAGAAGAGCTTATCCCCACGGCGCGGCCGGATCTACATCGGCGCGCTGAGAAGGCGGCCGCGGGCGAAAGCCGCTCGGCTACCAGCCGCCGTCGCGGCGTCCGCCCCCGCGCCCGTGATCATCGCGGTTGCGATCACGGCCGCGGCCACCGCCGAACCCACCGCCGCCGCCGCCTGCTCCGCGCTCGCGGGCTTCACTCACGTTTATGGGCCGTCCCTGGATCTCGCGCCCGGTCAGGGTTGTGATCGCCTGGGTCGCCTCCCCGTCGCTTCCCATCTCAACAAAGGCGAAGCCGCGCGGCCGCCCGGTGTCCCGGTCGAGCACGATCTTCACCTCGACCACATTCTTTCCCCCTTCAGCGAAAACTTCCTTCAGCTCCGCTTCGGTCACGTTGTACGACAAATTGCCTACATACAGCCTGTTTCCCATTTCGTTCTCCTCGAAAACAGTAGCAAAATCGCTGACCACCTGTCGAGTCCGCAGCGCTTCAAAAACGGGCCTCGGCGTAACGCATAAGGTTATGCCGCCTTCCCCTTGTTCGCTCACGCTCTCACGTGCTATCAGCGTGACTTCGATTTGACATGGGAACTTTCGAAGGGTTCCTAAACCCGCGATGATGCGCCGCCGACAAAGCCGGCGGGCTCCCCACGCGACGATTGAAGCGAAAGGCTGGAAAATGAAATCGTACAAGATCGCGCTGATTCCGGGCGACGGCACCGGGCCCGAGGTACTGGCCGAGGGCGTCAAGGTGTTGAATGCCGCGTGCGCCAAGCACGGCGTCAAGCTGAACTACCAGAGCTTCGATTTCGGCGGCGAGCGCTACAAGCGCACCGGCGAGATCCTGCCTGACAGCGCGCTGGAGGAGTTCAAGAGGTTCGACTCCATTTTTCTGGGCGCCATCGGCCACCCGGATGTCAAGCCCGGCATCTTGGAAGTGGGCATTCTGCTCAAGACGCGCTTTGCTCTCGATCAATACATCAACCTGCGGCCAGTGAAGCTGTATCCCAACGTGGAGACCCCGCTCAAGGACAAGGGACCGGAGCACATCGACTTCGTGGTCGTGCGCGAGAACACCGGAGGTATTTACACCGGCGTCGGGGGCGTCACACAAAAGGGAACGCCGCTGGAAGTGGCGACCCAGGTGATGCAGTACTCACGCCCGGTGGTCGAACGCTGCGTGAAGTACGCCTATGAGTACACCCGCCGCCGCAACAGCAAGAAGAAGATGCTCACCCTGGTGCACAAGTGCAACGTGCTCACCCACTGCGGTGATCTGTGGGTGCGCGTGCACAAGGAGATGGGCGACAAGGACTACCCCGACATCAAGCAGGACTACAACCACGTCGATGCCTGCACCATGTGGTTCGTCAAGCAGCCCGAGTACTACGACGTGATTGTGACTGAGAACCTGTTCGGCGACATCATCACCGACCTGGCCGCCATCATCCAGGGCGGCCTGGGCATCGCGGCCGGCGGCAACATCAATCCCGAGGGCGTGTCGATGTTCGAGCCCATGGGCGGCAGCGCGCCCAAGTACACCGGCAAGAACGTCATCAATCCGCTCGCCACCATCTGCGCCGGCGGCATGATGATGGACACCCTGGGCGAGGCGAAGGTGGCCGAGGCCATCGACAAGGCCGTGCACGACGCCCTGGCGTCCAAGCAGATCAAGAGCCTGGCCGCCGGCAGGATGGGCATGGGCACGCGCGAGGTGGGCGACCTGATCGCGAAGATGGTCAGCTAGCGATCGGGCTGCAAGTCGCGCGCGGCACGCACCTTCGGTGACCCGCTCGCCGATAAGCCTCCTTGGTGGAGGCAGCGGTACGTGTACAGCCTGCGTCTGCCGGCCCGGTCTACACGCGCCGGCAACCGGACAAGACTGCCCTTTATCAGGTGTTGCAGCAGCACCTGCTGACCTTCGAGCGCTCTCAGGAAGCGTCTGGCACCGGCCAGCGAACTGAAGGCGACCTTCGCGGGGCGCGCTGGAGTAGACTGCGCCTTGTGGGCGAAACAGGCTTCTCGGCACGCGAATCAGGCGGTTACGACCCCTCCGCTGGGCCGTCCGGGCATGCGCGAAGGTGCGACAGCGCGACATGGATAGGATTCTCGGACCGGAAATACCCCCATCGATTCCCTTATGCTCGCTTGTGTCGATCGACGTCGAGGGATTCGAGAAGCAGGTGCTTCGAAGCATCGATTTCCGCCTGGCCCGCTTTGCCGGTCGCCGCGCACGAGCACTTCAGTGTCGGAACGCGGTGACTTCGCCCTAGTCGCCCTCGACCTGCAGCGTGGTGGTGATATACAAGTTCGACTGGGTGGTGTGTCGCTCGGCGCCGAAGATATCGAGCGGGTAGTAGCTGCAAAGCTGCATGCCCCAGGCGCCGGCGTGTTCGTCGATGTTCGTTGTCGCTGTCTGGGCGGCATGAACACCGCCGAGGTCAATCGCCAGGTTGCCGTTGATGAAGACCCAGAGATCGTCATCCCCGGTGAAGGAGAAGGACTCGCCGCCGGTATAGAGGAAGGTGGTGCTGATCGCGGTGGTGAACGAGAAGTTGTGGGGATTGCCCGCCGTGTCGGTCCCCTCGTTGCCAAAGCCCGCGCCGTCGATCGGGAAGTAGTTCTGGCCGTTGTGGTTGATCCAGTCGTTGGTGTAGGCCGGGGTTGGCAGGGTCGTGTCCCAGTGGAACACCATCTGCCGTGAGAGGGTGATGCTGGCC
>Ga0182027_10002918_pt1 | contig 27444 bp, 25 predicted proteins | sample 712E1DmetaG_FD_121300 | JGI IMG/M metagenome (GOLD analysis project Ga0182027, IMG submission 121300) | Permafrost microbial communities from Stordalen Mire, Sweden - 712E1D metaG (Illumina Assembly) | ecosystem: Environmental > Terrestrial > Soil > Wetlands > Permafrost | place: Sweden...
AACAGGTTCACGCTGCCCATGAAATCCATCACGAATTCCGACGCGGGGTGGTGGAACACCTCCTCCGGCGTGCCCGTCTGTTCGATGCGCGCGTTGTTCATCACCACCACGCGGTCGGCCACTTCGAGCGCCTCCTCCTGGTCGTGCGTGACCAGCAGGCTGGTGACGTGAACCGTGTCGTGCAGCCGCCGCAGCCAGCGCCGCAGCCCCTGCCGGACCTTGGCGTCGAGCGCCCCGAACGGCTCGTCGAGCAGCAGCACTTTGGGCTCGATGGCCAGCGCGCGCGCCAGCGCCACCCTCTGCCGCTGGCCCCCCGAAAGCTGCGTGGGATAGCGGTCCGCCAGGCTCTCGAGTTGGATCAGCGCCAGCAGCTCCCGCACCTTGTCGCGGATTTCGCCGGCCGCCGGGCGCAGCTTGCGCGGACGCACCCGCAACCCGAAGGCGATGTTCTCGAACACCGTCATGTTGCGGAACAGCGCATAGTGCTGGAATACGAACCCCACCCGCCGCTCGCCCACCGCCTCGCGCGTCACGTCGCGGCCCGCGAACACCAGCGCGCTGGCCGGGTTGGGGTCCGGCGTTTCCAGACCGGCGATGATGCGCAGCAGCGTGGTCTTGCCCGAACCCGATGGCCCCAGCAGCGCCAACAGTTCCCCGTCGTTCACCGTCAGGCTCACGTCGCGCAGCGCCGTGTACCGCCCGAAGGTCTTGGTGATGTGCAGGGCTTCTATCGACAACTCATGCCTCCGGGTTGGTCTCCGCCTGGAATTCCGAATGGACGCGGCGCATCTTCCATTCGAGCAGGCTCTTGGCCGCCAGCGTCAGCAGCGCCAGCAGCGCCAGCAGGCTCGCCACCGCGAACGCGGCCGTGAAATTGTATTCGTTGTAAAGCACCTCGACGTGCAGCGGCATGGTGTTTGTCAGGCCGCGTATGTGCCCGGAAACCACCGAGACCGCGCCGAATTCGCCCATGGCCCGCGCCGTACACAGAATGATGCCATAGAGCAGGCTCCATTTGATGTTGGGCAGCGTGATCCGGAACAGCACCTGCCATCCGCCCGCGCCGAGCGACAGGCCGGCTTCCTCCTCGTCGTTGCCCTGGCTCTGCATGAGCGGAATCAGTTCCCGCGCCACGAACGGAAACGTCACAAAGACCGTGGCCAGTACGATTCCCGGCACGGCGAAGATAATGCGGATGTCGTGCGCGTCCAGCCAATTGCCGAACCACCCTTGGGCGCCGAAGACCAGCACGTAAATCAAGCCGGCGATCACGGGGGACACCGCGAACGGCAGGTCGATCAGCGTCACCAGCACGTTCTTGCCCCGGAAATGGAACTTGGCGATGGCCCACGCCGCCGCCACGCCGAACGTCAGGTTCGACAGCACCGCGATCCCCGACGCCAGCAGCGTCAGCCGTATGGCCGATAGCGCGTCCGGTTCGCGGATGGCCGCCAGGTATGCCTCCCATCCCTTCTCGAACGCTTGTCCGAAAACCACCGCCAGCGGCAGCGCGACGAATAGTCCCAGGAAGCCCAATGCCGCCAGGATGAGTCCCCAGCGCAGCAGAGCGGGATCGTTACTCGAATCGCTCCGGCCGCCGTTCAACGCGCCTCCATGTACTTACGGCTGTGAGATCCCAGTAAGTTGATGCCCAGCAGCAGGACAAACGACGCCGCCAGCATCACCACCGCCAGGGCCGCCGCGCCGGCGTAGTCGTACTGCTCCAGTTTGGCCACGATCAGCAGCGGAGTGATTTGCGTCCGCATGGGCATGTTGCCCGAAATGAACACTACCGAGCCGTATTCTCCCAACGCGCGCGCGAACGCCATGGCGAACCCGGTCAGCAAAGCCGGACGGACAATCGGAAAGATCACGCGGCTGAACACCTGCCAGCGGCTCGCGCCCAGGCTGGCGGCGGCTTCCTCAATCTCCCGGTCCGCATCCTCCAGCACCGGCTGCACGCTCCGCACCACGAACGGCAGGCCGATGAAAATCAGCGCCACCAGCACCCCCAGCGGTGTGAAGGCCACGCGGATGCCCCATGGCGCCAGGCGCCGTCCCACCCAGCCGTTCTCGGAGTAGAGCGTAGTCAGGGCAATGCCCGCCACCGCCGTCGGCAGCGCGAAGGGAAGGTCCACCAGCGCGTCCACCAGTTTCTTCCCGGGGAAGCGGTAGCGCGCCAGCACCCACGCCACCACGAAGCCGAACACCGCGTTGACCAGCGCCGCTCCCAACGACGCGCCAAAGGTCAACCGGTAGGACGCCACCACCGCCGGCGACGTGACGGCGCTCCAGGAGCGCGGCCATGTCATGGTTGCCGCCTTCAGAAATACCGCGCTCAAAGGAACCAGCACCACCAGGCTCAAGTACAGCATGGACGCGCCGAGCGACGGCCAGAAGCCCGGCAGTATGCTGTAACGCTGAAACCAATTGCCCTGCATCTCACCTTCCCGGCTGATAGATTTGGTCGAACGTTCCGCCTTCGTCGAAGTGCTTCTTCTGCGCCTTCTGCCAGCCGCCGAACACCTCGTCCACCGTGAATAGCGTCAGGTGCGGAAACTGCTTATCGTACTTGGCGGCAACCTCTTTCGACCGGGGCCGGTAGTAGTTCTTCGCCGCGATCTCCTGGCCCTCCGGCGAGTAGATGAAGTCCAGGTAAGCCTTGGCCACCGTGGCCGTGCCGTGGCGCGCGGCCACGTTATCCACCACCGCCACCGGGGGCTCCGCCAGAATGCTGATCGAAGGGACCACCAGTTCCAGTTTATCCTTGCCCAACTCGTTCACCGCCAGAAACGCCTCATTCTCCCACGCCAACAGCACGTCGCCAATGCCGCGCTGCACAAACGTAGTGGTCGCGCCGCGCGCGCCCGAGTCGAGCACCGGAACGTTCTTGTACAGCCGCGCCACGAAATCCTTGGCCTTGCTTTCGTCGTTATTGTTCTGCCGCAAGGCGTAGCCCCACGCCGCCAGATAGTTCCAGCGGGCCCCGCCGGATGTCTTGGGATTGGGCGTAATGATGGAGATGCCGGGCCGCACCAGGTCGTTCCAGTCCTTAATGCGCTTGGGATTGCCTTTGCGCACCAGAAAGACGATGGTCGAAGTGTACGGCGAACTGTTGTCCGGAAAGCGGCTCTGCCAGTTCTTGGGCAGCAGCCCCGTCTTCTCCGCGATCGCATCGATGTCGTACGCCAGCGCCAGCGTGACCACATCCGCCTGCAAGCCGTCGATCACGCTCCGCGCCTGGCTTCCCGACCCCCCATGCGATTGGTTGACCACCACATCCGCTCCGGTCTTTGCCTTCCACTGCTTGGCGAACGCGGCATTGATGTTCTGGTACAGCTCCCGCGTGGGATCGTAAGACACGTTGAGCAGCTTGACCGGCCCCGCCGCATAACACACCGCCGCCGCCAACAGTAACGCCGTAAGTTTCATGTCAAATCCTTCTTATCCGCGTTCATCCGCGTTCATCCGCGGCCAATATGTCTCTCTCCCCGGCTGTCAGATAAAGTTAATCTGGAACCGAGTCAGCAGCACTCGCTCCGGGAGCCGGTTACCCGCCGCCGCCCCTCCGCCGAAGTTCGTGTTCCCGTAATCCACCGAGATTCTCACCAGCCGGTTGAGATACCAGTTGACGCCGCCCACCCACTCATGGGCGTGGCGCGGCGTTGTGGCCGCGCTGGCGAAGCCGTAATTATAGATGCCCTTCTCGGCGCTGAAATCGCCCACGCGAACCGCCAGTTCCACCGCGCCCCATCCGTTGTTACGCGGATCGAACGGTTTCTTCGGCGTCGGGCTGGTGAATCCCTTCGCCTCTCCCGTGAGGATGTAAGTGCCCGCCACCTGCCACGCCCGGAAGGCGATGTCCCTTTGCATTAGGCCTTTCTTTAAGCCCTCCTCGGTGAGCGTATATTCCGTTAGCAGTCCGAATGGTCCCACGTAATAGTAACCCTGCGGAGTGAGACGCGTCCGGTGTCCCGCCTCCGTCACTCCCGAAGCGAAGGTGAAGAAAGTCGCTTGGCCGACGGTCTTGTAAGCCGGGAGCGGTTCGCCGTCCACGCCTCCGCCCGAGATGCCCGATCCGAATCCCAGTCCCCTGAGCGCCTTGACGGACGTGCCATTGAAAGGCGTCAGAAACAGCCGCGCCGCGTAGTCGCGGTGGCCGCTCACCGCCGCATCGCTCAACCCGTTGTCCGCCACTCCGTTGAAGACCCCCGCGGAGTAGTTCACCCGCTTGGGAATCAGGTCGCCCGAGATCTGGTAGCCGATGTCCCGGCTGGGGACCAACAGAGTCGGCATACCGCGCTCGACGAAGCTGGTGTCGTCGTCCGATTGCAGCCGTTCGAGCCCCACCGGCGGCTTGAACTTGCCCACCCGGACCTTGGCCGCCGGCTCGTACTTCAGTTCGAGGTACGCATCGTAGATCACCGTCGCTCCCTGGCCGAAATCCGGACGGAAGAAGTAGTCCACGTACTTGTAGACCGTTCCCGAAAACGTCGGCCGGACGCGCCGCAACAGAATCGAATCCGAGCCGTTTGCCGCCCCATCGCCCAGGTACGCCCGGTTGTCCACCTGCAAGTCGGCGCCGATCTTCAACAGGAAATTGCCGTCGTTCGACTTGATGTTGAATCCACCCGTATCGGCCGTCACCGACGCGGCATTCTGCGCCTTGGCCGCGGCGTCCGCGTCGTCCAGTTCCTTCTTGCGCTCCGCAACCTTGACCCGCTGATCCAGCTCGTCCACCTTCTGCTCCAATTGCTGGATCTTTTGGTCCGCGGACTGCGCCCGCGCCAGCGTCGGCGCCAGCGGCATGACTACCATGAGGGCGAGGCCTATCCGTATCTTCCGTAGAGACATCTTGAGAACCGCTCCTTGTCGCATGCGCCATCCCTCCCTTCGATAGCCAGACGGGGCTTGGCGATGCTGCATTATGGTTGGTAAAAAAGCACTTAACGAATCCCGATAGAGAATATAGTATATGCTCTTTGACGGATTGTCAAGTAAATCAATCGACATTGTTTATTTTGCTGTGTGCCCACGCCCCTTCACCAGATTTAACGCGGCAGTCATCGCACCGTCATATGACTTCTCTAACCTGCAAGTTCGGGCCCCCATGCCCGATTTTCCAGTAGAACGCCTTTTGGTAAAGGACAATCGTAAAATGATCCGATCGAGACGAGCAGGTATCGTGTTCTCAACGTTGGCGTTGGCCCTGAGCGGCGCGGCTTGGGCCGCAAATCCGGACCCCGATCCGGCGCCGCCGCAGGCTGCCGCGCCGGCTACGGCCACGCCCGCCCCTTCCCCGTTGCAGTTCCACATCGGCGAGGCGACCATCACCCCCGTTGGCTTCATGGACTTCACCTCCGTGTTCCGCAGCGCCTCCGCCGGATCCGGAATTGGAACCAACTTCGGGTCCATCCCTTTCAACAGTACTGCGAGCGCCCGGCTCACCGAGGAGCGCCTGAATCCGCAGAACTCCCGCATCGGCGCCCGCATTGACGCTAACGTGAAAGGCTCCCATGTGATTGGCTACTGGGAGTCCGACTTCCTGGGCAACAACGGGAACAACGTCTCCGTCAGCAGTAATAGCAACACCTTCCGCCTGCGGCTGTATTGGGTGGACGTTCGTAAGGACAAGTGGGAAGTTCTGGGCGGCCAATCCTGGAGCCTGATTACTCCCGGCCGCAAGGGAATCTCCCCGCTGCCCGCCGACTTGTTCTATTCGCAGGACGTGGACGTGAACTACAACGTCGGTTTGACTTGGGGACGCCTTCCCCAGTTCCGCATCGTTTACCACGCGTCGGATACGGTCGCCGCGGCGATCTCCTTCGAAGAGCCCGATCAATACATTGGCGGCTCGGGCGGCGGCGGCGTCATCACCTATCCGTCCACGGGCAGCATTTCCACCAATTATGCCAGCCAATTGGACAACGGCGCCCTGGGCCCAACCAATACCCCCAACGTGATGCCCGACGTCATCGCCAAGCTGGCTTTCGATCCCAAGATCGGCGGCCTGTCGCAGCACATTGAGTTGGTCGGCCTTGTCCGCGAATTCAAGGTCTTCAACCCGGTCGTCAACTTCAACGCCGGCCAGAGCTTCACCAGCCAGGGCGCGGGCGTCTCCTTGAATATGAACTTCGCCCTGAGCAAGAACTTCCACTTCGTGACGAACAACTTCTACGGCGATGGCGCCGGGCGCTACCTGTTCGGCACGGGACCGGATTTTGTGGTGCGCGGCGACGGCAGCCTTTCCCCCATCCATGACGCTGCCACCGTGACTGGCTTTGAGGTCAACCCCGGCCCCAACACCCTGCTCTACGCCTACTATGGCGACGCCTACTTCGGCAGGAACGTGGTGGTCGATACCGCCGGCAAGCTGGCGGGGTACGGCTATGCCGGATCTCCCAACAGCCAGAACCGCAACATCCAGGAAGGCACGTTTGGCTTGGTCCAGACCTTCTGGAAGAACCCGAACTACGGCGCGCTGTCGTTCATGGCCCAGTACGCGTACTACAATCGCGATCCCTGGTTTGTCGCCACCAACGCGCCCAAGGACGCCCATAACAGTACTGTTTTCTTGAATTTGCGCTATACCCTCCCGGGCGCCGCGCCGGCTGTCAAGTAACCCGGCCATAGTAATGGAATTGTAACAATCCAATGAGAAAATCTATGAGACGAGACATGAAGAAATCATTGTGGGCGCTAGCGGCCATGTTGTTTGCGGGCGCGTCCGCTGCGACGGCCCAGAACGTCAACGGAGCGGGCGCGACGTTTCCCGCACCGATCTATCAGAAGTGGTTCGGCGAATACCACACCGCTCACCCCGCCATTGCCATCAACTACCAGTCGCTCGGGTCTGGGGCGGGCATCGCGCAGCTCACCGCGGCGACGGTGGATTTCGGCGCGTCGGACATGCCCATGACGGACGACCAGATCTCCAAGCTGCCCATGAAAGCGTTTCACTTTCCCACGGTTCTCGGCGCCGTGGTGCCGACGTACAATGTCCCGGGCGTCACCCAGCCGCTCAAGTTCAGCCCCGAGACCCTGTCCGGCATCTTCCTCGGATCCATTACCAAGTGGAACGACCCCAAGCTGATGAAGGACAACGCCGGCGTAAAACTCCCCAACGCGGATATCGTCGTGGTGCATCGTTCGGACGGCAGCGGCACGACGTTCGTCTGGACGGACTACCTGTCCAAAATCAGCCCGGCGTGGAAGAGCAAGGTGGGCGCCAACACTTCCGTGAGCTGGCCGGTGGGTTTGGGCGGAAAAGGCAACGAGGGCGTTGCGGGCTTGGTAAAGCAGACCCCCAACTCCATCGGTTACGTCGAACTGATCTACGCGGCCAATAACAAGATGAGCTACGGATCGGTTAAAAATGCGGCTGGGACCTTCGTCGCGGCCGACACCGCCTCGGTGAGCGAAGCCGCAACCGGCGCCGCTAAGAGTATGCCGGCCGACTTTCGGGTTTCCATCACGAACGCTCCGGGCAAGGGCGCCTATCCGATCTCCAGCTTCACTTGGCTCCTGGTCCCCAGCAAGTTCGCCGATGCGAACAAAGGCAAGGCGATCAAGGGCTTTATCCAGTGGATGCTCGCCGATGGCCAGAAAGAGGCCGCCGCGATGTACTACGCTCCGCTTCCCAAGGAAGTGGTGGCCCTGGAGTTAAAGCAGCTTGCCCTGATTCAATAGCCGGTTAGCATGGCCACCGTGGCGGCATTACAAGTTCCGGCGACCGGCGGACGCACCCAAACGGGCGACGTGATCGCCCGTTGGGTCGCGTTCGCCTTCGCCGCGAGCATCCTCATCGTGGCTGCGCTGCTGGTGCACCAGCTTTGGGCGAGTTCCGCGGAGACCCGCCACAAGTTCGGCTGGGGATTCCTGACCTCCTCCCAGTGGAACCCGGTCACGGAGGAGTTTGGAGCGCTGCCGTTCATCTACGGGACGGTGGTCACGTCGTTTCTCGCCCTTCTCATTTCCGCGCCGTTAGGGCTGGGCGCCGCCATATTCCTTGCCGAACTGGCGCCCGCCCGGCTTTCGAGCGCTCTCACATTCCTGATCGAACTCTTGGCCGCCATTCCTAGCGTCATCTACGGCGTGCTCGCGATTTTCACGCTGGTTCCGTTGATGCGCACCACCATCGAGCCCTTTCTGAAAAGCTACTTCGGGTACTTGCCGCTGTTCAAGGGCGTGGTCTTCGGCGTGGACTACCTTACCGCGGCCGTGGTCCTCTCGGTCATGACGATACCCTTCGTGATCTCGGTCTCGCGGGAGTCGCTGCTGGCGGTGCCGCGCGAACAGCGCGAGGCCGCCTTAGCTTTGGGCGCGACGCGCTGGGAAAGCACCTGGCAGGTGGTGGCGCCTTATGCCAAGCTCGGCATCATCGGGTCGGTTTTTCTGAGCCTCGCCCGCGCCTTGGGCGAAACCATGGCTGTAACCATGGTCATCGGAAACGATCCCGCAATTCACGCCTCGCTTCTGGCCCCAGGCTACACCATTGCCGCGGTCGTCGCGAATGAGTTCAGCGAGGCCACCGGCAAGGTCTACCAGTCGGCGTTGGTGGAACTGGGACTGGTCCTTTTTTGCCTGACTATCGTGATCAATGCCCTGGCGCGCCTGATGATTGTCGCCACCACCAGGAAGGGTTCCAAAAGAGCATGAACAAGCGGCTCGTCTGGCGCAAGTCCGTCAACGCCGTGATGCTCACGCTGACCGGCGTCTTCACGGTGCTCACGGTTTCGGTGTTGTTCCTTATCCTGGGATGCCTGCTCTACAACGGGGCCGCCGCGCTGAACTGGAATTTCTTCACCAAGCTGCCGCTCTCCGCCGGGGAGTTGGGCGGCGGCATGGCCAACGCCATCGTCGGCAGCCTCGAGATCGTCGGCATGGCGGCCCTGATGGGCCTCCCGGTCGGGTTTATCGCCGGCATCTATCTTTCCGAGTTCGAAGACAAGCGGTTCGCCTCGGCCGTCCGCTTTGTCGCGGACTTGTTGAACGGGATGCCATCCATCGTTGTGGGCTTGCTTGCCTGGTCCCTGTTGGTCGTCTCCATGAAGGGCTTTTCCGCCATCGCAGGGTCCTTCGCGCTCAGCGTCATGCTGATTCCTATCGTCACGCGGCAGACCGAGCAGTTCCTTCGCGAAGTGCCCCAGTCGCTGCGGGAAGGCGCCCTCGCCCTGGGAGCGAGCAAATGGAAGACCATCGCCACCGTGGTGGTTCCCGCCGGCAGCAAGGGGATTCTGACAGGCATGATCCTGGGCATCGCGCGCATATCGGGGGAAGCCGCGCCCCTCCTGTTTACCAGCCTCAACAATCAGTTCTGGGGCGGAGGCGTCATGCAGCCGACGGCCTCCTTGCCGGTCATGATCTACTACCGGGCGCTCTCGGCGTACGACGACTGGCACCAGCAGGCTTGGGCGGCCGGCCTGGTGCTGATCGCGCTCGTATTGGTCGCCAATATTTCGGCCCGTTTCGTTCTGGCGCGGGGGATCTCCGTTCCGCGCGGATAGGTTAAACGATGCTTATGAGCCCTGCACGCGAATATGGTTCCACCCGAAAGCTGAACCAGCCGGAGATAGCGAAGGCTTCGCCCGACCCGACGCCCAACGCCGATCCCAAACTCAAGGCCAGCAACATCAATTTCTATTACGGTTCGTTCCAAGCCCTGCACGACGTTTCGCTCGACATGCGCGCCAACCGGATTACAGCCCTGATCGGCCCCTCCGGCTGCGGCAAGTCCACCTTCTTGCGAATCCTCAACCGCATCAACGAGACCATCCACAACCACCGCATGGAAGGGGAAGTCCTGCTGGACGGAGAGGACGTCATGAGCGTGGACGTCACCAGCCTCCGGCGCCGCGTCGGCATGGTCTTTCAGCGCCCCAATCCCTTCCCTAAGTCGATCGCCGATAACATCGCCTACGGCTTGCGGATCAACGGCATGGCCACCCGTAAGGAGATGCCCGACAAGGTCGAACAGAGCCTCCGCCGCGCGGCCCTCTGGGACGAAGTCAAGGACAAGCTCCACGATTCCGCTTACGCGCTATCCGGCGGACAGCAGCAGCGCCTCTGCATCGCCCGCGCACTGGCCGTGAATCCCGAAGTGCTCCTCCTCGACGAGCCTTGCTCCGCGCTCGACCCCATCGCCACCGCCAAGATCGAGGAGCTGATGTTCGGCCTCAAGGACCAGTGCACCATGGTCATCGTCACTCACAACATGCAACAGGCTGCCCGCGTCGCCGATAACACCGGCTTCTTCCTCCTCGGCCGCCTCATCGAGTACGACAGCACGGATACCATCTTCAAGAACCCCGCGCGCAAGGAAACCGAAGACTACATCACCGGAAGGTTCGGCTAGGCGAGAGGAATATACCGTGCGCCATTTTACCGTCGAATTGGAAGAACTCAACCAGAAGCTGCTCGAAATGGGCGGCTTCGTCGAAACCGCCATCCACCGCAGCGTCCAGGCGCTCGTCGATCAGGACAAGGAATTGGCCGAACAGGTCATCCGCGACGAACCGCGCATCAACCGGCGCGAGATGGAGATCGACGACCTGGTCACGCGCTTGCTTGCCCTGCGCCAGCCCGTGGCGCGCGACCTGCGCTTCCTCACCGCCGCCCTCAAGATCAATACCGATCTCGAGCGCATGGGCGACCTGGCCATGCACATCGCCCAACGGGCGCTCTCGCTAATGCGCCATCCCCTAGGCCAGTCGCTCGTCGATATTCCGCACATGGCTTCGCTGGTTCAATCCATGCTCCTCAAGTGCCTCACCGCGTTTGTGGAAGGCAACGAGGAACTGGCCCGCTCCGTGCTGCTCCTGGACGATGAAGTGGATGCCTTGCGCGACTCGGCCTACGAGCGATTGCTGACCGTCATGCAGAGCGATCCGGCGCTGGTGCCCCCGGCCATCGATCTCATCTTCGTGGCCCGCAACCTCGAACGCATCGGCGATCACGCCACCAACCTCGCCGAGGACGTGGTCTTCCTCGTCAAAGGGGTGGACGTGCGCCACAACTCCGAGCGCACCGGAACCTAGCAGTGGGGCAGGCCGGGGTACCCACTGCCTTCGTGGGTCCGCCTGCCTTCTTGCTTGGCCTGCCTTCTTCCGCCCCATCCGGAGCCTTCTTCGACAGAGCGTCACCCGCTCGCCGACCTAGACGAAGCTCCGCACCGCCGCCGCTTCGTCCGTGAAGGTCTCGAAAACCGTGTACAACTTGGTCACGTTCAGAATCTCGGCGACCTTGCCCTGGGCGTTCAGCAGCTTGATCTTGCCGCCCTTGTTGGTGACGCTGGCATAGGACCCCACTAGTTCGCCCAGCCCGGCGCTGTCCATGTAGGTCACCTGCGCCAAGTTGATGAGCAGGTTGAGGCGCTCTTCGAGTACCAGGTCCTTGATGGTGGCGCGGACCAGCGCGCAACCCTCTCCCAATGTCACGCGGCCCGACAGGTCGATAATCGCAACGTTGCCCGTGTGACGCACGGCGGCTTTGCAGCTCATGATGGAACCTCCCCTACATTATGGACGATTGCCTTCGCGAATGCACCCGCCCCCTGGCCCCGTCACACCTGTGGCCGCTTTTCACGGATTGACCCCATCCCGCCATGAGATCTAAAATAGAGAACAGCCGAACCAGCGCTGGACTGGGGAGCGGCCAGCCGTATGAAAGTTTTGCGTCTTTCAGTCTTCTGCGTTTTACTGTCCGCGGCGCTGTTCCTCCTGGCGGCGCCCCAGAGCAACCCTCCGGCGGAACCTCAGCGGGAAACCCTCGCTCACCCTCTGTCCGAGAAGGAGAAGAAGCGCAACGAGGAGAAGCTCCGGAAAGAGCTCGAAACGCCCTACCGCAAGTGGCTTAACGAGGACGTGGCTTACATCATCACCCAGGAGGAGCGCGACGCCTTCAAACGCCTCCAGACGGACGATGAGCGCGAGCAGTTCATCGAGCAGTTCTGGCTGCGCCGCGACCCCACGCCCGATACGGTGGAAAACGAATTCAAGGAAGAGCACTACCGGCGCATCGCCTACGCCAACGAGCATTTCCCGTCGGGCATCCCCGGTTGGAAGACCGACCGCGGACGCATCTACATCGAGTACGGCCCTCCCGACGATATCGAAGACCATTCCTCCGGCGGCACCTACGAGCGGCCCCGCGAAGAAGGCGGCGGTCAGACCTCCACGTACCCGTTCCAACAATGGCGCTACCGCTACATCGAGGGCGTCGGCACGGGCGTGGTGATCGAGTTCGTCGATACCACCATGTCGGGCGAATTTCGCATGACCATGGACCCGTCCGAGAAGGACGCCCTGCTCTACACCCCCGACGCCGGTCTCACCACCTACGAGGAGATGGGCATCACCCAGAAGAGCGACCGCTTCACGCGCACCGACGGCTCGCACCTGGGCGTTCCCGTCGACGAAATGATGGACAGCCAGAACGAGTTCACCCGGCTGGCCCAGTTCACCGCCCTCCAAAAGCCGCCCATCGTCCAGTTCAAGGACCTCGAGGCGATCGTCGACACGCACATCAGCTATAACGTTCTGCCGATGAAGGTGCGGACCGATTACTTCCCGGTCACCGACGCCTCCGTCATGGCCTATGTCACCGTCGAGTTCTCCAATAAGGATTTGCAGTTCAAGTCCGAGGACGGCATGCAGCGGGCTACCGTGGATATCTACGGCCGCATCACCACCATGACCCGCCGGCGCGTGTCCGTATTCGAAGACACCGTCCAGGTGGATTGTCCGCCCCAGATGCTCCAGGAGTACGCCAAGCAGCGGCGCATCTACCAGAAGGCGGTGCCCCTGGCGCCGGGAACCTACCGCCTCGATGTGATTGCCAAGGATCTCGTGGCCGGAACCCAGACTACTTATGAGCAGCCCCTCACCGTGCCCCGTTTGGATCCGGACAAGCTAAGCTCCAGCAGCATGGTGCTGGCGGACCTCATCGAAGCCGTCCCCAGAAAGAACATCGGGACCGGACAGCTCGTGATCGGCGATTCCAAGGTGCGTCCGCGATTCGACGCGGTCTTCACCCAGGAAGAAAAGATGGGCATCTATGTTAAGCTCTACAACTTCGCTCCCGACGAGGCCACTCGGAAGCTGTCGGGAGATGTAGAATACATAGTGTCGAGGAACGGCGCCAACGACAAAGTCTTCGACTACACCGAGGATATCGGACAGATGCCCAATGCCTCCGCCGCCCAGGTGACCATTGAGAAGCTTCTGCCCTTGAAGACTTTGGCCCCTGGCAAATACACCATCCGGCTGAAGATTACCGACAAGGTTCGGAATCAGGTGCTTACACCTACGGCCCAATTTACGATAACCTAGTGAGATGGCGGGTTCCGCCCGCCGCTCGGATGAGCGTCGCGGATGTTTGAGAGGACGCACAAGACGGCAGTATCCCTGGTGCTGGGACTCGCGGTCCTGAGCGCCGTGCCCGTCTCCCGCGCCGCCGAAGCCGTTCATCGCCTTTCCGGGACCATCTCCGGACGCGTGGCCGATTCGGCCGGTACCCCGCGCATGGGCGCCACCGTCCAGCTCTACGACCGCCAGGAGCGCGTCTTCCAGAAAACCCTTACCGATAATCGCGGCGAGTTCCGCTTCCTGGGCCTTTTCCCCGATGTGTACTCCGTCCGCGTCACCCTGGCCACCTTCGTTCCGGCCCTCCGCAGGGGCATCCTCGTCCAGCCTGGAATGCGCAGCTTGCTGGCCGTGGATTTGAACGCCCTCTTCAGTTCCATTCAACTGTCGTACCCTTCTATGGATAGCGGCAGCCTCATGACCGACGACTGGAAATGGGTGCTTCGCGGCAGTTCCTCTACCCGTCCCGTGCTCCGCTTCCTGGATGGCGGCCCGTCGCCGTCAGTTTCCCAGCCCCGCAGCCACCCGGCGGCTCTCTCCGAGACGCGCGGGATACTGGCCGTGTCCGCCGGCGACTTGCCGTCGAGCGGCAGCGCCAGCGAGGCCGACCTCGGCGCCGCGTTCGCATTGGCTACCTCGGCCTTCGGCGACGGCAACCACACCCTCGAGGTCAGCGGCAACATGGGCGGCGGCTCCGCGGCGGGATTGCCGGTATCGGCCTTCCGTACCGGTTACCGCCGCAACGCTTCCGGCGACGGTCCCGACGTCTCCCTTACCATTCGGCAGGTCTATTTCCCCGGACGCTTGAGCGCCCCGCTGTCCGGCATCCTCTCCGGCGCGCCTATGTTGCGCTCCGTGTCGGGGAGCTTCGACGATCGCACCCGAATCGCACCCAACGCCACCGTGCAGTACGGGTTCACCATGGATTCGGTTTCGTTCCTCGAACGCATGAGTAATTTCAGCCCGTACGCGCGCTTGATTTACTCGCTCGGCAAGGGCGGCGACTTGGCGTTCGTCTACACTTCGGGGAACGCGCGTCCCGATTTGGACGGGCAGGCGCCCGGCGATGGCGCGCTCGAGCGCGACCTGAGCATGCTGGCCATGTTCCCGCCCGTTTCGGTGCGCGGCGGGAAGTCCACCCTCCAGCGCGGCGCCGAATACGAAGTGAATTATTCGCGCCGCGTGGCCTCCCGCAAGTTCGAGGCCTCCGCCTATAGCGAGACCGTGACCAACGTCGCCCTCACCATGGTCGCTCCCGACGGCTTCTACTCCAGCGCCGATTTGCTCCCGGATCTTTTCGGAGGGAATTCTATCTTCAACGCCGGTTCTTACCGCGGCATGGGCTATACCGCCGGCGTTACCCAGGATGTCGGCGCCCACCTCAGCGCTACCCTGACCTACGGTTCGCTCGGCGCCCTCACCGCCGACAATCGCGAGCTTACCAGTCACAATCCCAACGCCCTGCGCGCCCTCATCCGGCCCGGCCAAAAGCAGGCCGTCGCCGCGCGCGTCACTGCCCGCGCCGCCGCTGGAACCCGCCTCATCGCTAGCTATGAGCTGGCTGACGATCGCTGGGCCATGCCCGGCCACCTCTACGATACTCAGGCCACCCGGCCGATGCCCGGCTTGAACGTCTACTTCCGCCAGCCCGTTCCCTTCATCTGCCGGCGCGTGTGCCAGGCGGAAGCTACCGCCGACTTGCGCAACCTGCTCGCCCAGGGGTATCTGTCGCTGCCCGCCGCCAACGGCCAGAACGTCCTGCTCGTGCAGACTCCGCGGAGTCTCCGCGGCGGCCTGAACTTCGTCTTCTAGCCGACGGGAAACGCTAACGCCGCGGGCCGGCTTTGCGCCTGGTTGCGCCGCGCTTCCGCACATTGAATCCCAGCGTAGTAGCCTGCCAACTCCCCTTCGTACTCGTCGAGCCTTTCGTGAAGCTCCTCCAGGTTCCGTTCCATCGCCTGGCGATCCCACTTCGCGGCCAAACCCGCTTCTATCGCGCTGAACATGCATCTTACATATCGGTCGATTTCTCCATGGGTTTTAGCGAATCACGCAAAAAGCGCGGGGCGCGCCTCCGGCATTCATGCGTGCGAAGCAAACGTCCCATCGAATCGGAACCGGAACGGTCTGACCGCCGGCTTCTCCTTCCCCGCCGCCGCCGCCGCCGGCGGAGCCGCCCTCGGCGCCAGCGCCAATTCGGGGGCCTCCGCCGCCGGTGCAACCGGCGCAATCGGCGCAATCGCCGCGGCCTTCCGCGGAATCGCCCATCGCTCTTCGGCCGGTACCCCTTGGCGGATCGTCGAGAGCGCTTGTTTCACCGAAAGCCTGACCCCCGCCTCGCCATCCGACAACGCCGCTGTTAGCGTTTCCACGAATGCGGGCTCGCCGATCTGCCCCATTACCCACGCCGCCGTTTGCCGGAATGGCGCACGCTTGTCGCGAAGCATCTCCCTCGCCAGTTCCGCCACCCCGGCTTCGCCCAGGAAGTGCAGACCGAGCAACGCATTCCCCGCTACCCGGCTGTTTTCGTCCTGCCTGTACCGCTGCAGCAGTTCGCGCGCGGACGGCGCCTCCCGGCCCCATAGCCCTTCCACCGCTCCGGCGCGGATGCCCGCGTCCGTCGAGGCCAGCCGCTGGTTCACCCACGGAGCGCTGCATATCCGGCGTCCCACCAGCACCGTGGCCTTCTCCGCCACCAGCTTGTTGGGGTGGCCCTTCAAGTGGTTCAGCATCAGGATCAGCCGTGGACCGGCGGATATGCGGTTCAGCACCTCCAGCACCCTCACGACCGTCTCCGCCGGCAGCCCATAGGGATCCTCGTTCCGGCCCGGCGCCAGCCGCGCCAACCGCACATCCAGAAAGCTGTCGATCTCAATCCATTCCGTGCAGCGCCGCACCAGCTCGCTGTCGCTAAACCGCCCGGGGCGAACCAGCTCAATCAGGAATTCGGGGCACCCGAATAACCGCGCATACACCCGCCGGGCGCACGGCGCGTTGGGCTGCGATTCCAGTATCGAAAGCGCTACGTCGAAAAATAGCGCCGGGCCGGCCAGGGCGATGCTTCGAATAGCCGCCTCCGCCGCCTGCTCGCCCAACGCCTGATCGAGCGCCGGCCTGAGCAAGGCCCGCACGGTTGCAAATGCCGCGTCCTGTCGAGAGTCCATGGCGACCTGGGAGTGCGCGTTTGTGGGATCTGTCCCACTTACCTTTCTCATCGGTTGAAAAGCGGAAACCTTGAGCCGCTGGCAGTCGCTACGCCCTATCCGCCGTCAACCCCTCTTTCCACTTCAAAATCGGACGCTCGAAAAAGGTCCACGAAAGCCACGCCGCCCCTACCGAGGCCCCCATCGACAGAAGCAGATCCGCCGACCCGTGCGCGCGGATCTTGATCAGCGGATCGAGCAGACTGTGAGCCGCCATCGGCGCCATCACGTGCAGAAGGTAGATTCCGTAGGAGATGGTCCCCAGCCAGACCAATATCTTCTGCCGGAACACGGCCAGCAACACCCGCGGGCGCCGCCCCACCAGCGCCGCCAGCAAGCCTGCGAAGGCCAGGTCGGCCGCGGTGAATCCGATCGTGCGCATCGCCCCGCTCCATGGGCTGTTGCCCGCCAGCGTCCACACCGCCGCGAACACCGCCCCGCAACCCGCCCCGGCCCATCCCGGCCAACTCTTCCGCAGCCACTCGGGCCGCTCGCGCACGCCGATGGCGATCAGTCCTCCCATTGCCAAGGCGTCCATGCGGCATGGCGTCAGCACGTAGGTTCCAATCAGGTTCGCCGGCATGGCGAACGTCATCGCCGTGCGTATCGCCAAAGCCAGCACCGCCGCGCCGGCCAGCGCCTTCGCCAGGGTCTTGCGCCGGAGCGCCCACACCAGCAGCGGGAAGGTCAGGTAATACTGCTCCTCCACCTGCAACGACCACAAGGGCGTCAGCAGGGACATGCGCGGCCAGGCATTCTCGAGGAACGCCTTCACGTTGCCGAAGTAGCCGAAGTACCAGCCGCTGGCGTGCAGGAAGTCCTTCCAGTCGAAGGCGTAGGGGTAGTACGTCACCACGCCGCACAACAAAATGCTGGCATAATACAACGGCAGAATCCGCAGCCCGCGGTGAATCATGAAGTTCCGGTAGTATCCCCGCCGCCCCTTCGAGTCGAGCAGAATCCCGGTTATCAGGTAGCCGCTCAGGACGAAGAACAAATCCACCCCGATCCATCCCGTCAGGAATACCGGCGCCACCGAACGCAGCGCGCCGCTCTCCGGCGTATAGTGGAAAAGCATCACCGCCAGTATGGCCAGGCCGCGCAGGCCGTCGAGTTCCGGTATCCGAGCCGAGGCGCCCATCCCGAGCCATCATAACCGGTGGCGCACCAAAAAAAACCGGGCGTCACGTGGACGCCCGGCTATGAGGAGCGCCTGGAATCCGCTCGGAGGGTGCGGGTTCCAGGATGGAGGAAACCTCTTACGAAGACAGCAGCCCGCCGTGACCCAGGCAGGCGATTTCCCAGCCGTTTACGCGATAACGCGCCAACAGCGGCGGCAATATTAAATCCACCACGTTGGGCTTGGCGGAACGGAAGCAGCCCGGCGCGGAAATAATCGGAATGTCGTCCTTGTACGCCAGCAGCAGCAGATTCCCCGGCTCCACCGGCGCCAGGAACCGCTCCACGACGCCTTCCGACCGCAATATCGATTGCCCCACCACATCCTCCGGACCAGCCGGCGCCGTAGTCGAGGCCACCAGGATCACCGACGGCTTCGATCGCAGCAGATGTTGCAGGCAGCGCCCCACCGAGTTCTCGTCTTCCGTGCAGGCCAGCACGAAGTTGGCCGATACTCCAAACCGTTCCAGGCGCTGGCGCATGATGTTCTCGAACAACTGCCGCGCCCGCTCTCCGCTGATCGGGTCCGTGTACAGCACCCCTACCGATGGCGTCCGTATGGGCCGCGCCTGCAGTATGGGACCGCGCTCCTTGACGATGTTGACGATGGCCTCCAGATGGTCCTTGGCCACCGCGAAGGGAGCGCTCTTGACCGTCGCAATCCGCTGTCCCGCCGTCGCATAGCTGAAGTTCAACGCCGTGGCGATCACCACGCTGGCCGTGCAGTTGATCTGCCGCAACAGTTCGTCGTCCACCAGCACGCTGCAATTTTCGGTGGCCAGCAGATTGGCTCTGCCCCCCGCCGCCAGGCGGATCTCGAGACTCCCGCACCCCATCTCGCTCGCTACCGCGCAAACTGCGTCGTCCTCCCCGACTTCGCCCTCCTCCAGTTGCGTGACCCAGATGGATTCCATGCCCTCGGATTCCAGTACCCGCACGTCTTCATCGCTGATGACATGCCCCTTCGCCAGCAACTTCTTCCCACCGGGACGGAATACCGTGCAACACAGGACCCGTCCAGTTGAGGATTTCACGTCAACCGTTTGCGCTCTCATGCAAGCCTCACAAGAAGTAGGATCAATTACGACTTTGGGGTGTCTTTACCCCAAATGTAATAATACATCCATCCCCAGGCCATCTTGTTGAATATTTCTGCGGTCTTTTGTGGGGAGTCGGGGGATTCCCTCATTTGCGGGTATTGAAATCGTCGCTAATTGTAATTTATTATCGCGAGAACAGGGACAAATCCACCGCTTCCCCCATCGCCTTGTGCCCGGCGTCGTTGGGATGCAGGTGATCTCCGCTGTCGTAGGCCGCCACGATCCTGCCCGGCTGGGCCGGATCGGTCACCAGTTTGTCGAAGTCGATCACGCCGTCGAACCCCTTCCCGGTGCGAATCCACGCGTTGATCGCCTGCCGTTTGGCGTCCCTCGCCGCCTGCGTGGGGAAGGGCATAATGGTGCAGCCAAAGACCTGAATGCCCCGCTCGTGGGCCCGTTCGATAAGCTGCTGGTACCCCGCGATCATGTCCTCGGGCGTCACGTCCTCCGCCATGGGCGCGGAGCTGCCCGGGTGGCCCAGGTCGTTCACACCCTCCAGCACGATCACGTACTTCACCCCGGGCTGCGCCAGCGCGTCGCGCTCGTATCTGGCCAGCGCGCTCGGGCCGTACTGCGGTCCCTGCGCGCCCGCGCCGTCGTGCAGCACGCGCCCGCCGCCGATCCCCGCATTCACCACCGCCAGCTTGATCTTCCCCTTTTGGGCAAGCAGCCGGTTCGCCAGGATGTCTGGCCACCGCCGATTGGCGTCGCCGGTCGAACGCGCGCCATCCGTAATCGAGTCGCCCAGCGTCACCACAGCCGCCCAATCGAGCGGCGCCAGCGTGTCCACGCCCGTCAGAAACGGCCACGTCGAAAGGTTGGGGGTTTCCGGCATCTCCGCCGCCCCCGTCGTATTGCCGTCCGCCACGTAGGAGGTCTGCATGGCGGAGTAGTGCAGCGTGCTCGGTACCGTCGGGCCGCCGGGCAGGTAAATGCTCACCGCCAAATCCGCCGCGTCCGCCGCCTTGAGATCCACCGCATCGCTCAACGCCAGCGCCCCAGGCGGAATGGCGATGCCCGGCCGGCCGCCGAAAGCCAACTCCCGGTCCGACCCAGGAACGATCTTCGATCCCGCGCCGCGCAGCGCCAGGTGCGCCGCGCCGATAACCACCGCCTTGCTCCCGAAGGCGTTCGAGAGCCGCACCCGAAAGCGCTCGCCGCCAATCGAGAGGTGCACAATCTCGCGCAGCGTCTGCTCGTTGAACTCCAGCCGCCGCCGGCGCATCGCGTCGTCCGTACCAGCCGGCGAGGGCGCCGCCGCCCAAGTCGCCACCCAGTGGGATTTCTTCACCGCCGCGCCCAGACTCAGACTTGCCGCCAGTCCCAGCCAAAGCGCCGCCGCTCTCAATCGCATCCTGTTAGTCATGCCCTCATCCTACCTAGTGGGGCAGGCAATCTTGCCTGCAGCCGTCTTTCAGGCGGCTGGACCCGCTGGAAAGCGGGTCTGCGGGCTGTATGGCCCGCCCCACAAGGCCAAAGCATAATCGTTGTCCTGAATGACGCACTACGCTAGTGGCTGCCCGCGGGAACCGTCGATTCCACCGACACATCCGAAAACACCACCGTCTCCGACTTGTCCGCGTTGTGCGCGCAGACTACCAGCCCGACCAATACCGGGTTCCGAAACGTCACCTCGGTGCGCGCTACTTCCTTCCATTCCGCGCCGTCCTTAGCCATGGACACCGTGATCCCCACGCCGCTTCGCACCAGCTTCAGCCTGAATTTGCCCGGACCGTCGAACGGCAGGTCGAACGTGTTCGTGTCCTCGCCCTTGGCGCTTCGCCACTGAAGCCCAGGCATGCCGCTTCCGTGGATCAGGAAGTCTCCATACGCCGCATCCGCGTCGAGAGACTGCCGGACCATGATGCCGGCCTTGCGGTGCTCTTCGCCCTCGCCCAGGAACTGCAGCGTGGCCGTCACCGTGAAGTTGCCCGGCATCTCGCGCCACAGATATCGGAACTGATCCGCTTTGCCCCAGATGTTGGCGCCCGTGCCGGTAATCCGGTACTCCCCTCTGGCGGAATCGAACACCGTTGCGCCCTTCCTTGCGGGAGCGCCCACGTCGGCGGTATCGGTGAAGGGGCCGATGCCCGTCTTCGGTGCGGCCGCCGCACCCAACGGTTCCACCGAAACATTCGAAAACAATACGGTGTTGGCCGCCGTCAGCGTATGCGAAGCCACTGCCAGTCCCACCAGCACCGGGCTCCCCAACTGATTCTCGGTGTGTCCCAGCTCCCTCAACGCCCCATTGTCCTTGGCGCACCACGCCGTGATCGTGGTTCCCTGCCGCACCAGCTTCAGCTTGAACGTCCCCGCGCCTTCAATCGGCAAATCCACCGTGTTGACGTTGTCGCCCTTGGCGCTGCGGAACTGCATTCCGGGCATGCCGTTCCCGTGGATCACCAGGTGGAAGAACGGCGAATCCGTATCGAGAGATTGGCGCAGCATGATCGACGCCTTGCGATGGTCGTTGCCCTCGCTGAGGAATTTGGCCGTCGCCGTGACCGAAAAATCGCCCGACATCCGCCGCCACACATAGTGGAACTGATCCGCCTTGCCCCAGATATCCGACCCCGAGCCGGTGATCCGGTACTGACCGCTCGCGCCGTCAAACTCCGCGGCCCCTTTGATCGGCGGCGCGCCCACGTCGTCCGAATTCGTAAACGCGCCCACCGCCCCGCCCTGGGCGAATGCCGACGCGGCCATCACGCAAACAACCAGCAGTTCTCGCATGTAAGGATTGTAACCCCGAATCTCCGCCCCACGGCGTTGGCCTCAATCCCGCCGCCTGGTCCCATCTCAATCGGCCCGCCGCCAGGCGCCCGGTCCCCGAAAACTTGAAACTATATTTCCCATTCCCTCAATAACTTCCGGCCGCGCCCCCCCCATCCCTGCCACCCTGGCCGGCTACTCTGAAGTCGCCATGGCATCTTCCGTACAAATCCACCCCGCTCGTCTCAACGCGCAGGGCTTCAATGCTCGCTCCCTCGTGGTCCCCGGCGAAAACCCCGCCGAACTCGAAGCCCTCGCGCTCGACTACTTCCAACAATTCGACCCCAGCGGCCCCGTCGAGGAATTCCTCGTGGACACCCTCGTGCTTTCCGATTGGAACCGCCGCCGTTATACCCGCATCGAGGCCCAGATCCTCCAGGCGGATGCGCCCACCGGCAAGGCCGCCCAGCAGATCTTCCACCGCCTCGCCGCCACCGAGCGCAGTTACTTCCGCGCTCTCAGGGAACTGCGCCGCATCCAACGCGAGCGTCAGGCTAACGGTGAAGCTGTGGCGCCGGATGCCGTTCCGCCCGCCGGCAAACAGCTCTTGGACTCCGCGCCGGCCTCTCCCGAAGCTCCCCGAATTGGCTTCGTTCTCCCCGTTCGCGCGCAACCTGCGCCGCCGCCGGCCGCGTAGTGCGTCAGGCGCACTCGCCGGCCGCCAACCGCCCCCTACGCCGTCTTATCCTTCGCGCCGCACAGCGTATTCAAATCGCATTCGGCGCACTTCGGATTGCGGGCCTGGCACAGCGCGCGTCCATGCAGAATCAACCCGTGGGCGAACACGATCCACTGATTTCGCGGAATGATCTTCATCAGGTCCTGCTCGATCTTCACCGGGTCCGTGTTCTTCGTGAGGTCCAGCCTTGCGGCAATCCGCGTGACGTGCGTGTCCACCACGATGCCGGACGCCATGCCGTACGCCGTTCCCAGCACCACGTTGGCCGTCTTGCGCGCCGCCCCCGGAATCGTCAGCATCTCCTCCATCGTGCGCGGAACCTCGCCGCTGTACTCCGCCACCACCCGCTTGGCCGCGCCGATAATCGACTTCGCCTTATTGTTGAAGAAGCCCGTCCGGTGAATGTCGTTCGCCAGCGCTTCCTGACGCACGGCCGCGAAGTCCATCGGCGTCGGGTATTTGGCGAACAGCCCCGGCGTCACTTCGTTGACCAGTTTATCGGTGCATTGCGCCGACAGAATCGTGGCTACCAGCAACTGCCACGGACTCTCGTGGCGCAGCGCGCACGTTGCGCCGGGGTACATCTTCTCCAGCCGCCGCAAAATCTCGGACAAACGCGCCTGCCGCTCGGCTGCGTTCTTCGGCCGTTTCACGTAAGCTCGTATTAGGTCATGCGGAATCGGCTTCTTCTGCTCGGCGCGGCCCTGGCCGCTTTTGGCGTCTCTCTCTTTTCCGGCTTTCACTTCGACGATTATGCCATTTTCGCCGATCCCGTATTGACCTCGCCCTCCGGCTGGATGGGGATTTGGGGATGGACGCGGACCCAGCCGCTCGCCAATCTCACCCTCTGGCTGAACTACCAGGCGGGCGGACGCGACCCGTTCACCTACCATTTGGTCGGCTTGGCCCTCCACCTGGGCGCGGTTCTGCTGGCCTATGCCTGCCTGCGCCGGCTTCTCCCGGAACGGGCCGCGCTGGCGGCCGCCGCGGTGTTCGCCATCCATCCCATCCAGGCCGAGGCGGTCAACTACGTTTGGGCGCGGGCCGAGCTGCTGGCCGCCGTGCTCTGTCTCGCCGCCTTGCTCGCGTGGCTGAACGGCCGCCGCTGGCTCGCCGTTCCCTGTTTCGCCGCCGCCCTACTCGCCAACGAATACAGCCTCGCCTTCCCGCTCTTGCTCCTCCTTGTGGCGCAGGCGCCTTCGCCTGCCTCCATCTGGCGCCAACGCATCCCCCTCCTCGCCATGTTGCTTTTGTCCCTGGCCGCCCTGGCCCGCCTGATCCACGCGCAACGCGTATCGCACGGCCTCATCGCCCCCTTGAAATATTTCCTGGCGCAAGGCCCGGCCATCTGGCGATATCTGCGCTTGCTCGCGCTCCCCTACGGATTCACCGTCGATCCCGACGTCGGCGTTCCCGCTGTCTGGCTGGGCGCGCTGGCTTGGGTGGCCATCCTGGCGGCCGCCGTCTGGGCGTGGCGCTCGCGCGGGCGCGCCTGGGCCCTCTGGCTGCTGGCCGGATTGCTCTTACTCTTGCCGGCGTCCTCCGCTCTCCCCTCGGCGGACCTCTACGCCGACCGCCGCATGTACCTGCCCATGCTGGCCTTCGCCGCCGCCGCCGGATTGCTGTTGACGCGCGTCAAGACTCGGGCGCTGGCCGCCGGCGTGGTCGCCGTGCTCGCGCTGCTGAGCGTGGTCCGTACCACCGTCTGGCTGAGCGACCGGCGGCTGTGGCAGGAGGCCGTCCAGCGGGCGCCCGGGAAAGTGCGGCCCAAGATTCAGCTCTCGCGCAACCTTCCCGCCACCCAAGCTCTCGAGTTGCTCCAGCGTACCGGGAACGAGGCCCCGCACGATCCGGCGGTGCCCGCGGAAATGGGAAAGGTGTTGCTCCAGGAGCGCCAGGTGGACCCCGCGCTCATCGAATTCGGTCAGGCCCTGGCGCTCGATCCCAACAATGCCGAGTACTACACCGACCGCGGCGTGGCGCTTTATATGTCGGGTCTCACCGAGCGCGCCCGCGCGGACTTTGAGCGCGCCCTAGAAATCGACCCCCACCTTACCGCCGCTACCGAGAACCTCCGGAAGCTCCCCCAGGCGCAATGATCTGCAACACCGGCTGCGCGAATTGCCAGTCCGGCAGCTCGTAAGGCTTCAACTTGGTGGTGAGCGCCGTCGTCAGGTCCTTGGATTCCTGCGGCCCCAGGCTCGTAGTGAAGACGAACGCGGCCAAGGCTTGCCCCCCGGCTTTCTCCCCACGCGCCACGATGGCGACGTTGCCGGAGAGGCCGGCGACATCCGCATCGGAGTGATTCGTGATGACGAACTTGACGACGCTCTTGTCTTTGTCCTTGGGATCTTCCGCAAAACGAATTCCCGAGATCTCGACGTATTTCTGATAGGGATTCGCCTTGCCGTCGGGCGCCGCCGCCGGGATTGCCAGGCTGGCGTCGGGCGTGGTCTGGCTGGCGCCCGACCCATGCGAGGAACCGACCAGCCAATAAACGCCCCAAACCAGCCCACCGAGCACCAGCGCGAAAAGGACCGCCATCAGCCAGGTCGGCAGCGGCGTGCGAACCGGCGCCGGCGGCGGGGCGTAACGCTGCTGCTGCTCCGGCGGCGGCGGCGCAACCGGCGGAGGCCCAGGCGGAGGCGCCGGCGGAGTGGGTGGCGCGGGCTGCCAAATCGGCCGGCGCCCTATCGCCCGTTCAGCCTCGGGAACCGCCGGCGCGCTCGCTGCCACGCTCTGGGGTGCGCAATCGGGGCAATCTGTGTAGGCCGGCGGAACTTCGCGCCCGCATTTCGGGCAGATCCATGTGAACATGATTTCGCCTCAACTCAACTGTATCGCTGGCCGGATGCCTGCGAACGAATACTGCCGTCCCGCGGCTTCCCCGTCCCGGCGGAACGAATGGAAGTCCTCGGCCAGACACCTCGTGCATAAGTTCGACGCGTAGATGCGGCCCCGCGTTACGCCGGCCTCTTCCAGCCTGCGCCGGTTCTCGCCGGCCAGGTCGATGTGCGCCCGTCCTTGCCCGCCGAATTGCGCCGCCACCTCCGGCCCCACTTCGTAACAGCACGCGCCGATGCCCGGCCCGATGGCGGCATGCAGGTCGCCGGGCGAGGTTCCGAACCGCGCCCGCATGGATTCCACCGCGCGCGCGGCGATGCCCGCCACCGTCCCCCGCCATCCCGCATGTACCGCCGCCACCGCGCGCAGGCGTTCGTCCACCAGCAGGATGGGGATGCAGTCGGCCGTCCTGACCGCCACCACCGCGCCGGATGCGTTCTCGATCAGGGCGTCGCCCTGGCCGAGTACGCCGCAACGCCCCTCGGCCGCGACGCACGCCGTGGAGTGAATCTGCTTCAGCGTGGCGAGGTTCCCGAAGCGCGCCGGGATATCCGCTTGGCGGGTTCCAAAGCCGTGCGTCAGCCAGGCAATCGAATCCAGCTCGGGTACGCGGTAGATCTGGCTCGAATCCTTGTAGAACACGGGTTAGGCGGGGTTCTGAATCTGCGAAATCCGCACCTGCCGCTGGAAATCCGCGAGCATGGTCTCGTCCAGCCGCACCTCGGTGGGGCGCTTCTCGAGGAAGGTCATCCGGTCGATCTTTTCCTGGAGCTTCAGCAGCCCGTAGAAAAGATTCTCGGGCCGCGGCGGGCACCCGGTCACGTACACGTCCACCGGTACGATCCGGTCCACCCCTTGCAGCACGGCGTAGGTATTGAACGGCCCGCCCACGCTCGAACAAGCCCCCATCGACATGCACCACTTGGGTTCGGGCATCTGGTCCCAGATGCGCTTCAGCACCGGCGCCATCTTCAAGGTGACGGTCCCCGCCACAATCATCAGATCGGACTGCCGGGGACTCGGCCGGAAGACCTCCGCTCCGAAGCGCGCGATGTCGAAACGCGACGTGCTGGCGGCGATCATTTCGATGGCGCAGCACGCCAAGCCAAAGGTCAGCGGCCACACCGACGACTTGCGCGCCCAGTTGAACACGTAATCCACCGACGTGGTGACCACGCTCCGCTCGAACTGGTTTTGAATGAAAGAAGCCACCGCCGCCTCCCCCCGCCCTAAACCGAAATTGTATCATCAACCAGTACCCCCGCCGCGCTACCGGCTATACTTGGTCCAGACGCAGCCGATGACCCGGGTGAAGCGGCGTTTCCTCTATATCGGGCTGGCCATCGCCACCACGCTGTTGGTTGGAACGGTTGGCTTTGTTCTCATCGCGGGGTACCCGCCGTTCGACGCCTTCTACATGACCCTCATCACCATGACCACGGTGGGGTACGCCGAGATCCATCCGCTCACGCAGGCGGGGCGCATCTTCAACTCCTTCCTGCTGGTCTTCGGCGTCACCACCATCTTCATCGCCGTGGGCGCCATGACCCAGACCATCATCGAGTCGGAGTTCGGAGACGCCATCGGCAAGCGGCGGAATAAACGCATGATCGAAAAGCTCAAGGACCACTACATCATTTGCGGCTACGGGCGAGTGGGCCTCGGCGCCGCGGCCGAATTGCAACGCGCCGGCGCGCCCTTCGTGGTGGTGGACATTCGCCCGGAGCGCGCCGAGCTGGCGATGCGCGCCGGCCTGATCGCCGTGGCGGCCGATTCCACCCGCGACGACACTCTGCGGAGCGTGGGCATCGAGCGCGCCCGCGGCCTGGTCGCGGCCCTCGCCACCGACGCCGACAACCTCTTCCTCCTGCTGACCGCCAAGGGCTTGAACCCGCGCATCTACGTCGCCGTCCGCGCGGGCGAGGAGGGCGCCGAGGAGAAAATGCGGCGCGCCGGCGCCAACGCCGTCTTCGCTCCCTACGCCATCACCGGCCATCGCCTGGCGCAATCGCTTCTCCGCCCGCACGTGGTGCAGTTCCTCGATTTCACCACCAACGACATCGGCATCGACGCCGGCATCGAGCAGATGCGCGTCTCCGAGACCAGCGCGATGGTCTCGAAGAGCATTCGCGACATGCAGCTTGGCCGCGATATCGGGGTGATCGTGCTGGCCATCCGCAAGAGCGATGGCCGCATGCAGTTCAATCCGCCCGCCGATACGGCGGTCCATGGGGGCGATTTCCTGATCGTGATGGGGAAGCACGAGAACCTGCGCGCCCTGGAATTACTGCTGGCGGGTTCCGCGG